>ERZ827492.1067-NODE-1067-length-23443-cov-3.700145_pt1 | contig 23443 bp, 20 predicted proteins | sample MGYA00519704_ERZ827492 | MGnify/ENA primary metagenome ERZ827492 (study PRJEB31778, sample SAMEA3449325) | human gut metagenome | biome: human gut; feature: human-associated habitat; material: faeces | place: United Kingdom | collected 2010/2012 ...
GGGGATATCTCCGTGGATGCACTGGGCGTCCAGCCCACGCATCTGCAAAAACTTCGTCAGCCGCTCCGTGGAGCCCTTGGTGTTGCAGAAGCAGATGACCCGCTCCAGCCCCTGCTTCTTGATGATGGCGGCAATGGCGTCCACCTTGGCGTCGGAGTCCACATCGAGGCGGTACTGCAAAATATCGGGCTTATTCTCCTGCGTGGCCTGCACCGTGATCTCCTCCGGATCCCGCTGATAGATCCACGAGATATCCATCACCTCACGGGAGATGGTGGCGGAGAACATCCCCAGATTCTTCCGGTTGGGGATCTTGTCCAATATCCGCCGCACATCGTGGATAAAGCCCATATCCAGCATCCGGTCCGCCTCATCCAGCACCACGGTGGACACCTCGTTCAGCACCACCGTCCGCCGCTTCATGTGGTCGGAGAGCCGCCCCGGCGTGGCCACCACGATCTGGGGCCGCCGCTTCAGGGCGTTGATCTGCTTGCCGATAGGCTGACCTCCGTACAGGCACACCAGCCGCACCCCCTCGTGGCACACCGCCACCTCCCGCATCTCCTCGGTGATCTGCATGGCCAGCTCACGGGTGGGAGCCAGGATCACCGCCTGCACCGTCTCGCTCTCCGGATCGATGCGCTCGATGATGGGGATGCCGAAGGCCATGGTCTTACCGGTGCCGGTAGGGGCCTTGGCGATCACGTCCTTCCCCGCCAGCATGGGGGGGATGCACCCGGCCTGTACGGGGGTGCTCACTTCATATCCTTTGTTGTGTATGGCACGCATGGTCGCCTCCGACAGCCCAAAGCTCTCGAAGGGTGCGCCCTGTGTAATGTCCATAGTGTTGTCCTCGTTTTCGTATATTTTCAGCCATAATAGATTATACCACCGCTGTCAATAGAGCGGCGCACCCTCCCGCCGGAGAATACGCCGCTCATCATCTCTTACTCCGCCCGTTGGCGCTGCACCTGCTCCACCGTGTGCCGGTACTGCTCCGCCGCCGTCTCGGCGCTCACCCTTTCCGGAGAGCCCATCAGCCGGAAACTCCCGTCCTCCAGCCTTACGCCGTAGGAGATGCCGCCGAAAAAGTACAGCCGTTCCTCCGAAGCCGTCCCACCGCCCTCCTCGGCCAGTCCCTCATAGGCCGGGATACCGGTGAAGGAGTAAGCACCGGTGCAAAGCTCCCCGCCCAGCGCATCCACTTGAAGATACCCTGTCTCCATGCCGCCGGTGGTCAGCCTGCACACATATCCGTTGCACCGGTCGTCGGGGCCGTAAAGGGGCCTGCCTTGGAGGATCGCCGTGGTATCGTCCCATGTGCAGTCCGGCCCGCCCTCCCCGGCGATGCGGCGGATTTCACCCTCTGCGAAGGTCATGGCCTGCTTTTCCGTCACGGATACCTCCGTCTTCTCCGGTTCTCTGCCGCCCCGACCTATCCAGAGCAGCACCAGCACAAGCACTGCCAGCAAGGATACCGCAAGCACCGCTATGTTCCTTCCCGTTTTCATGATAGAGCCTCCCTTCATCGCCCATCCAACCACTGTCTTTCTCCTTACTTTTACCATACCCCCACAGCAAAGTCAATAGATTCGTCCCCCCACTTTTTTGTGCAAAGTGCATATTTTTCGTTTCGCCACTGGCCCGGCCGACCGTGTCCCGTGCCGCCGCCTACATCCCCCAGAGGCAGGAGGACGGCCTGCAATTCTATACCGGTGCCGCCTATGCCACCTACCGGCAGAATGGAACCCTCTGGGTGACAAACCTCCGCACCGGAGAGACCCACGACACCGGCGTCTCCACCGATGCCCCATACCACATCTGCACCGTCGGTGAGGATATCGCCGTGGTACAGGAGCAGTAACCACCATAAAGGATAGGGCAGGGCCGACATTTTGTCGGCCCTGCCCTATCCTTTTCTTATTCTGACAGCGGAACCGCCCTCCTGCGGAGGCTCTCCCTATCATGCGTTTCCCCTTTACAGTGCCTGTTCAATGGCCGCCAGCAGGTCGTCATACTCCTCGAAGGCCGGATACTGGGGATAGTCCGCTCTGATCTGCTCCGTGGTGCGGAACAGGAAGCCCGCCTTGCTGGCCCGGATCATCTCCAGATCGTTGTAGCTGTCGCCAGAGGCGATGGTATCGTAGCCCATGGACTGGAAGGCCCGGACGGTGGTGAGCTTGGAGTGACTGCACCGCATCCGGAAGCCGGAGATCATACCGTCCTCCCCCACCTCCAGCGTGTTGCACAGCAGGGTGGGCCAGTTGAGCTTCTCCATCAGCGGCAGACCGAACTGCTCGAAGGTGTCGCTGAGGATCACCACCTGCGCCTTAGTCCGCAGCCGGTCCAGAAACTCTCTGGCTCCCGGCAGCGGGTCAATGCGGCGGATGGTGTTCTGAATGTCCGTCAGCCCCAGTCCATGCTGGCGCAGGATGTCGATGCGCCAGCGCATCAGCTTGTCATAGTCCGGCTCGTCACGGGTGGTGCGCCGCAGCTCCGGGATACCGCTCTCCTCTGCGAAGGCGATCCAGATCTCCGGCACCAGCACCCCCTCCATATCCAAACAAACGATGTTCATAGTCCGCTCCTTTCAGCTCCTCATGACCTCTGCCAGCACATAGTCCAGCATCTGCTCCTTGTCGATGACGTCCCGATGGCGCACCGTCCGGCCCTGTAAACCGGCGAGATTCCTCGGTACCTCTGTGCCGGTGAGCCGGTGCAGCCGCTCCATCATGGCGAACTCGTCGCCGTCGCAGCCGCCCTCCAGCGCCCCCAGCACCGCCGCCGGGAACTTGTAGGGTGATGCCGTGGAGAGCACCACCACCGGAGCCCCGTCCTCCAGCCGCACCTGCTCTGCCGCCGACCACGCCACCGCCGTGTGGGGGTCGCAGAGATAGTGCTGCTCCTGCCACAGCCGACGGATGACCTCCGCCGCCCCGGCATCGTCGCAGCAGGCACAGTCGAACTCCGCCTGCAAGCGTTCCAACAGCCGGGGCGACACCCGATAGTGTCCCTCCCGGTTCAGCTGCTCCATCAGCCCCGCCACATAGCCGCAGTCCCCCTCCGACAGCAGGTACAGCAGCCGCTCCAGATTGCTGGACACCAGAATGTCCATGGAGGGCGACGTGGTCTTATAGAAGGGTCGCCGCCGGTCGTATACACCGGTGGAGATGAACTCCGTCAGCACATCGTTGGCGTTGCTGGCGCACACCAGCCGCCCCACCGGCAGCCCCATGCGTTTGGCGAAGTACCCTGCCAGAATATCTCCGAAGTTGCCGGTAGGCACCACGAAGTGGACCTTCTCCCCCACCCGGATGCGTCCCGTCTGCACCAGATCGGCATAGGCCCGGAAGTAGTATACCACCTGCGGGGCCAGCCGCCCGATGTTGATGGAGTTGGCGGAGGACAGCACCGCACCGTGAAGGTCTTTCCCTTTACAGGCCGCAAAGACATTCTTCACGCCGGTCTGCGCATCGTCGAAGTTCCCCCGGATGGCGCATACCCGAACGTTGCCGCCCTCCTGCGTCACCATCTGTGCCTCCTGCACCGGCGACACGCCCCCGGCGGGATAGAACACCATGATCCGGGTGCCGGGTACGTCGTGAAAGCCCTCCAGCGCTGCCTTGCCGGTGTCGCCGGAGGTGGCGGTAAGGATCACCACATCCCCGGCCCCCTCCTGCTTGGCGGCGGCGCTCACCAGCCGGGGCAGCACCGACAGAGCCACATCCTTAAAGGCGCTGGTGGGGCCGTGGTACAGCTCCAGCACATACCGCTCCCCCACCGGCACCAGCGGCGTCAGGTCATCGCTGGCGAATTTTCCGGCATAGCTGGCCCGCACCAGTCCGTTCATATCCTGAAAGTCCGGCAGCAGCACACCCAGAATGTCCGCCGCCATGGACATGGTATCCTTCTGCAAAGCCCCCTGCCAGTCAAACTCTAACTTCCCCGGATCGCAGACATACAGTCCTCCGTCCGGTGCGATGCCCTCTAAAACGGCTCTGGCCGGGGCCGCCGTCAGTTTTTCATCCCTCGTGCTATGGTAGATCATAAAAAAACGCTCCTTTTGCCACTTGCTTTTTCTGAAACAGTATGATACACTGTCTCCAGCAAAAAAGCAAGTGTTTTTATTCCGGGGACATAAATTCTCTGTCCGCTGCGGAACAAACGGCACTGCATTCATGAAAGAAAGGCGATCCTCCTATGTTAAAGGTATTGAAATTCGGCGGCTCCTCTATGGCCGACGCCCATCAGTTTGCCAAGGTGAAGGCCATTGTGGACTCTGACCCCAGCCGCCGTGTGGTGGTGGTCAGCGCCGCCGGAAAGCGCAGTCGGGACGACCACAAACTGACGGACCTGCTGTATCTGTGCTACGCCCACCTGCAATACGGCGTCAGCTGCGACGCCGTGTTCGACATGATCCGCAGCCGCTACCTCTCTATCCGTGACGAGCTGCACCTGTCCACACCGCTGGAGGCGGAGTTCGCCGCCCTGCGGGAGAAGATGGACCGTGGCATCAGTCAGGACGAGCTGGTGAGCCGGGGCGAATACTTCGCCGCTCGCCTCATGGCGGACTATCTGGGCTACGATTTTCTGGACAGCATCTGCTGGCTCCGCTTCCGGCTGGACGGCACCGTGGATCAGCCCGCCAGCTACGAGGCCCTGCGCCGCACCGCCTCCGTCCGCCGGGTGGTGATCCCCGGCTTCTACGGTGCCATGCCCGACGGCAGCGTCAAGACCTTCACCCGCGGCGGCAGCGACATCACCGGCGCTCTGGCAGCGGCAGCGCTGGACGCCGACGTCTACGAGAACTGGACCGACGTCTCCGGCTTCCTCATGGCCGACCCCAAGATCGTGCAGGACCCCCGCCCCATCGAGCGCATCACCTACGCCGAGCTGCGGGAGCTCAGCTATATCGGAGCGCAGGTGCTCCACGAAGGGACCGTCTCCCCGGTGCGGGAGAAGAACATCCCCCTGAACATCCGCAACACCAACCAGCCCGACCACCCCGGCACCATGATCCGGGAGCGCTTCGATGAGCCGGAGCTGGCGGACGAGAACCTCATCACCGGCATCGCCGGCCGCAAGGATTTCTCCGTCATCACCATCACCAAAAACGGGATGTCCTCACAGGCCGGCGTCCTGCGGCAGATCCTGGAGGTGCTGGAGCGCTACGGCATCAACGTGGACTACCTGCCCTCCGGCATCGACACGGTATCGCTGGTGGTGTCGGCCCAAAAGGTGACCCCGTGCCTGTATCCCATGCTGGGTGATCTGCAAAAGGAGTTGAAGCCCGACAGTATCCATGTGACGGACAACATGGCCATCGTGGCCGCCGTGGGCCGGAAAATGGCCTATAAGCCCGGCACCTCCGGCCGCATCTTCGCCAAGCTGGGTGAAAACGGCATCAACATCCGCATGATCACCCAAGGACCGGAGGAACTGAATATCATCGTGGGCGTGGACGGCAGTGACTTTGAGCGTGCCATCCGTGTCCTGTACGACAGCTTTGTAAAATAAGGAGGAACCAAACTATGAACGTTGCCATTCTGGGCGCCACCGGTGCGGTGGGCCGTGAAATGATGAAAATACTGGCCGAGCGCAGCTTTCCCGTGGAGGAGCTGCGGCTGCTGGCCTCCCCCCGCTCCGCCGGGCAAAAGCTGCTCTGGCAGGGTCGGGAGCTGACGGTGCAGCCCGCCGAGGACAGCGCCTTCGAGGGTATGGACATCGTGCTGGGCGCTGCGGAGAACGACATCGCCAAGCGCTTCGCTCCGGCCATCGTCAAGACAGGCGCCGTGTTCGTGGACAACTCCAGCGCCTTCCGCATGGACCCCAATGTGCCGCTGGTGATCCCGGAGATCAACCCGGAGGACGTCCGCCGCCACAAGGGCATCATCGCTAACCCCAACTGCACCACCATCGTCTCGCTGGTGGCCATCAACGCCCTGAATCAGAACAGTCCCATCCAGAGCATCATCGCCTCCTCCTATCAGGCGGTGTCCGGTGCCGGGGCCGGTGGCCCCCGTGAGCTTATGGAGGAGGTGGAGCTTCTGCGGGAGGGCAAGCCCGTCCACCCGCAGGTGTTCCAGTACCAGATCGCCTACAACGTCATCCCCCAGATCGGCGGCGAGGCCTATGAGGGCTACACCTCCGAGGAGATGAAGATGCAGAACGAGGGCCGCAAGATCATGCATCTGCCGGACCTGCAAGTCAGCTGCACCTGCGTCCGGGTGCCGGTGGTGCGGAGCCACAGCGTCTCGCTGGTGGTTCGTACCCGTGAGAAGATCTCCGTCCAGCGGGCCAGAGAGCTCATCGCCGCCGCCCCCGGCTGCCGTCTGGTGGACGATCTGGCCAACCGACAGTACCCCATGCCGCTGGACACCAGCGATCAGGACACCGTATTCGTGGGCCGCATCCGGGAGGATCTGACCTGCGATAACGGCCTGAATATCTGGTGCTGCGGCGATCAGGTCCGCAAGGGCGCCGCCACCAACGCCGTGCAGATCGCCCAGCTGCTGCTCCCCTGATAGCCCCCTGATAACAGGATATGTAAAGTGCCCCTGCTTCACAGTGAAGCAGGGGCGCTTTTCGCACATTTTCCCTTATTCGATGGATTTCAGAGACTCCGCCATGCTGATGCGCCGCAGCTTGAAGTACATCACCACGTTCACGATGGCGGCAAACACCGCCGTCAGCAGCATGGAGAACATCACGCTCTGCCATGCGATCCGCACGTCGAAGGCGATGGTGTCAATGCGGATCTGGCTCATCACATAGGCGTGGAGCCACTTGCCCAGTGGCAGGCCCACCAGCATCCCCAAAAACGTCAGGGTGTTGTTCTCCCGGAACACATAGGCCGACGTCTCTCCGGGATAGAAGCCAAGCACCTTGATGGTGGCGATCTCCCGGATGCGCTCGTTGATATTGATGTTGGTGAGGTTATACAGCACGATAAAGGCCAGCGCCCCGGCGCACACCGTCACCATCCACACGATGTAATCCAGCACCGACATCATGGTCCCCACCCGCTGGCGGGTATCCAGATTCACCGATACCGCCGAGACGTTCTCCAGATCCAAAATCCGGGCCGAGGCGGCGTGGACACCTGCGTCGGAGTTGTCCGTCACCCGGATGAAGGCGGTCTTCACCGGCGGCACGCTGCCCCACTGATCCCGGCAGGTGTCCGCTGACACGATGGCGTAGTTGGACACGTAGTTGTCAAAGATGCCGCTGACCGTCACCGTCAGGGTGTTCATGTCGCTGTCCCGCAGGGTCACGGTGTCCCCCACGGACACGCCCAGCGCCTCCGCCAGAGCGTCGTTGAGCAGCGTCTCCCCCGTTCCGGGCATGGACAGCTTCTCGCCGCCCCGGTGGAGGTCCATCATGCCCTCCAGACTGCTCTGAGGCACCAGCAGATTCACCGTCTTGGCCCCGCCGCCTGCCTCCACCGTCACGGAGCCGTCGTGGAGGAACACCACCGCCGACACATCGGCGGCCTGCCGGGAAAACGCCTGCTGCGTCTGCGCATCCATCTCCTCTGTGAAGGACACCGCCGCATCGTACAGGGTAATTTCCTCGAACTGATAGTCCACCACATTGGCGATGGAGTCCTTGATGCCGAAGCCCGTCAGCAGCAGCGCCGTGCAGCCGCCGATGCCCAGCACCATCATGAAGAACCGCTGCTTGTACCGCAGCACGTTCCGCAGGGATACCTTGGTCAAAAAGCCCAGCCGCTTCCACAGGAAGGTGATGCGCTCCAGCAGCACCCGCTTGCCCTCCTTGGGGGCCTTGGGCCGGATCAGTTCCGCCGGCACCTCCTGCAAGAAGCCACGGCACACCAGATAGGTGGCCCCCAGAGCGCACAGCAGATAGGTGGCTACGGAGATGGCCGCCAGCTTCCCATCCAGCACAAATTCAATGGGGATCCCGAAGCCGTACATGATGTTATAGGCGTGCCAGAGGATCTTGGGAAAGATGTAGGAGCCTCCCACAAAGCCGATGGCGCACCCCAGCAGCGAAGCGCTGCCGGAGTAAAAGAAGTACTTGAACAGGATGGCCCCCCGGCCATAGCCCATGGCCATCAGTACGCCCAGTTGGGTGCGCTGCTCCTCCACCATGCGGGTCATGGTGGTGATGCACACCAGCGCCGCCAGCAGGAAGAAGAACAGCGGGAACACACGGGAAACTCCCGCCACAATGTTGGTGTCGCTCTCGAAGCATACATAGCCCACGTTGGTGTCCCGGCCCAGCACATAGGTGTCCGGCTCTTTCAGATCCTCCAGCTTCTGCCGGGCATCGTCCAGTTCCCCCTCATGGTCGGACAATTCCCTTTCGCCGTCCTCCAGCTCCTGCCGGGCGCTCTCCAGCTTGGGACCTGTCTCCTCCAGCTGGGCCTTGGCCGCCGCCAGCTGCCGGGCCGACTCCTCCAGCTTCTCCTGCGCCTGTGTCAGCTGCTGCTCCGTGTCATCCAGCGCCGCACCCGCCGCATCCAGCTGGGCCTTGCTCTGGGCCAGCTGCGCCGCCGTTGCCTCCAGCTGCGCCTGATTCTGAGAAAGCTGCGCCGCTGTGGCGTCCAGCTGCTCCTTCATGGCCGCCAGCTTGGCCTGCAGGACCGGCAGCTCCGGGCTATCCTCCGGCAGGGCCGCCGCCTGTTGCTCCAGCAGCTGATACTGCGCCAGCGCCTCCTGATACTGCTGCTGCGCCGCCTGATACTGCCTCTGGCCCTCCTCATAGGCCGCCTGCCCCTGATTATATTGGCTCACGCCGTTTTCATAGTCCTTCCGGGCCGTCTCATAGGCCGCCCGACCACTGTCGTATTCTGCCAGCCCATCCCGGTACTGGCCGGCGCCCTCTATATAGGATGCATGTCCGTCCTTGTACTGGGCAAGGCCGTCGTAGTATTCCGCCCAGCCCGTTTCCAGCTGCTTCCGGGCGTCGTCCAGCTGCTGCTGGGCATCCGCCAGCTTTTCCTGCGCCTCACTGCGGAGAGAGTCGTACCGCAGCTGCGCCCGCTGGGCTGCCAGATCCTTCAGGGGCTGCTCCATGGCCTCCACTGCATCGTCATAGGCCGCCGTATAGATGCGGCCATCTGCCCCGGCGAGGGTCACGTCGATCTCCGTGTAGTAGTCCATCGCAAAGCCCTCCGGCAGCAGATAGACAAACGCCGCCACGGTGCCGTTTCCCAGCGCCGTGCCGCCCCGCTCATAGTTGATGTACATAGGACTGGCAGCCACGCCCACCACCGTATATTCCCGGCTGGCGAAGGTATCCATCGTATCGGCGGAGTTGTTGTCCGACAGCCGGATGACGCTGCCCAGTGCGCTCTCATCGTAGCGCCATGCGTCCACCACGCACTCGTCAGCCTTCTCCGGCAGCCGTCCCGCCTGTAAGCTCAGGCGGTTCACCTGCTGCGTCAGGGAGTGGGCCTTCAGCACCATGTCGGAGCCGTCCTCCCCCACGCACAGCACGTCGGCGGAACGGGCGCCCTCGGCGGCGGATACGCCATCCAGCTTCCGGAAAGCATCCACATCCTCCTCCGTCCAGCCCAGAGTGGAGAGGATCCGGTCATCGAACATGGCCAGATCCTTCAAATAGTGATTGGCGGTGGAGATCATAGCGGTGCGGGTCACCCGCAGTCCGGCAAAAAAGCCCACACCCAGCGCAATAATGGCCAGAATGGCCAGATACCGGCCCAAGCTGGTTTTGATCTCCCGAAAAGCAGTTTTCAGCAGCATATCCTCACCACTCGATCTCTTCCACAGGGGTGACGTGTTCATTCTTCCGCACGGACTGGATGGTGCCGCTCTTGATGGAGATGACCCGATCCGCCATGGCCGTCAGAGCGGAGTTGTGGGTGATGATGACCACCGTCATTCCCGTCCGGCGGCAGGTATCCTGCAGCAGCTTCAGAATGTTCTTGCCGGTAACATAGTCCAGCGCACCGGTTGGCTCGTCGCACAGCAGCAGCTTGGGGTTCTTGGCCAGCGCCCGTGCAATGGCCACCCGCTGCTGCTCGCCGCCGGAGAGCTGGGCCGGGAAGTTCTTCATCCGCTCCCCCAGTCCCACCTCCCGCAGCACCTCTGCCGCATCCAGCGGATGGGGGCAGAGCTGGGCGGCGATCTCCACGTTCTCCAGCGCCGTGAGGTTCTGAATGAGGTTATAAAACTGGAACACAAAGCCCACGTCGCGGCGGCGGTACTCCGTCAGCTGCCGCCGGTCGTAGCGGGAGATATCCCGGCCATCCAGCTTCACCATGCCGCCGGTGAGGGTATCCATACCCCCCAAAATATTCAGCAGCGTGGTCTTTCCGGCACCGGAGGCCCCTACGATGACGCAGATCTCCCCCTTCTCCACCTGAAAGGTGGCGTCCCGCAGCGCCGGGATCTCCACCGTTCCGGTGTGGTAGATCTTGCTGACCTTTTCAAATTCCACAAAAGCCATTGTGACCTCCTCGCTTCTCCAGAATGTTTCTTTTATTATACAATTCCGATTCCGGATTATCAATAGACAAACTCTGAACTTTTAGAGAAAATACGCAAAAATTGGACACCTCCCCCATTTTCCTGACAGTCTGTGGACATCGTATGGACCTGCAAGGGAGCCGCTTTCCGTCCGTTTTTCTCCTCTGGACGCCCCGGTTGCTTCCGGGGTGCCATCTCCCTTTGGGAACAGACATCTTTTCTTAGGACGCACGGGCGGGATATGTCTATTCTGCATAAAATCCGTCTGCATCTATCCATCTATTTTTACGTATGTGCATCTTTACACTACTTCGCTAAAGTGTTAAAATATATCCATCGTCAGCGGGACAGCCAGTCGCTGTGAATAAGCGACCGGGAGCATATGGTCAATCGGAACCGCAAACTACGGGAGCGGCTGCCCGGTGCCATGCGATAGACCGTAGAAAGACGAGAGAGACAGCTTTGATCCATGCGGTTTCGTCAGAAATGAGGTTTTGGTATGGAGCGACACCATCGATAACAGATAGAAAGCACAGGCGCCCCAAAAGTGGGGCAGCCTCCGGCAGGGCAGCTTCCATAGCACCCTCGTCGCCCCAAGGGAACCGGTGAAGATCTCGGCGGCGGTTCCTGACAAAGGCCCGCAGAGAGGAAATCTGCGAAAATCCCAATCGGGCGACGGCGAAGGCGGCTGGGATCTGCCGACGGAAACAACAACGGAAGCCAGCAACAGAAGGCCGACGGCGCTGCGATGAGGGTTGTCGAAAACCGCCCACGGAAATCGGCGGCATAGGCCATCGGCAGAAGGGCCGGTAGGGTTGTGGTAAGGACAGGCGGAAAGCCGCAGAAAACGGTGGTGGGAATCTGCGGCGGGGCTTGCAAGTTCCGGAAAAGTAAGCGATAATAGCGGCAGGGCTTATGCCACTCAGCGTAGGGCTTGTGCTGCCCGGCACAGTGCATTGCAGCCTATTGCGGCTCGATCCGGACCATGCAGGCCAACGTGGCCAAACGTAGTGCATCACCATCTAACACAATACAAACACAAAACAAACACAATACATCTGTTACAACACATCCGTGTACCATATCAAGGAGGATATTCCCATGAAAAAGTTCAAGCAGCTTCTGTGCCTGGCGCTGGCACTGACCATCAGCGCCTCCCTGCTGGCCGCCTGCGGCCAAAAGGACAACGGCGGAAGCAAGGACTCCGACGAAAAGGTCCTGACCTACGCCGTGGAGGGCGGCTCCGCCGGTGAAGAGATCGCTCTGGAGAAGGGCTGGAAGGTCACCACGCTGGAGGATCAGGCCGCCGCCCTGATGGAGGTGGCCTCCGGCACCTCCGACGCCGCCATCATCGATCTGCTGATGGCCGGGGCCATGATCGGTGAGGGTACCAGCTACCCCGATCTCACCTACACCGACAGGCTCACCGAGGAGGAGTACGGCATCGGCTGCCGCAAGGGCTCCGATCTGGCGCAGTACATCAACTGCGTGCTGGGCGATGCCTATCAGAGCGGAACCATGCAGAAGCTGGCCCAACAGTACGGCATCACCGAGGAGTTGCTGGTCCCCCAGCAGGAGAGCACCTTCACCACCGGAGAGGACAGTGACGTCAGCTATATCCAGCAGAAGGGTACGCTGGTGGTGGGCATCACGGAGTTCGCCCCCATGGACTATAAGGATGAAAATGGCCAGTGGATCGGCTTTGACGCAGACCTTGCCAAGCTGGTGGCGGAGCGTCTGGGTGTGGAAATTCAGTTCGTGGTCATCGACTGGGGTCAGAAGATCAATGAGCTGGACAGCAAGGCCATCGACGTGGTGTGGAACGGCATGACCCTCACCGACGGCGTTACCAGCGCCATGGCCTGCACCAACGCCTACTGCAAGAACGCACAGGTCGTGGTGGTGCGTGGTCAGTAAATAACGGCCAGAATGCCGCTGCGGGGGCTGTCCGCCGCAGCGGCATTTTTTATGGCGGCCCGTGAAAAGGGCGGCCTGTGAAATCTGAGTGTAAGGAGTTCTTCCCATGTTCTGGTCTGTGACACTGTCCCTGCTGGAGGGGCTGCGTGAGGTGGTGAAGCTGTTCGCCCTGACGCTGGTATTCTCTCTGCCGCTGGGGCTGGCGGTGACCTTCGGCTCCATGAGCAAGTGCCGTCCGGTCAGCTGGTTTTTTAACGTTCTGGTGTGGATCGTCCGGGGAACGCCCCTGATGCTGCAGCTGATCCTGATTTTCTACGGCCCCGGCATCTGGCTGGGCCACAACATCTGGGGCAGCCAGCGGATGCTGGCGTGTACCGTGGCCTTCGTGCTGAACTACGCCTGCTACTTCTCCGTCATCTACCGGGGCGGCATTGAGGGCGTGCCTGCCGGGCAGCGGGAGGCGGGAGAGGTACTGGGCCTCACCCGCAGGCAGATCTTCTTTAAGATCACCCTGCTGCAGATGGTGAAGCGCATTGTGCCGCCTATGTCCAATGAGATCATCACGCTGGTGAAGGACACCTCGCTGGCCCGCATCATCTCCATCATGGAGCTGACCAAGGTGGGCGAGAGCTACATCAAGGCGCAGGGCATCACATGGCCCCTGTTTTACACGGGGGTATTCTATCTGGCCTTTGTGGGGCTGCTGACACTGCTGTTCCGGTACATCGAGCGCAGGCTCAGCTATTTTCGGTAAGGAGGGGGTACTATGGCGATCCTGGAGGTGGCACAGCTGGAGAAAAGCTTCGGCGGCACCAAGGTCCTGCGGGACATCAGCTTTTCGCTGGAGGAGGGACAGGCTCTGTCCATCATCGGCTCCTCCGGCAGCGGAAAGACCACGCTGCTGCGGTGCCTGAACTTTTTGGAGACACCCGACAGCGGCCGCATCGCCGTCCGGGGACGGAATCTGCTGGACGGGAGCCTGTCCCCTCAGGAGCGGCGGCGGAACCGGCTGCACTTCGGGCTGGTGTTTCAGGATTTTAATCTGTTTCCCCAATATACGGCGCTGGAGAATGTAACGCTGGCCCGGCGGCTGCTGGCCAAGTCCGAGAGAACCGGGGAGGCCCCGGAGGCCATCCGCCGGGAGGGCGAAGCCCTGCTGGAACAGATGGGTCTGGGAGATCGGATGGGACACTATCCCCACCAGCTCTCCGGCGGACAGAAGCAGCGGGTGGCCATTGCCCGTGCGCTGGCCATGAAGCCGGATATTCTGTGCTTCGATGAGCCCACCTCGGCGCTGGACCCGGAGCTTACCGGGGAGGTGCTGAAGGTCATCCGGCAGCTGGCCCGGCAGCGCACCACCATGGTCATCGTCACCCACGAGATGGCCTTTGCCCGTGATGTGGCGGATCAGGTCATCTTCATGGACGGTGGCGTCATCGTGGAGCAGGGGGAGCCACGCATGGTGATGGATCACCCCAAGGAGGAGCGTACCCGGCAGTTTCTGGCCCGGTACGCACAGGGATAAGGCTTTCTACGAAAAAAGAGCGCAGGCATCGCCTACGCTCTTTTTCTGCTATCTTACACGGGGGATCAGCAGCAGCCCCGACGGCAGCGGAGTCTCCTGCTCCAATCCGTTGGCGGCGCAGATGGCCTGCTCATCCGTGCGGTAGCGCTTGGCCAGCTCCCACAGGCTCTCCCCTTTCTTCGGCCGGCACAGCACCAGAGAGGGACGCCGTCCCGGCTCCGGCTCCGTCAGCTCTGCGGCGGTAATGGCGTCCCATGTGCATCGGCGGCTGCGCTCCACCGTCAGCTCCACCGGGACCGTCAGCTCCAGTCCCGTGCCGGAGGGGCGCAGGCTGGGAGACAGGCAGGCGGCACGGGCGGTGGTCACATCCCCAGGCACGGGGGCGGCAGCCTCGTCGGTGCGCTCCGCCGTGACCGGTGCGCCGGATTCATCCAGATACAGCAGCCGCAGCCGCAGGGGGGTGCGGAGGGTGGTATGATCCCCCTCCTGCCCTGTGGTGACGGCGCCGCAGTCCGCCGCCGTCACATACAGGAAGGGGCGGCTCTCCAACTCCTGATGTACCTCCGGCTGTACCGTCTCCGGGGGCCAGGTCTCCGTCAAGGTCAGGCTCTGGCGCTGGAGAGCGGTGTCCCAGCGGGTGCTGTACAGGTCCGTCACCGGGGCGACGGTGACCGTCTCATAGGTCCGCACCAGTAGGCTCAGGGTCAGCTCCACCCCGATGGCGGCTGCGCCGTCGCTGCGGATGAGCCGGGCCGTGCCGCAGGAGCCGGTGACCGTGACCTGCGCTTCCTCCGGGACGGTAAGGCCGTCCAGAAGGCAGGAAAAGGGCAGGGTGTCCTCCCATGTGTGGAGGGAGCCGTCCTGCGTGCGGTACAGCAGGCAGATGCGGGCCTCGCCCTTTGCCAGCAGGCGGCTCCCCACCGGCTGGCTGCCGGTGATGCGGGGGCAGATGCGCTGGGCCAGCAGTTCCTCCGGCGGCTCGCCCCAGTCCTGAGGCTGGAGCTCCTGAGTCACGCTGCTCTGCCGCTGCGTCACCGAGGTCAGCAGGGTAAGGGACTGCTCCTGACGGTGCAGGCGCAGGGTAGGCTCCTCCCCTACGCCGGTGCAGATGCGGTGGCGGCGGCAGGTGTAGCCGGTGAGAGTCAGCTCCGGCATGACCCGCAGGTACAGCTTTCGGCCGGTGACGGCTCTGGCCTCCGTCAGCAGCAGGCGGCCCGCCATGCAGACGGTGTCGCAGCCGGTGAGGCGCTTGTCGTCCGCTTGGGTCAGAAACGGCACCGGCAGCGTCAGGCTCCGCAGGCCGGGGCTCTCCTCCGAGGTATAGAGCACCGTGACCAGCACCGAGCCGCTGATCTGCCGGCTCGTATATTCCCGCAGGCACAGCTGTCCTACGGCGTCCACGATGCGGGTGACCTCCGGGCAGTACTCCGGGATCGCCGCCTCCAGCGCCTCCTCCTGCGTCAGGGTAACGCTCTCCCCTGCCTCGCAGCAGGACAGCTCCGTATATTGCAGTTCCAGCTCCATGTTTTCGTCCTCCCGTAATTTCTTACTGTGCAGGACTACTCTATGAGCCGTTTCCGCCGTTTATTCCCGGATGCCGAAGAGCATCCGCAGAACCCCACGCAGCAGACGGGGCGACTTCCAAACCACGATCTTCACAGCAGCTACCTCCTATCCTTCAAGCAGGCGATCCCACAGGCGATCAGCAGGAACGACACCAGAAACATCAGCACGCCCACCGGAAAGATGGCGGCAATGAGGATGCCCAGTCCCAGCCCCAGTGCACAGATGCCCAGAAATCTCCCGCAGCCGTCTCCGTGTCTCATATGACGTCCCTCCCTCTCTGTTTCGCTTCTATGGCAGTATATGCCGGGAGGGGCGGGCGTGACAGCGGCGGCGCACAAAGAGAGGGCGGAAGCGATGCTTCCGCCCTCTCTGAGCGTTCTCTATTTGTGCTGCCAGTCCCGCAGGTCCTTCAGCTCGTCATACAGCCGCACATAGCTGCGGTGGCGGCTGGCGGGGATCCTCCCGTCCTTCACCGCCTGCAGCACGGCGCAGCCCTTTTCCTTCACATGGCTGCACCCCACGAACCGGCACTGGCCCAGATAGGGGGTAAACTCCGGGAAGGTCTCCGGCAGGCGGGCCTTCAGCTCCAGATCCAACTCCTCCGTGTCGAAGGAGGAGAAGCCCGGTGTGTCGATGACATAGGTGTCCTCGTCCAGCGGGAACATCTCCACATGGCGGGTGGTGTGGCGGCCACGGCCCAGGGCCTTGCTGACCTCCCCCACCGGCAGGCCGAACACCGGCTCCATGGCGTTGAGGATGCTGGACTTGCCCACGCCGGAGTTGCCGGTGAGGGCGTTCAGCTTTCCCTTCATGGCACGGCGCAGCTCCGGCAGGCCCTCTCCGGTGGCGGCACTGACCCGCAGCACCGGAATGGCGGAGGCGGCATAGCTGTCGTATAGCTCCTGCGCCGGGTCCAGATCGCATTTATTCAGGCACAGCAGCACCCGGCAGCCCTTCAGGACGGCGATGGAGGCAATGCGATCGATGAGGTAGGGATCCGTGGTGGGGATGGCCTGTGAGCCGATGATGACCAGCTGGTCGATGTTGGCGGCGGCGGGACGGGCAAACCGATTCTGCCGGGGCTCGATGGCCTCCACGAAGCCCTCGCCGCCTCCCAGATCACGGACCTGTACCCAGTCCCCCACCAGCGGACTGATGCCCTCCCGGCGGAATTTTCCTCTGGCCCGGCATTGCAGCAGCCCCTCCGGCGTGCGGACGTAGTAGAAGCCGCTGAGGGCCTTTTCAATGCGGCCCCGGCTCAAAAGCTGACCACCTGAGAGGCCACCTCGGTGCCGTTGATATACAGGTACACCGTGATGCTGGTCCCCTTGTCACCGGTGAAGGTATGGCTGACGGAACGGGCGGCGGCGGGGTCCGTGGTATCCACCGTGGTGGAGTAGACGACGGTGGTATCCTGACGGATCTCCACGTTCAGGATGCCCAACTCCGGATTCAGGTACTCGCCGGGGATATCGAACGTCACCGTCTGCTCCGTGGTCTGAGACGGCTCGGGGCCCTTGCTGACGGTAAAGACGATCTCGGTGCCGGGGGCTACCTCCGTTTTGGGAGCGAGGCTCTGGCGGATGACGCTGCCCTCCGGCACGGTGGCGTCGTACTCATACTGGTGAGCGCCCACGGTGAGACCGGCGTTCTCGGCCTGCAGGGCGGCATCGTCCACGCTGAGACCGGCGTAATTCTGCACGGTGACGGGCTTGGTCTCAGGCCCCTTGCTGACGGTCAGCAGGATGCTGTCGCCCTTCTTGATGCTCTCACCGGCGGCGGGGGTACTGCTGATGACCTTACCGGCGGCATACTCGTCGGAGTACACCTCCCGGATCTGGACGTTCAGGTTCAGATTCAGGTTCGTCAGCTCCACCTTGGCGTCCTGCACATCCTCGCCCAGAACGTTCACCATGAGGTTGGTCTCCTCCTTGGCGCAGATCCAGACGGTGATCTTCAGGTTATTCTTGCGGACATGGCCGGACTTGGGGTCCTGCTCGATGATCTGGCCGGGCTGATAGTTGCTGTCGGCCTTGCTGCCGGCCACCTCGATCTGGAACACGCCCTTGATGCCCTCCATCTGCTGGGCCTCCTCCACGGTCTTGCCCAGAACATCGGGAACCTTATAGGACTGGGCGGCGGGGTTATCGTTGATGCCGCTGAACACGAACTTGAACAGCAGGAACACCACCAGCAGCGCTGCGGCAAAGCCGCCCACCACGATGGCGATGAGCTTTTTATCCCGCTTTTTCTCCTCCGCCGGGGTGCGCTCCTTGCGGGCGGCCTGAATGGCGGCGGTGGGGATGGCCTGCGTAGGCTCGTGATCCTCCGGCTCCTCCAGATCGGCACGGATATAGCCAAGGTCCACGGAGTTATTCTTGCGGAACTTCTCCAGATCCTCCAGCATGGCATCCGCCGAGGGGTAGCGCTTCTCCAGATTGGCGCACATGGCCTTCATGCAGATCAGCTCCAGCGCCTCCGGGATATCGGGATCGATCTCACGGGGGGCCAGTGGGACGGAGCTCAGGTGCTGGATGGCCACGGACACGGCGGACTCCCCCTCGAAGGGCAGACGTCCGGTAAGCATCTCATAGAGCACCACGCCGGCGGAGTAGATATCGCTGCGGGCGTCGGTGCGGTCGCCTCTGGCCTGCTCCGGGGAGATGTAGTGGACGGAGCCCAGCGCCTCCTGCGTCAGGGTCTGGCTGGCGCTGGCCAGACAGGCGATGCCGAAGTCCGTCACCTTGACGCTGCCGTCCCGCAGGACCATGATGTTCTGGGGCTTGATGTCCCGGTGGATGATGCCCCGGCTGTGGGCATGGCTCAGCGCCCGCATGATCTGGGTGATGAAGTGCAGCGCCTCCCGCCAGTCCATCTTGCCACGGCGCTCCATATACTGCTTCAGGGTGATGCCGTCCACCAGCTCCATGACGATATACTCCGTGTCGCCGCTGCGGGACACGTCGTACACCGACACGATGTTGGCGTGGGACAGCTGGGCCACCGCCAGAGACTCGTCCCGGAAGCGGCGGCGGAAGTCGGCGTTCTCCGCCAGATCGTTTTTCAGGATCTTCACCGCCACCATTCGGTTCAGGCGGTGGCACTTGGCCTTGTAGACGTTGGCCATGCCGCCGCTGCCGATGAGCTCCAATATCTCATAGCGGTTATCCAGCATTTTTCCGATATATTGATCCATAGATGTCATCTCCTTCAGATATTCATAAGCAGCACAGCAGTGACGTTATCCGGCGCTCCCCGCTGACGGGAGAGGGCCAGCAGCCGATCCAGACACGTGTCCAGCGGCTCGCTGTGAATCACCTCGAAGAGAAGCTCCTGATCGGACACGGTGTTTATCAGTCCGTCGGAGCACAGCAGCAGGAAGTCCCCCTGCTGCCATTTCAGCGGGAAGGCATCCGCCGCCACACCGGGTTCCGTCCCCAGCGCCCGTGTGATGAGGTTGCGGCGGGGATGGTGCCGGGCCTCGTCACGGGTCAGGTCGCCCTTTTCCACCATGTCCTCCACCACGGAGTGGTCCCGGCTCACCTGCCGGATGCCCTCACGGGTGATGTGGTAGGCCCGGCTGTCGCCCACGTTGCTCACCAGCGCCAGATCGTCCCGGACCACGGCGGAGACCAGAGTCGTCCCCATACGCTCAAAGCCCGGATGGGCCAGCCCGTACTCCCGAACGGCATCGTTGGAGAGAGCCACGGCGTAGCCCGCCGCCTGCTCCAGCTGTCCGGCGCTCATGCCGGGGCGCAGGCTCCGGCTCAGCTCACGGGTGAAGGTCTCCACCGCTATGGCGCTGGCCATCCGTCCCCCCTGCGTACCGCCCATACCGTCGCAGACCACCGCCACGGTGTAGCCGTCCGGCGTCAGCACGGCGCAGGCGTCCTGATTCTCGCTGCGTACCAGACCACGGTCCGTTACGCTCCATGTTCTCATTGCAGGTCTCTCCCTTCCTCCATGGCCTTGCGGCGCAGCTGGCCGCAGGAGGCGTCGATATCGCCGCCAAGGCTCCGCCGCACGGTGGCGGTGACGCCATGGGACTGTAATCTCTTTTGAAATGCCGCTGTGCGGCGGCTGGGTTTGAAGGGGCTCTCCACCACATCGTTCAGGGGGATGAGGTTCACGTGGCCCGGCATCCCGGCGATGCGCCGGGCGATGAGGTCCGCCTGCCAGTCGTGGTCGTTGACGCCGTCGATCATAGCGTACTCAAAGGAGATGCGGCGGCCCGTCTTTTGGAAGTAATCGTGGCAGGCGGCGAACAGCTCCTCCACGTCATAGGCCCGGTTCACGGGCATGATGCGGGAACGGGTCTCGCTGTCCGGGGCGTGGAGGGACACCGAGAGCGTCAGCTGGAGCTGAAGCTCCGCCAGACGCCGGATGCCCGGTATCACGCCGCAGGTGGACAGGCTGATGTGCCGCATCCCGATGTTCAGCCCCTTGGGGTGGTTCACCAGCGTCAGAAACCGCAGCACGGTATCCATGTTGTCCAGAGGCTCTCCAATGCCCATCAGCACGATATTGGAGATCTCCCGGCCGGAATCCAGCTGGGTGAACAGCACCTGATCCAGCATCTCCGAGGGAGTCAGGTCACGGACCTTTCCGGCGATGGTGCTGGCGCAGAAGGCGCAGCCCATGCGGCAGCCCACCTGAGAGGAGATGCACACGGTATTGCCGTGGTGATACTGCATGAGCACCGTCTCGATACAGTTGCCGTCCGCCAGCTCCCACAGGTACTTGACGGTGCCGTCCAGACGGGACTCCTGCTTGCGGGCCACGGTGGGGGCGGTGATATGGAACGTCTGCGCCAGCTGCTCCCGCAGGGTACGGGGCAGATCGCTCATCTCTTCAAAGGAGGTGACGCCCCGGTGCAGCCAGGTAAAGACCTGACCGCCCCGGAAGGCGGGCTGTCCCATTTCCCGCAGGGTATGGGTCAGCTCCTCCATCGTCATGGATTTGATGTCAGTCATGCTTTCCTCCGCATTCGGCAGATGTAAAAGCCGTCGGTCCCCAGCCGCTGGGGCCACAGGGTCGCCTCCCCGTCACACAGGCCCACGGGCCCCGGCAGGGTGAAGGTCTCCCGTCGGAACTCCGGGTGGCGGGAGAGGAACACGTGGATGATCTCCTGATTTTCCTCCGGCAGCACCGTGCAGGTGGAGTACACCAGCACGCCGCCGGGGCGCACATAGCGGCAGGCATTTTCCAGAATATCCCCCTGAATGGCCGGAAGCTGGGCCAGATCACGGGGGTTTTTATACCGGATATCCGGCTTTTTGCGAATGATGCCGAGGCCCGAACAGGGGACGTCCGCCACTACCACATCCGCCTGCTCCAGCCATGCAGCGTGCTCCTCCCGTGCGTCGGCCAGCGCCGTGCGGATGCTGGTGATGCCCAGACGCTGGGCGCCGCTGTCGATGAGCTTCAGCTTGTGAGGGTGGACGTCGCAGGAGAGGATCTGGCCCCGATCCCGGCGGTCCATGGCCATGGCAAAGGACTTGCCGCCGGGAGCGGCGCACACGTCCAGCACCCGATCCTCTTGGGCCGGGGCGGCCACGGTGGCCACCAGACGGGCGGCGGCGTCCTGCACAGTGAAGCGGCCCTCCCGGAAGGCGGACAGCTGCTCCAAATCGCCGGTGCCGCTGACGGAAAAGCATCCCGCCAGCCACGGGTGGGGCTCCACCTGTGCGCCGGTCTGGCGCAGCAGCTTCTCCAGCTCCTCCGGGGTACCCTTCAGGGGGTTTGTCTGGATGGTAGTGGGTACTACCTGATTGTTCATACGGAGGTATGCCTCCGTCTCCTCCTCGCCGATGAGGGAAAGCAGACGCTCCACCAGCCACCGGGGGTGGCTGTATCGCAGGGAGAGAGTCTGCGCCGGGCTGCCCTTGGGCAGGGGCGGCATATCCTCCCGATTGGCGGCAAATTTCCGCAGGATGGCGTTGACCATACCCGCCGCCTTTTCCCGGCGGTGGCGCTTGGTCATCTCCACGGCCTCGTTGACGGCGGCACGGGGCGGCACCTTATCCAAAAACAGGATCTGGTAGCCCCCCAGACGCAGGATGTTGCGGATGACGGACTCCAGCCGCTCCGGGCGCTGGCTGCACCAGCAGCCGATATAGTAGTCCAGCAGCATCCGGTTCTGGATCACCCCGTAGCACAAGCGGGTGGCCAGCGCCGCATCCCGGCTGTCCAGCTTATTTTTGGCGATGGTGCGCTTCAGACCGCCGTCGGACCATGCGTTGGCGCTGTCCACCTGCATCAGAACCTCCAGAGCGGTCTCTCTGGCGTCCGGCTTTCTCACGTCGTTCATACCGTCACCTGCACCGGGTGGCCTGCCAGATAGCTGGCCGCCGCCATCCGCTTGCCGTTTTGCGGCTGAAGCTCCAGAATACGGAGGGTCCGACCGTCGCCGCAGGCGATCTCGATGCCGGTCTTATCGGCCCGGACGATCGTTCCGGGGGCGGCTTTGGCGGCGCCTCCCACAGCGGTGCGGTATACCTTCACCGTGGCGCCGGACAACTCCGTCACGGCGCAGGGCCAGGGTTGGAGGCCACGGACCTGATCGTGGAGACTGCGGGCGGGGCGGGTGAAGTCCATGGGGGACAGCTCCCGGCTCAGCATGGGGGCGAAGGTCACGGCGCTCTCATCCTGTTTGGTGCGGCCGGCGGTGCCGGCGGCCAGCGCCTGCACCGTCCGGGACAGGGTCTCGGCTCCCAACTCCGCCAGACGGTTCGTCAGGGTCAGAGCGTCCTCGTCGGGATCGATAGGCGTCTCGGCGGCGGAAATGATATCCCCGGCGTCCAGCTCCTTGGCCATATACATGATGGTGACGCCGGTGACGGCGTCGCCGTTCAGGACGGCCCAGTTGATGGGGGCTGCGCCACGGTATTTGGGCAGCAGCGAGGAATGGACGTTGATGGAGCCAAGCTTGGGGGCCGCCAGAATATCCTCCGGCAGGATGCGGCCATAGGCCGCCACCACCGTCAGCTCCGGGGCCAGAGTACGGATCAGCTCCAGCGCCGTACCGTCCCGCAGCTTGGTGGGCTGATACACCGTCAGGCCCTGTGAAAGAGCGTACTCCTTCACCGGGGAGAAGGCCAGCTTGTGGCCCCGGTTCTTGGGCTTATCCGGCTGGGTGAACACGCCGCATATCTCGTGGCCGTCCTCCACCAGCCGGCGCAGAGAGGCCACGGCGAAGTCCGGCGTTCCCATAAACAGGATCCTCATTCCTCGTCTTCCTCCTGCTGGTTCATATACTCCTCCAGCTCCTCCTCGGTCATCAGATGGTCCGTGTGCTCCACGAACAGATGGCCGTCCAGATGCTCGATCTCATGGCAGAAGCAACGGGCGGTCAGCTCCTCGTCCTCCACCTCGAAAAAATTGCCGTCCCGATCCTGCGCCCGGACACGCACCGTATAGGGGCGGGTGACGATGCCGAACTTGCCGGGGATGCTGAGGCAGCCCTCCAGACCTGTCTGCTCCCCCTCGACGGCGATGATCTCCGGGTTCACCAGCTCGATGATGTCCTCGTCCTCGTTCATCACCACGCACACACGGCGCAGCACGCCCACCTGCGGGGCGGCCAGACCCACGCCGCCGGCTTCCTCCAGCGTCTCCGCCATGTCGTCCAGCAGCGTGTGGAGCCGGTCGTTGAACTCTGTCACGGGGCGGCAAACCTTGGTGAGACATTCCTCACCCTGCAATGCGATCTTCCTTAGTGCCATACTTTATTACCTCTAATCCATCAAATTACAATCCGTGTATATCTGCATGCCGCGGTTTTCACCGCGCTTTGAAAACGCCTTCATAAATGCCGCCAGCAAGCCCCGCAGTACCTTGTCGTTCCGGCCGATCACCGTTACACGATAGCGGTATCGGTCGTTGACCTTTACCACCGGTGCGGGAGCAGGCCCCAGGATCATCAAACCCAGCGCGTCGTAGGGCGGCTGTTTTGCCGCCGCCAGAAGGCTGTCGCATA
>ERZ827492.1073-NODE-1073-length-23315-cov-4.288779_pt1 | contig 23315 bp, 23 predicted proteins | sample MGYA00519704_ERZ827492 | MGnify/ENA primary metagenome ERZ827492 (study PRJEB31778, sample SAMEA3449325) | human gut metagenome | biome: human gut; feature: human-associated habitat; material: faeces | place: United Kingdom | collected 2010/2012 ...
TAACGGTAGGTATGATGAAAGAACTGAAAGGTGCGGGAAACATGGAGCTCTTGCTACCTGGATTACAGAGGAGCACTTATCGAACTTTGGGAACATACAGAAATGGACTCGACAAGCGGTTGAAATGATTCAAAGCGATGATAACGAGATAGTTGCTTATGTAAAGGAATTTTTTTGGAGGAAGATATGTGATATTAACAGAACCAATATTGCATGGTCGTTAAAATGCTATTTCCAAAATGGATTAAAAAATAACGATCAGGAAATTATTGATCAGCTAAAAGACATAATAGAGTGGGAAGAAGACCATCCATGGTGGGACGTTTTTGAGAAAGAATTAAAAAATCACCCCGATATCAAATATGATCCCGAAAAACTCCCATTTTGATTTGTTTCTTAAAACAATCTTGGCCAAAACTTTGTGATGAATGACCGCTTATCTTTTTGAAATTTTCACTACTTACAGTAACCGCGGCGCTACCCCAGCTGCGCATGAAGCCTGGAAAGTCTTGTCCCACAAGGCTTTCCGGGCTTCATTTACATTACCGGCGGCGGGATACATAGGATCGGGAGATGCCGCACAAAGCGGCGATCTCCCGCTGGGTCAGAGGCTGGCGGCCGCCCAGGCCGTACCGCAGGCGGATGATGTGGGCTTCCCGTTTCGTCAGGCAGGTATCCACACACCAGCTCACCCGCTGGCAGGAGTCCCGGAGATCCAGCTCCTCCAGCATGTTGTCGTCCACCTTCACCACGTCGATGAGGGACAAGGAGTTGCCGTCCCCCTCCGCGTCCAGGCTATCGGACAGGGACAGCTCTCCCTGACTCTTCCGCCTGGACCGGAAGTACATGAGGATCTCGTTCTCAATGCATCGGGACGCATAGGTGGCTAGGCGCACCTTCTTCTCCGGGTCAAAGGTGGACACCCCTTTGATCAGCCCGATGGTTCCAATGGAGATCAGGTCATCCTGGTCCCCGTCCTGGGTATAGTACTTCTTGGACTGGTGAAGCAGAAGGAGTCATTTTCCCTGTCAAAAACGACCCCATAGGGGTCGCCAAATTTCAAATAGATATCCAGATGCACTTCTTCCCTGGTACTGGCCTTTTTGACTACAATGTGGTCCAGGATCGTGGTCACCAGGGCGGAATTGATCCCTTTTTGGAAGGAAAGTTCCTCCTCTAAAGCAGTCTTGATCTTTCCCATCTGCACTGCGGAAACCTGACATTTTTCCTCCTCTGTCCGCAGCATCTCAAGCTGCCGTTCCAGCTCATGGAGCTGGCGATTAAAGCCGTCGTTGCGCTGTTTGAATTCCGATGTGGAAAGCGCACCCTCGATGCTCATCTCCAGCAATCGTTCCTTTTTCGCGAGGATGAGGTCGGCCTCTGCCTCCACACGCTTGATATCCTGATGGTAGTCATGCTCATTGGGAACGGCCTGAATGACCTTCATCACAGCGTTCACAATGGCCGACTTATCCTGTGCCAGCTGATCGAAGATCCGTGCCATGATCTGATCCAGTTCGGCGGTCCGCATCTGAGGCGCGGAGCAGGCTGCCCTCCCCCGGTTCCGGTATACCCGGCACTGCCAGACCTCCTTCTCCCCTTTGGCGCTTTTCAGCACTTGCCGGTGGAAGCTGGTGCCATGTTCCTCACACACAATTTTGCCGCTGTATGGGTAGCGATTATGGAATTCGGCGGCGCTCTGGTGGGCCATCATCTGGGCACTGCGCCGCTTGTACAGGGCGTTGGCCCGATCCCATAGTTCCTCCGATACGATGGCCGGGATGGACGGGTCTGGATACATCACCCACTCGCTCTCATCTAAAAAGATTTTCCGCTTGCTTCGGTAGTCCACCGTCTGGCTCTTGTTGGCGCAGTACCATCCCTTGTATTTGGGGTTCTCTAAAATATGCCGGATGGTCAGCACATTGAAGGCGTTGCCCTTCCGGCTGGTGAAGCCCTCATCATAGAGCTGCCGGGAGATACGCCGGATGCCCATTTGCTCATTGGCGTAGAGGTGGAAAATGCGGCGCACCACCTTGGCCTCCGCCTCGTTGATGGTAAGGACGCAGTCCTTTTTGTAATAGCCCCACAGTTTATCGTTGCCAAGCACGTGACCGTTTTTGATGGCCTGCCGGAAGCCAAATTTCAGCCGCTCGGAGAGTTTCCGCACCTCATCCTGGGCTACTCCGGCCATGACTACCAGACGGAACTCACTGTCGCTGTCCAGGGTGTTGATGTTGTCGTTCTGGAACAGCACCCCCACATTGTGCTCCAGCAGTTCCTGGGTATACTGGATGCTGTCCAGGGTGGAACGGGAAAAGCGGGATATTTCCTTTGTGATGATGAAGTCGAACCGCCCTGCTTTGGCGTCGGCAATCATCCGTAGGAAACTATCCCGCTTTTTTGTACTCGTCCCGCTGATTCCCTCATCAATATAACCTGGGACATAGTTCCATTGGGGCTTGGACTGGATCAGTTCGGTGTAATACTGCACCTGGTTTTCCAGGCTGTTGAGCTGTTCATCCTTGTCCGTGGACACTCTGGCGTAAAAGGTCACCCGCAATGGAATGTCAAAGATTGACTTTCCGTTTCGCATTTCATTGCGGATCCTGAGAATATTCATGCGTACCCGCCTCCTTTGTCAAGCACACAGGATACCGCAACAGCTTCGGGAAATCCATGACGGAATGTACCAAATCCTCCGCCTTGGAATAGGTGAATTGTGATATAAGGCCGCGGGAAAACATGCACGCCAGCAAGGCGCTGATTACCTCTTTCTGTGCGCTCTCCAAATGACATCACCTCGTTTCGATGGTATGATTCAAAAGGGAAAAACATACCGGACAGCAAGGTGGTCTGGGATCTCCCTACCGATGGTCCATATCCTTTGCGCTGTTGTCCATGGATGGCATGGAAAACTCACCGTGCATCGCCCCCTTTTCTCCTTGTGGACGGCTTTGGAAACAGCGGAAGGGAAAGCGCAGAGGCGTCTTTGGCGTGAATGTGTACCTTCTGCTTTTGAAATTCGGCCAACACAGGGAGGATTGCATCGAAATCCCGGCCAAGATGACGGAGGCTGGGCATCATCACCGCACCCACCCTTCCTTCACGGACAGCCGCCAGCATTTCCTGAACGCCGGGCCGCTCCATGGGCGGCAACTGCCTGCTGGAATCAGTGGAAACCCCGGCAACCACAAGGCCGTTTTGCCGGGCCGTATGTTTCATGGTCTCCACATTCAAATCTCTCAACTCTGTTTGCTCTGAATGTTTGGAACTGGCGTAGAGCCAGACTTTTTGCTCTATTGGCGTAGTGGCTGTTCGGAAATAAACTGCCACCTTCATATTCTTGTCCATCTATGGCAACTCCTTTATGGCATAAAATAATCCGGGCCTTTCTTTGCCCGGATGAAATCCTCCACATCTTCTATTTTGGCTGTGATGCGGATCGGCGGCAGGGTTTCCAGCACAGCTTTATGGTATCTCTCTCCGGGGGCGGCACGGCGGTCCAGGATGCTGACCACGCAGGTGTCGGTTTCCGTGCGGATGGCACGGCCAAACCCCTGGCGGAGTTTTACCTGCATATCGGGTATCACCACAGTTTTCATGTAATCCTGCAGGGTGGGGTACTGCTCCCGTTCCGCTTCACTCAGTGGGTCCGGGACGGGGAAAGGCAGCCGCACAATGATCAGCGACGATACCATATCTCCGGGAAAGTCCACCCCTTCCCAGCAGGAACCAGCTGCGAACAGCACAGCGTTTTGGGCCTGCTTGAAGCGATGGATGACATCCTGGGAATGCCGCCAGACCTCCATCAGCGGGAAAGCCATCCGGCCCTTCACCTGGTTGTAGACAGCGCCCATGAGGGAATAAGAAGTAAACAGCACCAGTGTGTGGCCATGGGTGGCGTCCACCAACCTGCAGATCTGTTCTGCCAGGCACTTGGCCTCCATTTCGCTGCCCATTGGCGTTTTTGGCAGGTTCCCCGGAATGTAGAGGATGCAGTTTTCCCGGTAGTTGAAGGGTGACTCCGCGATGAAATCCTCCAGCCGCCGGTTTGAAGACAGCCCCATGCGCTGCCGGGTCCGGTGAAAGCTGCCCCCGGCCATGAGGGTGCCGGAGGTGAGAATGGCGGGAATGTTGTTATGCCAAAGCGCACGGTTCAGCTGCTCCGGCATCTGCCGGCTGGCGGCGCATAGGCTTGGGCTGCCGGTCCTGTCGTATTGGATGTAAAGGATATAGCGGCGATCCCCCGTGAAGAACAAGTTCAGCGCCTGCTCTGTTGTTCCCAGCCGGTGAAGGATCCACCGTGGCAGGTGGGGCGCCAGCTGTTTTTGGAGCAGCCGGAGAAGGGAGAGGCAATCCCGAAGGGCCGCTTCCCGTTCTGCGGTCAGCACGAAGGCAGTGCGCTGTGCTTCCTCCAGCAGCTCACCCCGGCACAGGGCGCCCATCAGCGCCCGGAACTTTTCCCGCAGGTTCTGCGCCGCAAGGATATACTTCTCCTTTGTGAGCAGAGAACAGAGTTCATGAAAATCCTCCGCCGACAGGCTTTGCCCGTACATCTGGCGGGCGGCATCCGGCAGCTTGTGGGCTTCGTCGATGACCAAAGCCCGGTAATCATTCAGAAGGGGCCGCAGTTCCTGCAGGCGATGGGCTGCATCGGCCAGCAAATAGTTGTGGTTGCAGATCTGGACGAAGATCTCCGCACTTCGGGCCTCTTTCAAGTATTGATGGTAGCGGCAGCTGTTCCGCAGCCGGCAGGTTTTCTCGCAGACCTTCGGAACGCACACCTGGCGGCGGTCAAAACCGCTCAGGCCAGTGACAGCGTCCAGGTCATAATTGCTTTGAAGGGAGAACAACGCTTTCCGCTGTTCCTCGTTTTTGTTCTTCCCCTTGACGGCCTCCAGCCGCTGGGCAAGGCGGGCATCGCAGACGAACCGCTCCTTCCCCTTGCGAACCATTGCCCGAATGGGCTTCGGGATGATATGGTTTTCTAAAAAGATGCGGGATAAGAATGGGATGTACTCTCCGATGATGGCGTCCTGCAGGGCCACACTGGAGGTGGAGACCACCACCGGCTGGGAGCCGGCAGGCCCGGATGGATAAAACTTTTTCAAAAGGATGCAGGCGGTCAGGTAGGCGTAGGTTTTCCCGATCCCCACCCCTGCATCGCACAAGGCAATTTTATTGTGGAGCAGGGTGTCCAGCATGGAATGGCCCAGGGCAATCTGTTCTTCCCGCACGGCCAGCCCGTTTTGAGGCAGAAGGATGCGGAAGAACCGCTCAATTTCCCCATGGGCCTGCTCCTTCAGGTCTATGTTCATATCGGCACATTCTCCTTGGTGCGTTGGCGGCAAACTGATGCGGCGCAGTGAAAACTGCGCCGCACGGATTTACCGTCAACGACGACAATCTGAATGGATGGTTAGGTGATGTGATGTGCCGTATTTGCAACTCGCCCCCCGGCAGCCTTGGGAACCGTGCGGGCAGGCTTGCAGTTTACAAGCCGTTCACTGGCTCTCCGAGGGTCTTGCTGATTACAACCCAGGGTCGGCCAACCCATCTGACGTGTGGGCAAACGGTATTGCGTATCATAATACTCCGGCCAGGGTCGTGGCAAAAAGGGCAACTGCCCCCTCTTTCCGGTCAAAAGGGATCGCTCGAAGCAACGACACAAGCTGCCATCCCATTGGGGAGTGGCAGCTGTGCCGCAGCTTGTCATGGCGCTTTTTCCATCGTCGCTCGCCTGGACGGGAACGTACCCGCATGGCTGGTATTGACTTTTCAAGCTACAGGTTGAACGTATTTCTTTTCCCCGTTCATCCCATAGCCCAGGAAAAAGGGCCGATAGCTTCACGCTTCAAAAAATTTTTTCAGTTTTTTTCTGAGGCGCACCATCCGAAGGTTGACCGCCTTTTGTGTCAGGCCGGTTTTCTCAGCGATTTCATACCCGTTGTAGCCGGACATCCTCAAAAAGACGATTTGAATGGTGAGCTTGTCCTCCTTGGAGAGGATACGCAGCAATTCCATATCTTCGATGCTGTCCATGAGGGATTCCACATCCTCTACGGGCAGTTCCAAGTCCTGCGCCGAAACCAAATCCACATAGGGCGACCACTCCACCTGCCGCTGCAGGTACTGGCGCTCCCGGTTGAATTCGGCCCAGTCGTATGTATGCAGGCGCTGGATGGTCTCTTCATCCACACCCAGCTCCCGGAGTTCCTTTTCCTCAGCTTCCTTCCAGCGGAGCCATTCTCTTTCCGCTCTGGCTTTGTGATAAGCCATGGCTGTTTTCCTCCGATCAATCTGAAATTTGGGAAAATTCAGATTGTCGGGGGGGCCTCGACAGCGAGGGATTACTTTAAGGCTGTCAAAACGAGAATGTTCCTTTTACATATTGAGCAATGTTTTCTCTTTGATTTTTCACCTGGCTTGCACCACCCACACAAAGCGATTTCTCTTTCTCCTTGTGTGCTGTGGCGGCTCTTTTACAACTGCTCCCTCAAAAGTATATTGATAAAGGCATAAAACGCCTGTACAGTCCATTTATATGTCATACACTTCAGGGTACTATAATTTTAGGAAATTCTGCCTTTACACTTTAACTTTTCTAACCAATATGCTACCATGGAGTATACTGACATGAAATTAGATTATTTGGTGCTCGGTCAAAATATTAAAGCCCAGCGCAAAAAACTGGGGATGAAGCAGCGGGAACTGGCAGAACAAGTTCATGTCACTGCGCAGCACATTAGTCACATAGAGACAGGGCAAACTCAGGTAAGTCTGCCCGTATTGATCTCTATCTCAAATGTATTAAAGGTGGATCTTAACACGTTGGTAAATCAGCCTTTTATGGATTTGAAAAATAGTCTATATCGCCGAGAAATTGAGGCTCTTCTTTCAGAAATGGGGGAGAAGAAAGCAAAAGTTTGCCTGGATCTTTGCCGACTGTTCGCTGATTCTGATTTATAGGACTATAATCACATATCATTTTGAGGAAGTGGTTTCCTGTGGATTACAACCCTTTTCTAAATGACCTATTTCAACAGGAATATCTCAACCTGTTTCGCTATACCCTACGGCTTACCGGCGATGAGGAACGCTCAAAAGATCTGCTTCAAGACGCTTTTAGTATAGCGCTCTCTCATCGGGATGAACTGATCCGGCATCCAGCACCTGCGGGTTGGCTGAAGCGTGTTGTTTTAAATCTCATTCGGAATGAGCGCCAGAAAATGAAGAATTATATGGAAGTTTCTATGGAAGAATTACCAGATCATTTTTTGACTCAAATGGATCACGGTTCTCTGGATGAAATTTTGCCGGTGACCCTGTCAAACGAGGAACGCAATCTTCTCATTTGGCGGTTCGAGTATCAATTGGATTATCAAATGATTGCAGACAACTTAGGGATTTCTCCTGGAGCAGCCAGAATGCGCGTATTACGAGCATTGGACCGCTGCAAAAAGGCGCTAAGGCAGGACGAAGATACATAAATAATTTTGATTTTGGTGTGACAAAACCGCAGTCACATCACATTTATAAGTAGGGAGAACTGAGGTGAGATTATGGGAACTGATCTAAGCCGCGGCCAAGAACAGCCAAAAAACCCCCATGGTGTGGTTCCATCCCGCAAAGAGCTGGACGCAATGTCGGAGGAGGAACTTTCCCGGGCATTGGAAGAGGCGTTTGATTCCATGACAGATGAGACCTACGATGATGACATCATTTCGGCTTATCTGGAGGCACTGGATCGCAAAGACCCCATTGTAAATATGCCGGATGTGGACAAGGAGATTTCTGAGTTTTGGAATGGCGTGTCCTCTGCGATTCCACCGGAGTTTCTTCATGCTGCCCAGCCAAAAAAACGGACTGGCCTGCGTCGCATTTTTCATACGGGGTTGGTTGCCGCTATCGTAGTCGTCCTTTTGTTTGGCGCGATGGTGGTAGCTCAGGCCGCCGGCGTGGACGTGTTTGGCGCCGTGGCCCGCTGGACGGAGGAGACGTTCCACTTCAATGTATCGGGGGCGGATGGGAGCACCGCATGGTTCACGGACTATCAGGAGGAGCTGGACGCGGCGGGACTGTCGGAGGAATATCTGCCTACCTGGCTCCCGGAGGGATACGAGGTCACAGATTTACAGATTCAGGAGATAAATAAATCGAAGGATATCTATATTCTTTACAGCGGTGAGAATGGCACGACCTTTGATCTTCTCATTTCAATTTATAATGAACCGGATGCTATGGAACAGAGCATTTTTGAAAAGGATGACACTCCGGTACAGACGATCCAGGTTGGCGTCAAAACGGTTTATTTGTTTGAAAATCTTGGGGTTCAGAACGCTGTATGCCAAGATCAGAATGTTATCTATTCTCTGTTAGGAGACCTTTCTCAAAATTTAATTGAGGATATTTTTGCTTCAATAGGAGATGAATAATCAGATGAAAAGAATCTCATTGATACTCTCCATGGTGCTGATAGGTCTGTTGATTTGCCCAGTCGCCGCTCAGGCCAGGGCCAGCGAGAGTATTGGTAGTTATAAAATCGATGTGGAAGAGGGAGACGGGCGGGGGGAAATTAGCATCGGCTTTACGGTCCGTGCTACGGCGTCTTTCCCTAAGCTTGGAGCCTTGAAGATTGAGATTTACAAAGCGAATGGGGACTATGTGGAAACCATCTGGGGGAATACTTCTAACGGACTTCTCTCTCCCAATAGCGGACGCTATTACAGCAACACATATATATGAAGGGACGCCTGGAGTATCGTACTATGCAGTCGTTACGATCTGCGCCGGAACCGCTGCAGATTACGATACAAGGGAAATTACCACGTCAACCGTACGTGCGCCGTACTGACATCACGCATATTCTTTTCAGAGGAATCAATGCCCCGGGTCCTGTTTTTTATAAATTCTCTTTTTCAGAAAAATTTTCAGATTTGGCGTTACCATTTGGCGCTGTGAAGACATGTATATAGTAGAGGCACCTTTAGATGCCAATCAAAAGAGAATTGAGGTGAGTCCCATGGGCTAACACCTATATATAGAAATATGACACATAATGGAGGTGCCACTATGAAAAAGCATGCTACATTCGGCTTCAAGTTCGTCTTGCTTGCCCTGTTGACGGTGTTGGCCGGGTGTACGACGCTTGGACTGTCTGAGGATCTTCCTCCCGAAATCCTGTATGAGAGAGGAGATGATGCTTTAGCAGATGGTAACATAGATCGAGCCGAAGCGTTTTTCCAGACAGCCATAGAGTGTTACCCTGATGATCCGGGCGGTTATATCGGTATGGCGGAATTGAAAAAGGGACTGCTCGACTTTACAACTGCTGCGGAGTATTACCAGCAGGCTATAGCCTCTGACGCCATACTGGCAGATTACAAGGAGGAATTTGAATCTGGCGGCGTCTGGGGCTCTGTCTGGTGGGATGCCGCTGAGCTTTTGGCACTGATTGGAGAGCGGGCAGCAGGTATGCAGATGTTAGAGCAAGCTTATGCCCTAACAGGAGAGGAAAGCTATCTGGAGCAGCAAGTCCTGGACGGAAGGTCCCTGTCGCTGCGAGGCGCTTGGGTCAACGAGTTAACCGCCCTTGAACGCTATCCTCACATAGAACGTCTAGTATTAAACACTCCTAACGTAACAGACTATTCTCCACTGCATTCTCTGCGCAATCTAAAAGAGCTAGCGATCATCAATGGCAAGTCAAATGACCTGACCTTCCTGTCCAATTTGGAGCAGTTGGAGCATTTACATTTGGAAGATTGCCAGGGTGCAGACCTATCCCCTCTGTCCAATTTGGTTCAGCTACGATATTTGAGACTGACTAACTGTCATATCACAGATTTGCAGCCCTGTGCAGGACTTATAATGCTGGAAGAACTGTATGTGGACGGCAATCAGATCACAGATCTACAACCATGTTCGGGACTCAAAAAATTGGAAATATTGTACATCGGGGATAACCCAAGGCTTTTCTCGCTTGCTGGACTGGAGGGCATGGAACAGTTGACCATACTGGATCTGTCCAGGTTACCAGTGGAAAGCTTTGCGCCTCTGCGTAATTGTCCTCTTCAAATCGTGTATGCGTATGGCTTGTCTAACACGGAGTTAAATGCGCTGAGTGACATCGTTCCAAATGCGGTCATTTATCCCAGAGCATGACAATACACAATAGGATTGGAGAGATGTAGTAATGAAAAAATCGAAGCTGCCATTTATGCTAATAACAACTGCATTAATCTTCCATGTTATCTGTCCTATAAGATCATCGGCTGCTTCAGAAACGGTGGTACGAACTGGGACTGGGCAAAGCCCCGTTCACGAAGTGTCTGAACCACAAAAAATTAACGATATATTTCAGGCCTCAAGTTTGAGTTCCCTTGACTTAAATAATGAGCGAAATGCAAGCAGCGGCGATATCAGCGCAAACTATTTCTACAAACTCATCTATTCTAAAGCAAATAATCAGTATTCTGTTGAAATGGATATAGATTTTTTCGTCTATGGAAAAACTTATCATGCTAACGTCATTGGCAATGTTGAATCTATTCCTCTTCCCACAAATGATACATACTTAACTGGTCCTCTTTATGGGCAATTAGATGGAATCGCTGGATGCAACGTTGTTGTTGGATTTAATCAGATAGAGGGGCAAGATGCGATAAGCTTTTATGCCACGTTCGAAAAAGGTGCAACACAAGTAATTGCTCACTTTGGCCAAAGCATTTTCAGTCCAAATCAATTCAACGCAATCTTGGACATTGTTAACAATGATGAAATTCCGCGTGATACTGCTGCAAATGGCACAACTGTATTATCGTCCAATGATTATACACAGATCGGTTATGTAACTGCTACTATGAGTTCCCTTGCGACCATGAACGGAATTTCTGGTAAGGCTCACACCTGTTATGTATACTTTAAGCCAGGGGGTATTTCTACCGATGCTGAAAACATTATTTTGTTAAGGATTGACTCAAATTGCAGAAATTTACGAAATTCTCAAGCAAGCTTTCCAATATATGCTGCGAATATTTCTAGAATTGAAATTGATCTATTAATGAAAGATAACGATCATGCTTTTCCATCTCCACAAGTAAACAACTTTTTGCGATTACCAAGTTATGTGTCAAAAAACGGCACAATAAGCTACAATTTTGGGTCAATCCTCGCAAGTATGCTTTCATATATAATCGGTCTCATTCCTGGAGAAACAGCAGCAAGTATTAGTGCGGCCATTGATATATATGGAGACATAGCCAACAACGCAAACGCTGGCTATCGTATTGACGCAACTGGAAATGCAGAGATAGTTACCAACTTCCCAGGTGGAGAAGTTTTCGATGATCCTCCCTTTTTGGCTGGAATCATGCTTGAAGGTGGTCGGAGTGCTGGAAAAGTTTACAATTATTCTGTGACATCAAGAGTTCAATATAGTTTTTTCAGCGAAGGAGGAAATAGTTACTATTCCGGGAATAGAGCGACATTGAATTTTTCTATAGATGACTACACCCCTGTATAAGAGTTTGATAATGGGGAACTGGAACAGCTTAACGGTATAGTTGTTACACATACACGCTGACCGTCGCAACTGATAACTAAACTGTGGGCCCCACACATATCTTCTCTCAAGACTTGTGTGGGGCCCGCAGTCTGATTTTGTCGCAACTCTCACGCGGTAGAGTTTTTTGGCAACACAACCAGATCGCTATCAGTAGGCCGGGCACCCATACCCATACACCACCGCGCTGCCCACCGGGTAGCTGTTCTCCCGGCACATATCCCCGGAGTTGCCCTCCACGGTGTAGACTCGGCCATTCTCCACCCGCTCCACAATGCCCACATGGTCCGGGAGGCCGTCCCCCTCCCAGTCGAAGAAAATGAGGTCACCGGGGCTGGGGGTATCTCCGCCGTCCTTCCACTGCCCCCGGTGCTTGAACCAGTTGGAGCCCTGGATACATCCGGCGAATTTTGGGATTACCCCGGCCTCCAGATAGCCGCACTGGTCGGCGCACCAGGAAACAAAGCAGGCGCACCAGTCCACCCGGCTGTCAAAGCCGTACCAGCTCCAGTAGGGCTGGCCGCCCACGTTGCCTACCTGGGAGAGGGCCACGGCCACCAGGTCCCCCTCTTCCCCGGTGATGCCGTACAAGGCCTCTCTCCACAGAGCGTCGTTCTCCTCAGACAGCAGTTCCGCCAGCTGGTCCCGCTGCTCCTGGTCAAAGGCGTAGTAATCCGCCATCTCCTGGGCGGTCTTGTGGCGGACGGTGATGAGCAGATAGGCTCGGGTGACGGTGACCTCCGTCTCTGCTAAGTTGCCGCTGCCATCGTCCGTTACCTCCACCACCGTCTCCGTCCGGGTCTCGGTGGTGTGGGAGATCTGGTTCATCTCCCAGAAGATGTCCTCCAGAATCTGGCGCTTGTCCTCATCTGTGGTGACCACCTCCTGGGCATTGTCCGGGTCAGTGGTGGTGCGCACGGCGTAGACCGCCAGCACTTCTCTCCACACCGCCTGGCTCCCGGACACCTCCACCACATCGTAGGCGGCAGAGGCGCGCAGCTCGTCCAGCCGGGCCTGGTAGTCCTGGTTGATCTCCTGAATGGCGGTGCGGATGGTCTGGCCGGTGCCGGAGTCCTCCCCGGAGAAGAAGATGCCGAAGGGGGAGGCCACCACCAACCCCACAATACAGATGAGCACCACCACCGCCAGCACCACCGGACTGGCGGCCAGCAGGGCGAGGCCGCCCCTGGCCGCCGTCCAGGCGGCCTTGGCCCCGCGCTGCACCTGGCGGGCAGCCCGTCTCGCCCGGCGCCCCGTCCTGGCCGCCGTCCTCCCGGACCCCATCGTCCGCCGGGCTGCTTGGGATGCTTGGACTGTCCGGGCCGCCCGGCCGCTTGCTCCAGCTGGGTTACCTACCGCCGGGCGGCTGCGCTCCAAGGTCTTGACCGCTGGCCGTCCGGCCCGGTCTGCCCCCCGGGTGCGGATGAGAGCGGGGCGGCTGTTCCCGGGATGCGCTGCCGGTTTCCCGGCCTGCCCGGGGAGAGAGGCAGAACTTCTCTCACCGGTAGCCGCACTCCAATGTGATGTCCGGGGCGTCCCTGTGGAGCGTTTTTCACCAGCCTTGGGGCCGTCCGCTTTGCCTCGGGCGGGAGACGGGCCGTCGCCCGTCTCTGCCTGGGGCTCCGGATTGAGGGCCGGGCTCAGGGGCTCCCGGTTCGTCCGGTAGGCCATGTTTTCCCCAGCGCCATCTGCCGCCATCTTCTGCCCCCGCTCCTGGATGAACACCTCTGTCCCTTGGCTTCTATCGTGGGGCTGATGAGTAACCGGGGTGGGGGTCTGCTCCCGGATGTAACGCCCCTTGGTTTTTATGGCTGGGCGGCCCTCCTGGCCTGGGGGAGAAACCTCCCCTTTGTCGCCCGCCGACGTACATCCAGGCTGGGCCTGGGGGGGCTGTGCCGGCCTGTCCGGCCCTTCAGCAGAAGAGGAAAAGCTGCCTGTTCTGTCAGCGGCGGCCGCCCGGGTCTTGATTCGGGGAGGGACTGTGTCCCCACTTGTTCCTTTTGGTGCTTCTGGCTCGGTATACCCTCTCCTCGTCTGGTCCCTGTCCGGGTGCTTCCTGCCCCGGGCCAGCCCCTCCGCGGCCCGCACTACCCGGCCTGGGGCACAGGCGGCGGCGTCCTCGATCTGGTCGCCGCCGTACTCGTCCCGCTGTCCCTGTTGGGCGGCGTCCCGCAGCTGGGTGCGCAGGCGGTCCGCGCCGCCCTCCAGCCCCCGGCGGACTGCATCCACCCCCTTCTCCCGGACAGCGGAGCTGCCCCGGGGCTTCTCCTTGATCTTGTCCATGCTACGCCGCCCCGGCGCTGTCCAGGTCAGACGCCTTTGTGGTCATCAGCTGGTACAGCCGGGTGTGTCGGGGGAAATTGTCCTGGAAGGGCACGATGGCGCTGCCGCACTTGATGAGCCCCCGGCCCGGTTCCACATTGGTGATGTAGGACAGCTGGTTGTCCGAGATGTTCAGCAACCGTGCCAGCTCCGCCCGGTCGGTGGCCGCCTGGTTGAGCATCACCAGAAACTCGCTGTTGGCCAGCATGGTCCGGGCGGTGTGGGACTGGAGGAGGTCATCCACGTTCTGAGTGATCCCTGTGCAGCAGGCCCGGTATTTCCGAACCCGCTTCCACAGGGTGAACAGGAAGTTGGCACTGTACTCATGCTGGAACAGCAGATAGATCTCGTCGATATAGACCCAGGTGCTGCGCCCCTGGGCCCGGTTGCGGAGGATCCGGTTGAAGATGCTGTCCAGCACCACCAGCATGCCCACCGGCAGCAGCTGCCGCCCCAGGTCCCGGATGTCGTAGCAGAGGATGCGGGCGTCGGTGTCCACGTTGGTGGGCTTGGCGAAGGTGTTCAGGCTGCCCTGGGTGAACAGCTCAATGGCCAGGGCCGCGTCCCGGGCCTCCTCCTCCGGCTGGCGGAGCAGTTCGGCATGGAAGTCCTGGAGGGTGGGGGCGGCCCCCCGGCAGCCCCGCCGGAGGTAGTCCCGGTAGCACTGGGCGGCGCAGCGGTCGATGATGGACTTCTCCCGGGCGGACAGCTGGCCCGCCCCCATGAGCTGCTCACACAGGGACAGCAGGAACTCGGACTTGAGGACCACCGGGTTCTCCCCGTCGCCGTATCCCTGCTCCATGTCCATGGCGTTGATGTGGTTGGGGGAGGTGGCGGAGATCTCGATGACCTGGCCGCCCAGCCCTTCAATGAGGGGGCGGTACTCCGCCTCCGGGTCGATGACGATGATGTCATCTTGGGTGGACAGGGCCAGGGCAGCCATCTCCCGCTTGGCGGTGAAGGACTTGCCCGAGCCGGACACCCCCAGCACGAAGCCGTTGGCGTTGAGCAGTTCCCAGCGGTCCGCCAGGATCAGGTCCCTGCTGATGGAGTTCTGGCCATAGTACGCCCCGTGCCGGTGGCGTATCTCCTGGGCCTTGAAGGGGATGAGCACCGCCAGGGACTCGGTGATCAGGGTGCGCAGGGCGTCGATCCGCCGCAGGCCCAGAGGCAGGGCGGTGTCCAGCCCCTCCGCCTGCTGCCAGTGGAGGGTGGTCAGCTGGCACAGGTGGGTGCGGGCGATGGACTGGAGGGTCTTGGTGTCGCTGTCCAGCTGCTGTTTGCTGTCCGCCAGGTGGACCAGGGTGACCACGGCGTAGAACATCCTCTGGTCCCGGGTGGTGAGATCGTCCAGCATCTCCCGGGTCTCCTTGCGCTGCTGCTCCAGGTCGTAGGGCACCACGGCGGAGAAGTTTTGGCTGCTGTTCTGCCGCCGCTGCCAGTTGGTCACGTTGGTCTCCACCCCCAGCAGGCGGTTCTGCATCTCCCGTACCGCCTCATCGGTAGGGACAGGGATGATGTCAATGGACAGCATGAGACTGCGGTTCAGGCTGGTAAGCTCATTGATCATGGAATCCTTGATATAGCTGGCATACTCCTTCAGAAACAGTACCCGGCCATACTTACCGCCCATGATAAAATGATCCTTTTTGAATTCCATGCTGTCCGGGCAGATGGCGTCCTTGAAGGAGCGCCCATTTTTCATGTTCTCCCGGAGGTCAAAGCGGAACTCGCTTTCCTCACCCACACGGTAGAAATCATGCAGGATGTGGAGGCGGTCTGCCGCATCCAGTTCCTCGCAGCGAGAGTCCATGTGGTTCAGACGGGAAGAGGCGTCATGGACCGTGCGGTCAAAAAACGCGCGGGCTTCCTCCACATTTTTCTTGTGGACGGACAGGGTGATGTAGCGCTCCTGCACCACGCTGTTGGATGAATCGGTAACCTTATCCAGCAGCATGGCGTTGTATTCCTTGCGTCCGCCGTCCAGATCATCTCCCTTGGGCGGGATGAGGATCTCCTGCTCAAAATTGCGCCGGTCCAGGCGCTTATTGTTGATGGTGATCTTCGTGGTGGAGCCGGTGTCCAGTGCGTTCAGCAGCTCGGAATAGCTGAGAAACATGGCTGTCTTATCCTCTTTCGAGGCAATGGCATAATTGATGTCGCTAAAACGCAGTGTTTTAGAATACTTGCTGCCAAATTGAAAGACCCCATCCGGCCAGATGCGGCGGATGGGGATGATGTCCTGTACAGATTTCGGAACCGTAAATCTTTCTTTGTCCTGCTTCAGTGTATTTTGCAGAGTTTTAATCAAGTTTGAGAGCCTCCTTTATCGTTGAATTTTCCAGAGCTTTGGCGTATATGTTGTCCGATTTGAACACGAGCCTGCGGGGAAACAGGAATTCAGAGCGGATATACGCGAGCAGAAAGCGTTCCAGCGTCATGCCGTTATACTGAAAAAAGCCGCCCAGGGCAAAGGGAAAGGCTGCAAGCACGCAGACCCAGCCGATCTCCCCATTCCCCAGCACAGGGCGCAGGCCGAAATATACGCCCACTGCCACGGCGACCGCCAGCAGTGCGAACAGCAACTGCCGCAGGGACAGCCCGAAGAATAGACTCTCCTGGTAATTTCGTACTTCTTTGTTGATGCGGACCTCCAATGGATCACCTCCGAGTTTTTTCTGAGTTTTGCTGAACAGACTCTTGCTTTGTCTGTGCAGTCATGGTACTATGCCACAAACCCGATGAAGGAGGTCGTGACACATGATCGCTTTTCTGATGATCGCCGGGCTTGGCGTCCTGGCGCTTCTCTCCCGGTTCGCCGCGCTGACACGGATGACCATCCCGCTTTTGTACACCGTGTCCATGCTGACGGTGTTCCACGGCTGGTATCGCGCCCATACCGTGCTGGCAGACCGCATCCTGTTCGCCCTTGTAGGGCTGGTGGTGCTGTCCTGGCTGCTTTCGCTGATCCGCTTTGTCTGCGATCTTGTTATGCAGGCACGGGATGACGCTGCCGCTATGGAGTATTTCTCCTACCGTGTTCGCAAAGCACGGGAGAACGGCGAAGACACCGTCAGCACAGAGGGTCTGTGGCGCTGAATCAGCCAAGGCCCATCAGCTCCCGGATGATGCGGTCGCTCATCTTGATCGCGCCCACCAGCACCAGCATATTGAAGATCAGCTCGCCCACATAGTTCCATACGATGGTGGCTGCCGCCAGCGTATCGTCCGCGATGGCAGGCGGTGAAGACGCAAACGCCGAGAAAATCACACAAGCCAATACGATGACACAGCCCTCCAGACAGATGGCGGCATAGCTTTTCAAAAAGGCTACGCCGATACTGCTGGAGGGCTGTCCCGCAAAGCTGGCCAGAGGGATGGGTGCGATGGCCGTTGCGATATAGAGCTTAAAAAAACGGCTATATACCGTCAGTATCATGACAAGGGAGAGCACCCAGATAAAGAGCGAGCCCAGCAGCGTCACCGCCCAAAGGGGGATGGAGTCAATAAAGCCCACATCCTCGATGACACTCACCAGTTCATCCGGTAATGTGGTGGCAGACATCGCCGTCAGCCCGGAGGAATCCATGATGGTCGTCACCATGCCCTGGGCAACGCGAAACGCGCCGGTCATCAGCTCCATGCCCCACGATACCGCCGCCTGCGCCAGCACAAAGCGGATGAAGCATTTGAAGGCCACTTCCGGCTTCTTCATCTCGGTAAAGCTGCCGCAGGTCTTGACCACGCCCATCACGAAAAACAGCACCAACAGCGCATACCCCACAGCTTTTAATCCATCGTTGATGTTCACGATGACATTCCAGACACCGCCGCCCTTAAAGGACTCCGGCGAGGTGCTGATAAGCTGCCAGATCTCCTCCAGCCTTCCGTTCCACATTTCCAGCGCGGAGTTTAAGTTGTCTACGATCCAGTTTCCACTTCCCATTCAAAATCACCTCCTACGGGAAGAACAGGGTGAACGGTATCATGCCGTTCACCCTGCCGCGTTTTTCAGCCGGTGATGAGGGAGAGGATCTCCTTAGTAAAGGTAATGACGATACCGCCTGCCACCGTCAGCATACCGTTGGCGCGCTGGGAGGGGTCATGGCTCTTGAGAGACAGGCCCACCTGCAAAATACCGAAGCCCAGCAGGATGAGGCCAATGGCGCGGATCAGCGAGAAAATGAAATCAGACAGGTTGTTGACCACCGTCAGCGGGTCATCTGCCGCCAGCGCAGGCACTGCGGTGGCGACCAGAAGCAGGGCAACGCAGGCAAACACGGAATAGACGCGCTTTGCCTTTCTCTCGAAATTTTTGTTGTTCAAATCATGTTTCATGCTGCAGCATTCTCCTTTTCATTGTCAAAATCAGTTTGGAACAGCGACTCTCCCGGAATGGGAGGCTCTGCCGTCCCGTGGTGGATGTAGGGCGGTCCGCCGCCATCCATCGTATAGCGGATGGCGGGATGCTCCATGAGCTCATACTTTTCGTCCATCACCGGCCGTGTGCCGCGGATGAACAGAATACAATACCGGTTATCCAGCATCCGCACCTCGTCCGGCGTCAGCAGTTCCCGCCCACTGATCTGGAAGTTGGTGGAGTAAGACCCGGACCGCCCTTTGGTCTGCCCGTGGGTCTTGGTATCGATGGTGGACTTGCCCAACGCCTCGGAAATGTACTTGTGGGTGCTTGCCTCGTTGCCGCCCAGATAGAGCAGCGTGTCCGAGTTGCCGGGGATGGTTTCCCATGAGTCCTTATACAGCTCCTTGATCTGCGCCATGTTCTGGATGATGGTGCTGCAGGATATGTTGCGTGAGCGCATGGTCGCAAGCTCCCGCGGCAGCCCCGGCAGATTGACCGATGGCGCTTCATCCAAGATGAAATGCACGTGGCAGGGCAAGGCTCCGTGATGGATCTGGTCTGCGCAGTAGTAAAGGGTCTGGAAAATCTGGGAGTACAGAAGACTCACTAAAAAAGTAAAGGTCGTATCATTATCCGGGATGACGGCGTACAGAGCGCACTTTCGCTCTCCCAGCGTGTAGAGATCCATGTCATCATGGTCGGTGACGGCTTTGATCTGCGGCAGATTGAAGGGTGCCAGCCGCACAGCGGCAGACACCAGAATCGATTTTGCCGTCTTGCCCGCCGCCTGCTTGAAAACCTTATATTGCCGCAGGGCAACACTTTCCGGGTTCTCATACTCCATTGCCCGGAACAGCAGATCCAGCGGGGAGACATACTCGTCATCGTCCTCCTTCACTTCGGCATATTCCAGCACACGCATCACCATGGAAAAATTCTGCTCATATTCCGGTGCTTCCTGGAACAGCATGAGGATGATGGCCTGCAGCAGTGCTGTCTCGGACTTCGTCCAGAATGGGTCAGACTCATGGCTGCCCTTGGGCGTGGTCGCCTGGATCAGCGTGTTCACCAGCTTCAGCGCGTCCTTTTCATCCCGCAGATAGCGGAACGGGTTATAGCCGTCCGACTGCGACAGATCCACCAGATTCAGCACTCGGATGTCGTATCCCTGCCGTTTCAGATACCCTCCGGTGGCGGTCAGCACCTCCATCTTCGGGTCCGTGATCACATAGTTGCTGTTGGCTTCCAGAATGTTGGGCTTGACATAGCCGCGCGTCTTGGCGGCGCCGCTGCCACCAATGACCAGCACATTCAGTGAGCGCCGGTGCTTGTGGGTATCCAGCCCCAGCCGCACATGGCGGGTGAGGATCTTGTTCTGCTTCTGCCGGAACTGCACGTTGAGCTGCCGGGGCGAGCCCCATGCGGCGGAGCCGTGTTCCTCTCCGTCCCGTGTCCTGCCCTGTCCGGAAGCATAGAGACACAGCCCCATGAGATACGCGCCGGTGCAGACAAGAATGGAGACCAGGCTCTTGTCTGTCCATTGGATCTGGAAGGGTTGTTCCAGTGCGGCAGTTAAGTTTGATAGCAACTCCGGCAGACCGCCGCCAAGGGATTGGGCGATCAGCAGCGCCGCCCATACCACAGGGATATAGAGGAACAGGGCAAGTACCAGATCCGTTGTTTGGGATGTCTTTTTCAGCCGCATCACCTCCTGCGTAAAAAATACGAGGCCGGCAGAGCGGAATGCTCTGCCGGCCTCGCTGACGAAACGGCTTTCTTACTTTGTCCTGTCCGGTCGTGCTTTTTGATGGATCTTTTCTTTGGCCGGGGCAGACTTCTGCCGGGTATCCAGCTGCGCCTGATAGCCTTTCAGCCGTTCCAGAACCGAAGGCCGCTCATTCGTCATCGTCCCGGCAGCCGTTTCCCTGCCGCTGGATGAGGTCGATCTGCCTTTGGTATCTGGCAAGTCTGTTCCCGACCGAGATTCTTTTTTTGGCGTCACCTCCTGCCGCTTGCCCACAGGCGGTGGCACAGGCGTTTCCCCCTGCTGGGGGCGTTGCTGCTCGCGCTGCGGCGCCTCCTGTCCCACACGGGCTTCCTGCTCCTTAGAGGGGGCATCCTGCTGCGCCTGCTCCGGCTGCCCGGTATATCGGATGCGCTCAAAGATCATATTGGCGCGGTCGATCTCCGTTACCGGCATGATCACATCCACGACTTTTCCCTTGTTATCCGAATCACGGATGGCAGAGAACAGGATCTTCTGTTTTCCTGCCCGCTGCCTGAATTGCTGATACTGCTCCGGAGACATGGCGAACCGCCGCACATCGCGGGTCTCCTTCAGCATCTTGACCAGATTGACTTTACCGGAAATGGTCTTGTGTTTTTTCGCCAGCGCCATGGTGAGCGCCAGTACATTTTTAATGGCGGAGCCGCTCAGCCGGACAGCGACCTCGCTGCCGGAGAGCATCATGCGTACCAGCTGGTCCGCCGCTTCACCGCCTCCGATGTTCATGCTCCCGCACCTCCTTCTGGTGTTCTTCTGTTTTCTGGATGTCCTGTTCCATTACAGGCGTCTGCTGGCAGATCTCCCGGCAGAGCTTCCACTTTTCCCGCTCCGCCCGGATCTCCCGATTCACCTCTGAGAGCTGTTCATACACTTCTGCCTTTTCTTTCTTCAGCGCCTCCTGCGGAATGCCGCTGTCCTCCAGCAGCTTCACGGCTTTCATATACTGCTCGAATTCCTGCTCCATGCCGGTGAGCCCTTCCTCGTATAACGCCCTGCTGGGTTCCAGCGCCTCCGCGTCTGCCAGCGCCGCGTAGAGCGGCTGGCGTTTCTTCTTCCGCACATTGAGGAGGGTCCGCTGCTTTGTCAATCTGCCCAGCGTTTCCTCTGTGCGTTGTTCGAATGCCGCCATGTCAGCAGGCGTTGTGATGTCATTTTCCCGCAGGAACGCGAACTGTGCCTGATACCGTTCAAAGCGCATGACCGCCTGCCGCAGATGCGGCGTCATGCGGGGCGGATACTGCCGCTTTTCGATCTTGCCCAGCAGATAGAGATAATGGACATAGAGGGCGAGAAAACCGCTGTATCTGGGATGCTTCCGGTACGGCTGATATGCCGGCCGCGCAGGCAAGACAGGCCGCAGCCCCGCTTCGATCTGTTCCAGGTTGCCCTGGATGGCAGCACGGATTCCGCCCTCTGTGAACAGCGGATCTCGCCTGCCGGGGTACTGGAAACGATCCTGTCCCCGCAGGCGGAAACCGAGCCTGCCGCCATGATGGATCTCATACCCCTTATGCTCCATGAGCAGAAAGAAGTGGCCGAGGTCGTTGGCGTCCCGGATAGCATCCCGCAGATCTGCCTCCAGCATGGAGCGGAAGGTGGGCTGCCCCTTGGACTGGCGCAGCCACTCAATGTAGCTGACCGACCTGGCAGGCGCGCCCTGCACGATGACGGATAATCCATGCTCCCGGCAGAGCCGGTCTGAAATGGCACGGATCCGCTGGTAGTAGCTTTGCTGCGTACTGTGATACTTTTCGCCGGTATCTGCATTCACCGAATTAAATACAATATGCGAATGGATATGATGCCGGTCTACATGGGTCCCAATCACAACCTCAAAGCCGTCCAAGTGTTCCTGCGCGAATGCTTTAGCAATTTCTAAAGCAAGTTCAGGTGTGATTTCACCAGGCTTGAACGATTGAATGATGTGATAGCATTGACGCTTATCCAATCGTCCGGTTTCCAGCTTTGTTTTCATCATCTCGCGGTACTCTCTCCCTGGATCGCAATTAAAATGTGCTGTTAAAATATACCCATCCGTTTTGTCACCATTCAGAACATAATCAATGGCTTCTTTTAAGCCGCCGTTACGGGGCAGGATTTTCGTAACAGCCATTACTTATTCGCTATCCGGAACATAAGTTCATATACCTGATCCAGAAGGAACAGTCCACGCCTGGCATCCTCTGCCGTGGCGATACCGGCATTGACGCTGCGGGCGATCTGGTTGATGTTGTTGCCGATATGATGTATTTCCGTCCGGAGCTCTTTAATTTCTTTTGTAGGGCGGGCTTTGACCGGTCGTCCCTCAATAAGCCGTGCAAGATATGCCCGTTTTGTCAGCCTGCACTCTTTGGCCTGACAGCACAGCAGCTGATACTGCTGTGTTGTCAGTACGATGTGCAGATGGTGTTCTTTCTTGTTCTCATCCACATTTTTCTCCTTCCTGCGGCGTATAGCCGCAAGTTTTCCGCCCGCAGGCGGCATTGGGGACTGGGGCTTACCCCAGCAAGCTGTGCAAATGTACATTTGCGCGATGCTTGCGCCAGCGCCGCCCACGGCGGCGTTGGCTGTTCCCCGCCGTCGGCGGGGCGCTTTTTGAGAGGTAGGTTGATTCCAATACAGGCGGACACGGTCCGCACCTTTTCCAGAAAAAAGAAATGTCTGGCAGCAGCGCCAGACATCCGGTTTCGCAGGGTCCTTCCGCACAGGGTGTCAATGTAACACCCAAAATAGAAACGGCAGGGTGTCTTGATGACACCCTGCCCGTTCAAATATTGACTCAACGCTCGATCTCTTCCGTTTTCTGCTTTCTGCTTCGTGCAGCGGTTCGAGCTGCGTCGAAGGGAAGGACGAATCCTTCTACCTGTTGATAATAGCTCGTCTGTTCCTCTACAAAGAATGCCGCAAGAGGCGCATAGCAAGTGCTGTTGCCACACAGCGCAGGCTCAGGCGGCGCACGCCAGTTCCTTCCGAATACGTTCCCGTGCCAGCTCCGCATAGGTGTCTGTGACTTCGATGCCGGTATAGCCCTCCTGCACAGCCGCCAGCACCGTGGTACCGCTGCCGGCAAAGGGGTCCAGAATATGCCCGCCCGGTTCCGTGATCTTCACGATGTCCCGCATCAGCTGCAGCGGCTTCTCCGTCAGATGGATGCGGCTCTGGGGATTGCCGTATTTGAACACCCCCGGCAGACACGGGACCGGACGGCTGATAGGCATATCGCCGTTGGAGCCCCAGACGATATATTCCGCCTGCTGGCGGAAGCGCCCCTTCTGCGG
>ERZ827492.1089-NODE-1089-length-23150-cov-3.875731_pt1 | contig 23150 bp, 16 predicted proteins | sample MGYA00519704_ERZ827492 | MGnify/ENA primary metagenome ERZ827492 (study PRJEB31778, sample SAMEA3449325) | human gut metagenome | biome: human gut; feature: human-associated habitat; material: faeces | place: United Kingdom | collected 2010/2012 ...
ACCCTGACCCAGAACAAGATGACCGTGGTGGACGACTACGGCAGCGAGAGAGACCTGACCGCCACCGCCATGACCCTGTGCTCCGACGCCAATCTGGCGGAGGACGGCACCGTCACCGGTGAGCCCACTGAGGCGGCGCTGGTGGCATGGGGCGCCAAATGCGGCCTGCCCAAGCCCCGTCTGCAAGAGGAACTGCCCCGTGTGGGGGAAGCACCCTTTGACTCCGGCCGCAAGATGATGTCCACCATCCACCGCATGGATAACGGCTTCATTCAGTACACCAAGGGCGCACCGGATGAGGTACTGCGCCGCTGCACCCGATATGAGGAGAGCGGCCAAATGCTGCCCATGACCGAGGAGAAGCGTCAGGAAATTCTGGCGCAGAACAAGGCCATGGCGGATAAGGCTCTGCGTGTGCTGGCGGCGGCCATCCGCCTGTGGGAGGGCGGTCTGCCCAAGGACGACAGCCCGGAGTATCTGGAGCAAGATTTGTGCTTCGTGGGTCTGGCGGGCATGATCGACCCGGTGCGTCCGGAGGTGAAGGCCGCCATCCAGCAGTGCCGCACGGCAGGCATCCGGCCGGTGATGATCACCGGCGACCACAAGGATACCGCCGTGGCCATCGCCAAGGAGTTGGGGATATTGGACGATCCCTCGCAGGCCGTTACCGGCAGCGCTCTGGACAGCCTCAGCGACGAGGAGCTGGCCAAAGAGGTGGAGAAGTACAGCGTGTACGCCCGCGTGCAGCCGGAGCATAAGGTCCGCATCGTTAACGCATGGCGCAAGCGGGGGGCTGTGACGGCTATGACCGGCGACGGCGTCAACGACGCCCCGTCTATCAAGTCCGCCGACATCGGCGTGGGCATGGGCATCACCGGCACCGACGTTACCAAGAATGTGGCGGATATGGTGCTGGCCGACGACAACTTTGCCACCATCGTGGGCGCCGTAGGCGAGGGCCGCCGTATCTACGACAATATCCGCAAGGCCATTCAGTTCCTGCTGGCCTCCAATATGAGCGAGGTGCTGGGCGTGTTCGTGGCTACGCTGCTGGGCTTTACCCTGATGAACCCGGTGCATCTGCTGTTCATCAACCTCATCACCGACTGCTTCCCGGCGCTGGCGCTGGGTCTGGAGCGGGAGGAGCCGGACGTGATGGAGCGGCCGCCCCGCCCCTCTGATGACGGCATTTTCGCCGGTGGTCTGGGCTGGGACATCGCCTATCAGGGCATCCTCATTACCGTTATCACATTGGTCTCCTACATCATCGGCCACTGCATGGAGGTGGGGTATTTCGAAATGCCCAAGGGCGTCTCCGACGACGGCATGACCATGGCCTTCCTGACCATGAGTATGTGCGAGATCTTCCACAGCTTCAATATGCGCTCTCAGCGGCGCAGCGTGTTCAGCCTGCCCAGTCACAACAAGGTGCTGTGGTTGGCCATGATCGGCAGTCTGCTGCTGACCACCGTGGTGCTGGAGGTGCCCTTCATCGCCAACGCCTTCGGATTTACGCCGGTGAGCTGGACGGAGTACGGTATTGCGCTGGGTCTGGCGGTGCTGGTGATCCCCGTGGTGGAGATCGTAAAAGCCTGCCAGCGGGCCCATGGCCGGAGAAAGAAACAGCTTTAAGCCTGTCGAATCGCATCCGCCGGGGCGGCTTTTGCCGCCCCGGCATTCTGTCAGAACCCTATAAAATGCCGGGTCAACGCCCGGCGTTTTTCTTTCTGCGGAAATTTGCGTGGCGGCGGAAAGTGTGGTACAATCACTTATTATGACAAATCCCTCGGAAGGAGGCGTGAGCGTATGGAGGATGAACGGATGGAGCAGAACCGGCAGCCGGAAAAGGCAGATGTGGTGTTCTTTTCCCCGGAGATGCTGCGCCTGGCGGATCAGCACCGGCGGGAGCAGCAGGAGCGGCTGGAGAACTGCCGTCAGGCGGCCCAGAATGGTGACTGCGCCGCAGCGGTGCAGATGGGACTGCATTATTTTTACGGCACCGGCGGCGTGAAGAAGGACCCGGACAAGGCCTTTGCATGGTTCAGCCGCACGGAACCGGACGACCCCACGGCTCTTTACTGGCTGGCGGTGTGCCATGACAACGGTACCGGCGTGGAGCGTGACCCGGTGCGGGCCTTTGAGCTGTTTCAGGAGAGTGCCAAGCTGGGCTATCTGCCGGCGGTGTGCGATCTGGGCGTGTGCTACGAAAACGGGCAGGGAACGGAGAAGGATCTGGACCGGGCCATCCAGTGCTACCGCCATGCGGCGGAGGAGGGCTATGCGCAGGGACAGTGCAATCTGGGAGCCATGTATTACTTCGGCGTGGGGGTGGAGAAGGACTACGGGCAGGCGGCCCGGCTCTTCACCCAAGCGGCGGAGCAGCAACATCCACGGGCGCAGTTCTTGCTGGGCCTGTGCTATGAGTTCGGCAACGGCGTGGAGGAGGACGCTAAAAAGGCGGCGCTTCTGTATCAGGAGGCCGGGAAGGGCGGCAGCGCTGAGGGCCTGTGTGCTCTGGGCGTGCTGCACCACGCCGGAAAGGGCGTGGAGAAGGACGATCGCCGTGCGGCGGAGCTGTTTCGTCAGGCAGCGGAGCTGGGTCTGCCCAGAGCGCAGCTGTTTCTGGGTCACTGCTACGACGACGGCATGGGGGTGGATCAGTCGCCGCCTCAGGCGGTGGAGTGGTTCCGTCAGGCGGCGCAGACGGGCTATCCCGACGCCGTGATGCAGCTGGGGCTGTGCTATCTGTACGGTCACGGGACAGCGACCGACGAGAAGCAGGCGGCGGAGCTCTTTCAGCAGGCCGCCTCGGCGGGGAACATCCGGGCCATGAACGAGCTGGGGCTGTGCTATGAGGCGGGCCGTGGCGTGGAGAAGGATATCCACCGTGCAGCGGAGCTGTACCGTCAGGCGGCGCAGTCCGGTATGGCGGCGGCGCAGTGTAATCTGGGCGTGCTGTACCGGGAGGGCCTCGGCGTAGAGCAGGACGACCGCAAGGCGGCGGCCCTGTTCCGGGCATCGGCAGGGCAAGGCTTTGCCCGTGGACAGTTCCTGCTGGGGCTGCACTTGGAGGACGGCCGGGGCATCGATCGGAATGAAAAGCAGGCGGCGCAGGAGTACCGCCGTGCGGCGGGACAGAACTATCCCAACGGCATGGCGGCGCTGGCCCGGTGCTATGAGCACGGCGTCGGGCTGGAGCGCAACCCCTATCTGGCGGCGGATCTCTATGACCGGGCGGCCCGCCGGGGCCATGTGAGGGCGGCCTATGCCCTGGGGAATATGCTGCTCTCCGGCGACGCCATCGGGCAGGATCCGGCCCGTGCGCTGGAGCTGTACCAGCAGGCGGCACAGGCCGGACACATGGGCGCTCTGCGGCAGGTGGGCCGGTGCTATCAGAGGGGAAAGGGCTGTCAGAAGGACGAGGCCAAGGCCTTCGACTGCTTCCGGCGCAGCGCCGAGGGCGGAGACGGTCCGGCGGCGGTGGCGCTGGGGTACTGCTACCAAAAGGGCAGCGGCTGCCCGGTAGACGACGCCCAAGCGGCTCACTGGTACGAGGAGGCGGCCCGCCGGGGCCTGCCGCTGGGGCAGTACGATCTGGGCTGCCTGTATGAGGCGGGACAGGGCGTTCCACGGGATCGGAGAAAGGCACTGGAGCTGTACCGTCAGGCGGCACAGGAGGTCCCGGAGGCCCGTCAGGCGGTCCGGCGGCTGGAAAAGACCGGCAGAACCCAACGGATCGCCGGCTGGGCGCTGGTGACCTACGCCATACTCATGGGAGCCGGGCTCTGGGAGGGCAGCGCCGGTGACCGGATCATCTGGCTGGCGGTGGCGGCCTTTCCGGCGATGGCCGGAGGGTGCTGCCTGCACTACGGTCGCCGTCTTGCACCGCCGCTGAGTAGGATCGGGCGGATCGCCCTGACGGTTTTAGGGGCCGTGCTGGCCTTCCTCTTTGTGGTGGGGGTCGTGGTGCTGCTGGATCCGGCGGAGGCAGTGGACGGCGCCAGCGTGTGGCTCACCGGCTGCGCCGGCGTCGGTGCGGCAGCCCTGCTGCTGAGCGGCCTGCGGAAGCCTCGTACATAAAACGGCGCAGCGGGGGCGTGTACCAGACGGTACACGCCCCCGCTGCATATGAGAAAGAGAGAGACTCGAAGAAAGCTTCGTTATTTCATCGATCAATGACGGCCGAAGAAGTAGTCGTACAGGTCGCTGTACCCATTTCCGCTGTAGCCGTTATTGCCGTTATTGTAGCTGTTGTCGCCGCTCTGGCTGCTGTCTGCGGTGTCGTCGGTGGTTTGGGGCTGTGCGTCGAAGGTCAACTGGGTGGTGATCTCCTTGCCGTCACGCAGAACGGTGAGGGTCACGGTATCCCCGGCCTTGAAGCCCTTCTTGGCGGCGGACAGATCCTCCATGGAGGTGATCTGAGTGTCGTTGAGCTTGGTGATGACGTCGCCCAGCTTCAGCCCTGCCTTATCCCCGGCGCCGCCGTCCTCCACGGAGTAAACGAACACGCCCTCGGTGGCATTGATCTTATACTGTGCCGCCATCTGCTGGGTCATGGTGCCGGCGGTGATGGCCATATAGGCCTTATTGCCGACGGAGCCGTTCTCTATGATGTCTTTGATGATGGACTGCACATCGTTGATGGGAATGGCGAAGCCCAACCCCTCCACCGTGGTATTGGCGTAGCTGGAGTACTTGGCGGACACGATGCCCACCACCTCGCCGTACAGGTTCATCAGGGGGCCGCCGGAGTTGCCGGGGTTAATGGAGGCGTCCACCTGGATCATGTTGAAGGGGGTGCCCTCCACGTTGATGGCACGGTTCACGCAGGATACGATGCCCTGACTCATGGAGAAGGTCAGCTCACCCAGAGGGTTGCCGATGGCCAGCACCGTGTCACCCACGTTGACATCGGTGGAGCTGCCCAGCGTTACAGCCGGCAGATCCTTGGCATCGATTTTCAGCACAGCCACATCGTAGTCGCTGTCGCTGCCCACCAGCGTGGCAGGATAGGTGTCGCCGTTATAGAGGGTGACGTTGATGGAGCTGGCGTTGGCTACCACGTGCTGATTGGTGACGATATAGCCGTCGGCGGTGTAGATGAAGCCGCTGCCGGAGGAAGCGGACTCGGTCTGCTGGCCGAAGATGTTGGTGGACACGGCGGAGCAGTTGATGGACACCACACTGTTGACCGTGGAGGCGTACACCTCGGCGGGGCTCATCAGCGTCTGTCCGTCCACCTTCTTGACGTTGACGGTAGCGGCGGTGCGGTTGCTCTGCTGCACGGTGGTCTTACCGGTGCGGCTGCCGTTCTGGGCCAGAATGGCGCCGCCGAAGCCGCAGGCTGCACTGATGACGGCACAGCTGAGGATCAGGGCCACCACACGACCTACACCGCCGTGGTGCTTCTTGGGCTGCACCGGGGTGTCTGTCACCACCGGATCGGCGGCGGGCTCCACGGTGGACCCGGCCGCAGACTCTGTATGAGATTCTGCGTTGGGATCACGATAGCTGAAGTGATACAGATTGTTCTCGTCATGAAACTCGTTGGACATATGAAAAACCTCCTTTTGGGATATTGCCCACGGCGGGGAACTGTGCTATGATGTTTAGCGCCGTTCCGTTTCTTTGTCTATTATCATACCCGGAAAGCTTAATGTAAGCTTTAAGAAACGGATTTTTCTTTGAACATTTTGTAAAGGAGGTGCCGCCGTGCTGAAGCTGGAGGGCTTGAAGCTGACCCCGGAGGAGAAGGAGGCGGCCCTGCACCGGAAGGCAGCCCGGCTGCTGCGCATCCCGGAGGAGGACGTGCTGTCGGTGCAGGTGCTGCGCCGTTCCATCGATGCACGGGAGGAGCTGCATCTGGTGTACACCGTGGCGGCGGAGGTGCGGCAGGAGAAGCAGGTGCTGCGCCGCTGCCGGGACCGGCGAGTCAGCCGGTACGCCCCGGAGCGGTACGCTTTGCCGGAGATATTGTCTCCGCCGGAGGTGCCGCCGGTGGTGGTGGGCGCCGGGCCGGGCGGCCTGTTTGCGGCGCTGGTGCTGGCCCGATGCGGCCTGCGCCCCATTCTGCTGGAGCGGGGGCGGGACACCACCGCCCGCCAGCGGGACGTGGAGACCTTCTGGCGCACCGGCGTACTGGACCCGGAGTCCAACGTACAGTTCGGAGAGGGGGGAGCCGGGGCCTTCTCCGACGGGAAGCTGAACACCGGCACCAAGGATCTGCGCCACCGGTGGATCTTGGAGGAGCTGGTGCGCTGCGGTGCGCCAGAGAGTATTCTGACGGATGCCAAGCCCCATGTGGGGACGGATATGCTGCACATTGCCCTGCAAAACCTGCGGCAGGAGCTGCTGTCGCTGGGGGCGCAGGTGCGCTTCGGCCACCGGCTGGAGGGACTGGAGAGCCGGGAGGGCGTCCTGACGGGGCTGCACGTCCGGACAGGGGAGGGGACGTACCGTCTGCCGGTGCGGGCGGTGGTGCTGGCGCCGGGCCACAGCGCACGGGATACCTTCCGGATGCTGTACGAGGCCGGAGTTCCCATGGAGGCTAAGCCCTTTGCCGTGGGGGTCCGCATCGAGCACCGCCAGCGGGACATGGACGCCGCCCAGTACCGGCAGTATGCGGGTCATCCGTGTCTGCCGGCCTCTACCTATAAATTGTCGTGCCATACGGCGGCGGGCCGTGGCGTGTTCTCCTTCTGCGTCTGCCCCGGCGGACAGGTGGTGGCGGCAGCCTCGGAGCCGGGGCGTGTGGTGACCAACGGCATGAGCCATTACGCCCGCAGCGGCGAGAACATCAACGGCGGGATGCTGGTGAGCGTCACACCGGAGGACTTCGGCACGGATCATCCCCTGGCGGGGGTGGCGTGGCAGCGGCAGCTGGAGGCGGCGGCCTTCCGGCTGGGAGGCGGCGGATTTTTGGCCCCCTGCCAACGGGTGGAGGACTTTCTGGCCCATCGCCCCTCCACGGGGCCGGGAGCGGTGCTGCCCAGCTATCGTCCCGGCGTCACGTGGTGTGACCTCCATGACTGCCTGCCGTCGTTCCTCACGGAGGCTATGGAGGAGGCGCTGCCCCTGCTGGAGCGGAAGCTCCGGGGCTACGCCCAGCCGGATGCCCTTTTGACGGCGGTGGAGACCCGCTCCTCCTCGCCGGTACGCATCCTGCGGGATGAGAGCGGACAAAGTGCGCTGCGGGGGCTGTACCCCTGCGGCGAAGGGGCGGGCTATGCCGGCGGCATCCTGTCCGCCGCAGCGGACGGTATGCGCTGCGCAGAAAAAATCTGGGAGGTATATTCATGATGAGAAAGCTTGCAGTGGTGGCGGATTATCTGGACGACAGCCACCGTACCCATATCGAAAAGATGGCCGGGGACGCCGGCTTCACCGTGGATTATTTCACCGAGGGCCACCTGCCTCAGGATCGGGCAGGGGAGTATGAGGTGATCTACGGCACCGTCCCCCCCAAGGAGCTGAAGGCCGCCACGGCCCTGCGGTGGTTCTGCTGCTCCTATGCCGGTATGGATCAGTGGAAGGACGATGCCCTGTACCACAGCCCGGAGGTGATGCTCTCTAACTCCTCCGGAGCCTATGGCGTGACCATCAGCGAGCACATGGTCATGGTGACGCTGATGCTGCTGCGGCAGATGCCCACCGTGCAGGAGTGGATGCGCCGCCACGATTGGAGCAACGAGAAGCCCCCCATGCGCTCCGTCTGCGGCAGCCGCATCACGGTGCTGGGTACCGGTGACATCGGCACCTCCTTTGCCCGCCGGGTGAAGGCTATGGGGGCCAAGACCGTGGCGGGCGTCTCCCGCAGTGGCCGCCATGTGGACGATGCCTACGACGCCATGTACACCACGGCGCAGCTGGATCAGGTGCTGCCGGAGACGGAAATTCTGGCCATGGCCCTGCCCGGCACGGCGGAGACGGAGGGCATCCTCTCCCGCAGCCGCATCGCCCTGCTGCCCAAGGAGGCGGTGGTGGTGAACGTGGGCCGCGGCACCGCCGTCGATCAGGACGCTCTGATGGAGGCCCTGAACGCCGGCCGGCTGGCCGGTGCGGCGCTGGATGTGGTGCGCCCGGAGCCTCTGCCTCCGGAGCATCCCCTGTGGAACACCAAAAACCTCCTGCTGACGCCTCATCTCTCCGGCTTCATGTCGCTGGGCATCACACGGGATACGGCGGTGGCCCTCTTCTGCGAGGATTTTGAGAACTACATCGCCGGCCGGCCCCTGAAGCGGCTGGTGGACCGCCGCAAGGGCTATTGATAACGGGATATAGAAGTATATAGGAACAGGGTCTGCCGCTATGCGGCAGACCCTGTTCCTTTGTGCCGCCCCGAAGGGCTTCCTGTTACAGACTATACCGCAGCGTGCGGTACAGCCGCTGGGTACACCGTGCCAGCGTCCGGGATACCGTGGACTTGCTGATCCCCAGCTCCTGTGCGATGTCCGTGACCCGTTTGCCCTGGGTGAAATGCATCCGCAGCAGCTGCCGCTGCCGGGGCGTCAGCTCCTCCTCCACCGCCAAGGGCAGATTCACCAGCAGACGCCGGATCTGCTGGCGGTTGTCCTCCTGCTGTCCCTGCTGCCACAGCTGCAGGCTGGCGATATCCAGCGGGTCATAGCGGCCGGAGCCGTCAGATACGGTATGCCGCATAGCGGTGGCACCCCCTGTCATAGTAGTGGGCGGTGTGATACGCCAGCTCACGGGCCTGCCGCCGCAGGGGCATCAGCTCCCGGATGCGCCGCTGCAGACACAGCACCTCCTCCGGGTCCGGGGCCGTCAGCGCCCGCTGATGCAGCTGCCGGATGCGCTCGCCGATAGCGTCGGCACTGGCGGCATAGTCGTGGGACATTTCCTGCAAGGTCATAGAACTTCCTCCTTCCGATCTCCCCATGTTCCTCCTATGTACGGCGAAAAAATTCGCCGGGAACGCAAAAATACTGTTGACAAACGGGCCTTCATCTGGTAGTATAGATTCGCTGGTCAAATGCTGGTGTAGCTCAGCTGGTAGAGCAGCTGATTTGTAATCAGCAGGTCGGGGGTTCGAATCCGTCCACCAGCTCCAATTTGATATGGGGGATTTCCCGAGTGGCCAAAGGGGACAGACTGTAAATCTGCTGGCAACGCCTTCGGTGGTTCGAATCCACCATCCCCCACCAAGCCGACGAGTCTTGCAAAAGACCCGTCGGCTTTCCTTTTGCCCGGAAGCTGATGCCGTCTTCCGACGGGGCGCAGGAACGATCCTCCGGCCCAGCGGTTCTAAATACCAGTAGTTTTGGATATGATACCCTTGTGATGCCAGTATTCTTGTGAGTGAATTAAGACTATCACAAGAATCTTGTTATGTCAAGAGGGAATTAACAAGTTTCTTGTTAAAATGCCTTGACAGAAAACAAGAAATATGGTAGCATCACAGTGAAACCGTCGAAGGAAGTCGAAGGAGGGCGTGACCATGAGCTTTGGCGATCAGCTGAAGAAGCGCCGGGAAGAGCTGGGCCTGTCCCGCTCGGAGCTGGCGGACCGGCTGGGGGTATCCCGGTCGGCGGTGGGCAATTATGAGACCGGCGTCAGCGCTCCCAAGGAGGAGGTGCTGCTGCGGCTGTTCGATGCCCTTCATGTGGAGCCCAACTATCTGTATCGGGATGCCTACCGGGGCGGGGGAGAGGGGGTCAGCGACGAGGAGCGGAGCCTGCTGGAAAAGTACCGTCGGCTGGGCCTCTCCGGGCGCCAGACCCTCCACACCGTGGCGGATGCGCTGGGGACCATGCAGCAGGAGCTGCAGGCCGCCGCCCCGGAGCCTGCGCCCCGTGTCATCCCGCTGTATTGCTCCCCGGCTGCAGCGGGCTATGCCGCCCCGGTATTCGGGGAGGATTATGAGCCCTTGCCCGTCACCGGTGAGGTCCCCACAGGGGCGGAGTTGGCGGTGCGGATCCAGGGCGACTCCATGGAGCCCTATATCCACGACGGCTCGGTGGTGTACGTGAACCATGACCCCCTGCGGGCGGGAGACGTGGGCATCTTCTGCGTGGACGGCGATATGCTCTGTAAGCAGTACTACCGGGACCCGCTGGGGGTGGTGTATCTGTTCAGCCTCAACCGCCGCCGGGCGGATGCGGACGTGATCCTGCCCCCCAGCAGCGGCCGCAGTCTCACCTGCTTCGGCCGGGTGATGCTCCACGGCTTGCCCATACCGGAATAAAAAAGTACCCGTCGGAAAACCAATGGCTTTCCGACGGGTACTTTTTTCCCGCTCTCACAAAATAAAGCCGCCGTCGCAGGTCAGCACCTGCCCAGTGATGAAGTCCGCCTTGTCCGAGGCCAGAAACGCCACGGCGTGGGCGATGTCCTCCGGCGTTCCCAAGCGGCCCATGGGAGTCTCTTGCGCCAGCTGGGGCAGTACTTCGGCGGGCAGGGCGTCCAGCATATCCGTGCGGATGACACCCGGCGCCACGCAGTTCACCCGGATGTGGGTGGGGGCCAGCTCCGCCGCCAGAGATCGGGTCAGGCCGATGAGGGCCGCCTTGGTGCAGGAGTAGGTGACCTCGCAGCTGGCGCCCCGCAGTCCCCAGATGGAGGAGGTGTTGATGATGCACCCCTCGTGGTGGTGCAGCATGGCAGGCAGCACCGCCTGAATGGCGTGGTAGGCGCCGTCTACGTTGACGGAGAAGTAGCGGTGCCACAGCTCATCGGTGATGTCCTGAAACAGGGCCTGTCCCGCCACACCGGCGTTGTTCACCAGCAGCGCTACCGGGCCGAAGGCATCCCCCACCTGCCGGACCATGGTATTCACCTGTTCCCGGCAGGCCACATCCGCCTGCACCGCCATCACCCGGCAGCCCTCCCCGGTGAGCTGTTCCACCAGTGACCGGGCGCAGTCCTCCCGCTCCCGATAGTTGATACATACGGCCCAGCCCTGCCGGGCCAGTTCCGTGGCCACGGCCCGGCCGATGCCACGGGAGGAGCCCGTGACCAGTGCGATTTTCTCCATGAAGTGTTCCTCCTTGTGCGCCTGCGATGTTCTTTGACAGCAGTATAACAAAAACTTTTCAGATTGGCAAGAAAAGTGTTGACAAACGGGGGACTTTCCGGTAGAATACCTTTGTTCGCACGGTTAGCTCAGCTGGTAGAGCACATGCTTGACGTGCATGGGGTCACAGGTTCGAGTCCTGTACCGTGCACCACACGTCAAAGTCCCGGAATCACTACGGTTCCGGGGCTTTTCTTTTTTTCTCATTTCTTATTTGTTAGTAACGTGTTAGTAACAGCGTCTACAAGTGTCTGTGCGTCTATGTGCGTATATATGTTTGCGGTGGTGGAATAATCGGCGTGTCCGAGTATTTTTTGCAGCATTTCCGGTGGCAATCCCTCTTTTACCGCACGGGACGCATATGTGTGGCGTGTGGCGTGTGGGGTCTTGCGCTCTATGCCGTGTTCGCTGGATGTGCGATGGTTAGAATAATTATATAAAATGTAATTGTATACAGTCCAACAAATGGGGGGCAGTTCAGATCACCCGGTGCCCTTTTTATCCCCGAAGAGCTGGAAAAAACCATCGTGAGAAAATTTTCGCGCCCTGCCTGCCGAAGTACCTCCGCTCCGTGAGGATTTTGTATCACACCCGAAAAAGCTGTCAAATTGTACCATTTGCCCACGTGACCTGACAGACACTCCGCTGCTCTGCGCAGTTTCCACGAAAAAGTCTACAGAATCATTCTACAATACAGGACTACAAGCAGCATAAACGGACGAACTTTGTTAAATAATAGTTAATATATACGACGAGATAAGTTTTTTGATTGTTAAACTTTAGTCAACTTTACGGTTGCAATTTTTTTATTACGGAGATAGAATAATATCAACATACGATGTGTGTGTTGTTCCGCCACGGGCGGCATTCAAGATGTAAGGAGAAAAAGTATGTTCAAGAGATTCACCAACGCTTGCGTGCGTGTTGTGAACCGCTGGCTGCCGGATGCATTCCTGTTTGCCGTCATCCTGACCTTCGTGGTCTATGTGGCAGCCATGTTCGCCACCGGCATGGGTCCCATCAAGGTGCTGGCTGCATGGGGCAATTCCGACGGCTTCTGGGGTCTGCTGGCCTTTTCCATGCAGATGGCTCTGGTGCTGGTGCTGGGTTCCGCCATGGCTTCCGCCAAGCCCTGTAAGAAGGTGCTGCGGAAGGCCGCTGGTCTGTGCCACAATAATATGCAGGCCATCGTCATCACCACCATGGTCTCCACCGTGTGCTGCTGGCTCAACTGGGGCTTCGGCCTGGTGGCCGGTGCGCTGCTGGCCAAGGAGGTGGCCAAGCGGGTTCCCACCGTGGACTATCCCCTGCTGATCGCCTCCGCCTATTCCGGCTTCGTCATCTGGCACGCCGGTCTCTCCGGATCCATTCCCCTGACGCTGGTCACCGGCGCCAAGTTCGGTGAGGTCACCTATCAGGCCGCCATCACCGAGACCATCTTCCACCCCATGAACATCATCATGTGCGCCGTGGTGCTGCTGGCCATGCCCTTCATCAACTACGCCATGCACCCTGACCGGGAGCGTGCCGTCACCATCGATCCCACCCTGCTGGTGGAGGACGAGGATAAGACCTACGAGATCAACACCCCCGCTGAGAAGCTGGAGCACTCCAAGATCCTGTGGGGCATCCTGTGCCTGGCCTTTCTGGTGTATATCATCTACTACTTCATCACCAACGGCTTCACGCTGGGCCTGAACATCGTGAACATGATCTTCATGTTCCTCGGTATCCTGCTCCACGGCGACCTGCGCCGCTATGTGGACGCCGTGGCGGAAGCCGCCGGCAGCGCCTCCGGTGTGCTGCTGCAGTTCCCCTTCTATGCCGGTATCATGGGTATGATGGTGGTGCAGAATGAGGCCGGTGTGTCTCTGGCAGGCGTCATCTCCCAGTTCTTCGTGAACATCTCCAACAACGTCACCTTCCCCATGCTGTCCTTCCTGGCAGCCGGTATCGTGAACTTCTTCGTTCCCTCCGGCGGCGGCCAGTGGGCCGTGCAGGGTCCCATCATGATGCCTGCCGGCGCAGAGCTGGGCATCGGCGCTGGCCGTACCGCTATGGCCATTGCATGGGGCGACCAGTGGACCAACATGATTCAGCCCTTCTGGGCACTGCCCGCTCTGGGTATCGCCAAGCTGTCTGCCCGTGACATCATGGGCTATCTGGTGGTGGTCCTGCTGTTCGTGGGTCTGGTAGCCTGTCTGGGCTTCCTGGCTTGGGGCCTTCTATTCTGATATCTTCCTATCTTTTCCATACTCCTCAAAGCAAAAGAGGCTGGGGGTCCACCCAGCCTCTTTTGCTGTTTCGATTTTACTTCACCCAGCCCATCAGCTGCACGAAGTTCCAGATGAGCTTGCAGCCATAGAAAATGATCACACCGCCGCACACCTTATTGATGATGTTCAGCGCCTTCTCGTTGAACTTGCTGCCCAGCAGCGACACAATGGTGGAGAGCGTCAGAAACCAGATCACCGACGCACTGCCGAAGCCGCAGATGAAGGGCAGATCGCCCCCGGCGGGCAGGCTGGCCCGGAAGGCCCCCAGCATCATGGTGCCGTCGATGATGGCCTGCGGATTGAACCACGTCACCACGAAGGCGGTGGTGAACAGCTTCCATACCGGCACGTTTACATCCTTACCGCCCTCCAGCGATGCCTTGGACCGCAGCAGCCCGATACCGATCCAGATGACGATGAGACTGCCCAGCCCCAGAATGACCTTCTGCAACCACGGCAAAGCCTGCATCAGAGCGCCTGCCCCTAAAAAGCAGGAGACACCCAGCGAGACGTCCCACAGAATCACGATCAGCGCCGTCAGATAGACCCGGCTGCGCTTCTGAGTCAGGGCGCTGTTGATGACAAACAGATTCTGCAAGCCAATGGGGGCCACATACGCCAGTCCCATGGTCAGTCCCTGCAAATAGATGTTCATAGCAGTGATTTTCTCCTTATTGGTTATTTACTCCGGTTTTGCTACCTGCTATAATGATAACACATTCTCCCCGAAGCGCAAGAGCGCAGATAAAGCTGAGCAGGTAAGGAGGAACTGACCGTGTCCCATTATGACTGCCCCTGTATGGAGAAATGTCCCCTGCACTACGCCATGTCCCTCATCGGCGGCAAGTGGAAGGTGCAGATCCTGTGCTCCGTCACCAACGCCGGGACCATCCGGTACAATGCCCTGCGGGGCAAGCTGGATGGTATCAGCAACACCGTGCTGTCCTCGGCTCTGCGGGAACTGGAGCGGGACGGATTGATCCTGCGTCGGGAGTATCTGGAGGTGCCGGTGCGGGTGGAGTACGCCCCCACCGAGGACTGCCGCCGCCTGCTGCCCATTCTGGAACAGCTGTCTGACTGGGCGGAGGCTCGTATGCCCGCCGATGAATCCACAACGAAAAAGGAGGAACCGCAATGACCATCCAAGAAGCACTGGAAAAGCTGCAAGGCTATGAGAAAGCCACCTTTGCCCTGAACCATGCAACAGGCCTTATGTACTACGATGGCGCCACCATTGCCCCCAAGGGGACGGCGGAGCTGCGGGGCAGCACTCTGGGAGAGCTCTCCCGCATGGGCTATGAGCTCACCACCGCCCCGGAGACGGTGGAGATGCTCCGCACCCTCATGGAAAACCGTGAGGAGCTGGACCCCGTCACCCGCCGGAAGGCGGAGGAGCTGTGGCGTGACTACGACCGCACCCACCGTGTCCCGGTGGAGGAGTACGTAGCCTATCAGGAGCTGTCCGCCAAGTCCGACGCCGTATGGCATGAGGCCAAGGAGAAGAACGACTTCGCCCTCTTCGAGCCCTATCTCCAGCAGATGTTCGATGCCAGCCGCCGCATGGCCGGCTACTGGGAGCCGGAGAAGGACCCCTATGAAACCATGCTCTCCACCTTTGAGCGTGGCCTGACGGTGGCCCAGTGCGATGCCTTCTTCTCCTCCCTGCGGGAGAAGCTGGTGCCGCTGATCCAACAGGTCACCGCCCACGCCGACCGGGTGGACGACGCCCCCCTGCACCGGGACTACCCCGTGGCGATCCAGCGCCAGTTCTCCGACTTCATCATGGATGTCATGGACATCGACCGAGACCACTGCATCATCGGCGAGACGGAGCACCCCTTCACCATCAACTTCTCCCGTGACGACGTCCGCATCACCACCCACTATTTCCCCGATCAGGTGGCCTCCTCCCTGTATTCCGTGGTCCACGAGGGCGGCCACGCCCTCTATGAGCTCCACACCGGCCGGGAGTTGGCTCGCACCTGCCTTGGAAACGGCGTCTCCATGGGCATCCACGAGAGTCAGTCCCGGTTCTATGAGAACATCATCGGCCGCAGCCGGGCCTTCTGCTCCGTCCTGCTGCCGTGGCTGAAGGAGCACTTCCCGGAGCAGCTGGTGGACGTGACGGAGGAGCAGTTCTACCGCATGGTGAACCGCTCCCAGCCCTCCCTGATCCGCACCGAGGCCGATGAGCTCACCTACTGCCTGCACATCATGGTCCGCTATGAGCTGGAGAAGCAGATGTTCGCCGGCACCATCACCGCCCACGACCTGCCCGCCGCATGGAACCGGCTGTATAAAGAGTATCTGGGCGTGGATGTCCCCTCCGACCGGGAGGGCGTCCTGCAGGACTCCCACTGGGCCAACGGCAACATCGGCTACTTCCCCTCTTATGCCATCGGTTCCGCCTACGGCGCCCAGTACCTGCTGGAGATGCAGAAGGATCTGGACGTGGAGGCCGCTGTTCGCTCCGGCAAGCTCACCGCCATCAACCGCTGGTTGGAGGAGAAGATCTGGAAGTACGGCTGCATGAAGGACCCCGTGGCCCTCTTCGAGTCCGTCTGCGGACCCTTCCGTCCGGAGGAGTACGTGGCCTATCTGGAAAAGAAGTTTACGGAGATATACGAATTGTAATCTATTACGATAATAATACAAAACATTATCGCCCCGGAGCGCTCCACAAAGCCCTTCGGGGCGATTTCTCTCCGTCCACCCGCCGAAAAATAGAAGCCCTCTCCTGTCTATTCTCCACGGACAACAGGTGAAAGGTCTGTAAAAAATGACGAAATAGGACAAATACCCCTTGCACTCTGTCGATCATGGTGCTATGATACAACTATCAAGTGTGCGGCGAAAAGCCCATGGGCTTTTATCGTTTCTAAGAAACGATAAAGGGTGTTCAAAGGGTGTGCCATTCTGAGAAGGGGCGCAGCCCCGACGTGAGAGTCCGCATTCTCCTTGCAGCGCCCCATCGCCCCCCACACAAAAAATAGGAGGAAGATACTATGACAAACCGCAAGAGTACCAAACGGGCCTTGCTGGGCAGCGTCATGGCCATGGTTCTGTGCCTGGCCATGCTGGTAGGCGCTACCTTCGCATGGTTCACCGACACCGCAAGCACGGGTGTCAACAAAATTCAGGCCGGTAAGCTGGATGTTGCTCTGGAGATGAAGGATGCCAGCGGCAACTGGGTCAGCGCCGAGGGCAAGACGCTGGACTTCGTCAAGGCTGCTGATGCCAAGGGCGAAGCCATCCTGTGGGAGCCGGGCTGCACCTATACCCTGCCGGAACTGCGTGTCGTCAACAACGGCAATCTGGCTCTGAAGTACATGATCAAGATCACCGGCATCAAGGGGGATGCCAAGCTGAACGAGGTCATCGACTGGACCATCAATGATGCGGATATCAACCTGACCGAGATGCAGCTGAAGGCCGGGGAAGAGGGCGCCGCCTTCACCATCAAGGGCCACATGAAGGAGTCTGCCGGCAACGATTACATGGACCTGACCATCAGCGGCATTTCCATCACCGTCTACGCCACGCAGGACACCGTGGAGAGCGACAGCTTCGACAACCAGTACGACAAGAATGCTGCCTATAAGGGTACGCAGGAATTCACCGAAGGTACCCACACCCTCAGCAACGGTGTCGTGGCTCTGAACCCCAATGACATCGCCGTGAAGGCCAGCGGGCAGGACACCAGTGTTACCATCACCGGCGGCTATTATGACGGCGGCAACGGCGGCAATAACATCTGCGTCTATGCCATGAACGGTGCCACCGTGACCATTCAGGGCGGGACCTTCACCGTGGGCAGCGATGCCAACGGCGAGGGCAACTCCGTCGTGGAGAGCAACGGCGGCAACATCATCATCGAGGGCGGCTTCTTCTATACCAACTACAACTGGCATGGCTTCTACTATGTGCTGAACCAGAAGAACGACAACCCCGGCACCATCACCGTCAAGGGCGGCACCTTCGTGAACTACGATCCCTCCCAGGGCGACGACAATCTGGGCGGCAGCTTCGTAGCTGACGGCTATTCCGTGGTCTCCGAGAAGCACGGCGATGACACCTGGTACACCGTGGTCAAGGGTACCGGCGTGATCCCCGGCACGCAGGAAGAGCTGAACAACGCCATCGCCGATTCTACGACCAAGGACGTTGCGGTCATCATGCCCGCCGACCAGACCCTGACGCTGGACAACGGCATCGCCAACGAGGGTGCCAAGGCCCGCAACATCACCTTCGTGGGTGACGGCACTCAGACCGTGGACGTCATCACGAACGCCACCGGTGCCGAGGGCGGCCAGCTGAACTATCAGCGCGGCTCCACCTTCACCTTCGAGAATGTGACCGTTCAGGCTGGCGAGGGCAGCTTCGACGGCATCGTCTGCGACGAGCTGGTCTATCGCAACTGCACCATCAAGGGCAAGCTGACTCTGTACGGCAAGGCCACCTTCATCAACTGCACCTTCGATAACACGATGGCCAACCAGTACTCCATCTGGACCTGGGGCGGCACGGACGTGACCTTCGAGGGCTGCACCTTCAACACCAACGGCAAGGCCATCCTCCTCTACGGTCAGGCCACCGCCGAGAAGCCCACCGATCTGGTGGTGAACAACTGCACCTTCAACGACCGCAAGAGCGGCGCTGCCGGTAAGGCTGCCATCGAGGTGGGCAACGACTACAATGCCACCTACACCCTGACCGTCAACAACGCCACGGTCAACGGCTTCGCAGCCGGCAAGAACACGGGCTCCACCCTGTGGGCCAACAAGAACAGCATGGACGCCGCTCACCTCACCGTCACCATCGACGGCGCCAAGGTGCAGTAAGCGCAGAGAGCTGTATCATCCCAGCAAAACAACAAGGAGGGCCTCCGGCATTGCCGGAGGCCCTCCTTGTTATAATTCTATATCCCTCTTACAGCTTTGTGACCATGGGGATGATCATGGGGCTGCGCTTGGTGTGCTTATAGAGGTAGCTGCTCACCGCCGAGCGCACGGCACGGCACACCTCGTTGTCGTCCTTGCGCCGCCGGGCAGCCATTCCGTCCACTGTGGACATGGCCAGCTCCCGCAGCTCCTGCAAAAGCTCCTCGGATTCCTTCACATACACGAAGCCGCGGGTGACGATCTCCGGCTCACACAGCAGCCGGTGGTCGTGGGAGGACATACTCAGTACCACCACCACCATACCGTCCTCGGCCAGCAGCTTCCGGTCATTGAGCACCACAGCACCCACTTCACCCACGCCGGAGCCGTCCACAAAGACCTCTCCGGCGGGTACAGAGGCCTCGCACTTCATGTGCTTGGTGGTCAGCTCGATGACGGAGCCGTTTTCGGCCACGCAGATGTTCCGGGGGTCCATGCCCATGGCCTCCGCCACCCGCTTGTGGATCTGCAGCATCCGCTGCTCACCGTGCAGGGGAATGAAGAACTTGGGCTTGGTCAGGGCGTGGATGATCTTCAGCTCCTCCTGACAGGCGTGGCCCGACACGTGCAGCATATCCGCCTTGTCGTACACCACGTCGGCGCCCTTGCGGAACAGCTCATTGATGACCCGGCCCACCGTTACCTCGTTGCCGGGGATGGCGGAGGCGGAGATAATGACCTTGTCCTGCGGCCCGATATCGATCTGCTTGTGGGTGGAAAAAGCCATCCGGTACAGGGCGCTCATCTCCTCGCCCTGAGAGCCGGTGGTGATGATGACCTGCTGCTGGGGCGGCAGGCCCTTGATGCGGTTGATGTCCATCAGCACGCCCTTGGGGATCTTCATATACCCCAGCTCCGTGGAGACCTTCATGATGTTCTCCATGCTGCGGCCGGTAACGGCCACCTTCCGCCCGCAGGCGGCGGCAGCGTCAATGATCTGCTGGATGCGGTGGACGTTGCTGGCGAAGGTGGTGACGATGATGCGCTGCTTGCAGCCGGTGAACTGCCGCTGGAAGGTCTTGCCCACCATCCGCTCGCTCATGGTGTAGCCGGGGCGCTCCACGTTGGTGGAGTCCGCCAGCAGCGCCAGCACCCCCTCCTTGCCCAGAGCGCCAAACCGGGCCAGATCGATGACCTCCCCGTCAATGGGGGTGGAGTCGATCTTGAAGTCGCCGGTGTGGACTACCACGCCCATGCGGGTGTGGATGGCGAAGGCCACGGAGTCGGCAATGGAGTGGTTCACATGGATGAATTCCACCTGAAACTTCCCCGCCTTCACCGTCTGGCCCGCCTCCACCGTCACCAGCTTGGTGCTGTCCAGCAGCCGGTGCTCCTGCAGCTTCAGCTTGATGAGTCCGGCGGTAAAGCGGGTGCAGTAGATGGGCATATTTACCTGCTTGAGGACGTAGGGGATGGCCCCGATATGGTCCTCATGGCCATGGGTGATGAACAGGCCCCGCAGCCGGGATCTGTTCTTGATGAGATAGGTGACGTCGGGGATGACGCAGTCGATGCCGTACATATCATCGCCGGGGAATGCCATGCCGCAGTCCACCACAATGATCTCCCCGCCGTACTCATAGGCGGTCATGTTCTTGCCGATCTCGTTGAGACCGCCCAGAGGAATGATCTTCAATTTTTCTGCCATATGTGTTGTATATTCTCCTTTACAAGATAAGTAGCGCACAGACAGACTGCCCGTCGGCGGACGCAGCTGCTCCGCAAACGGACACGGCAAAATAGAGGCGGCTCCCGACGTTTCTCTGCGGCGCTGTATCGCCGGAGAAGTCCGGCGGCCCGCCCGACTGTCCTGTGCAAAAGTGGTGAGGGGAATCCCCTCGTTTATTTGATCACGAAGGCCCGCCGCCTCCGCAAAAAATACAAAAAAGACCATCGCTTTTCAACGATTTACACAAAGTATATCATATTTCTCCGCATTTGTACAGCCTTTCTTTCCCCCTTTTTTCGCCGCCCCTCGCAAAACCCGCATTTCCCCGATCCCTCCGCCGAAAAAATACCCCGGAAAAGACTTTTTCAAACCGATAAGAAAGACGTTGTAGCAGAGGAAAAACTATGCTATAATAATGTAATTCAAAATGGCGGAACAGCGCAGTCCGCCAAAACAGGGAGGGATGCGCCTTGAATAAACGGATCGCCCGACTCCTCCGGACGAATATCACGATCTTCTCGCTGTGCCTGGTGCTGTTTGCCCTGGCAGCGATCCCCTTTGACGTGCGCCTCGCCATTGGCGAGGGCGTGGCCGCCGTGGCCTTTTTCCTGCTGGGCCGCCGCCGCAGCAAGGCTACCCAGCAGAGTCTGCGCCAGTATATCCAGCGGTTTTACGGCGGCATGGACTCCGCCCGCTCCAGCAATATGCTCTTCACCCCCCTGCCCATGATGGTCTTTGATCTGGCCACGGAGGATATCCTCTGGAGCAGCGAGAGCTTCCTCCAGCTGACGGAGCAGCGGGAGGGCATCTTCGATGCCCATCTGGAGACGGTGTTCCCCAATATCTCCTTCCACTGGCTGCTGGAGGGCAAGACCGAGGCCCCGGAGACCGTGGTGTGGAACCACCGCACCTATCGAGTGTTCGGCGGCGTCAGCCACCCGGAGGGCGGCCAGAGCGCACTGGCCACCACCTACTGGATGGACGTTACCGACACCGAGGAGATGCGCCGGACGCTGGAGCTGACCCGGCCGGTGGTAGCCATCCTCATGGTGGATAACTACGAGGACCTGATGAAGGCCACCCCGGAGGGCAAGCGCTCTGCGGTGCGGGCCATGCTGGAGGAAAAGCTGAGCCAGTGGTCCGCCGGCAGCGAGGGGATGATGCTGAAATACGACCGGGATCGCTACCTCTTTGTGTTCGAGGAGAAGAGCTTCTCCGACTTTGCCGCCAAGCGCTTCGACGTGCTGGATGCCGTCCGTGAGGTGGTGGCCGGGGAGGGCGTAGCAGCCACCCTGTCCATCGGCGTGGGCCGGGATGCCGACAGCTTCGAGGCCCTGTTCAAAAACGCCTCCGTGGCGCTGGAAATGGCTCTGAGCCGTGGCGGCGATCAGGCAGTGGTGAAGGACAAGCTGAATTTCGAGTTCTACGGCGGCCGCTCCAAGGCTACGGAGAAGCGCACCAAGGTGAAGTCACGGGTCATGGCCAATGCGCTGGCGGAGCTCATCGACGAGGCCAAGCAGGTCTACGTCATGGGCCACAGCTATGCGGATATGGACGCACTGGGCGCCGCCGCAGGCGTGTGCGCCATCGTCCGCAAACGTGGCAAGAAGTGCCGCATCGTCATCGATACGGAGAATAACGCCGCCCATCCGATGCTGCGCCGCCTGCAGGCCCTGCCGGAGTATCAGGGGGCCTTCCTCAGCGGCGATGATGCCTTCCTGCGGGTCCAGCCGGAGACGCTGTTGGTGGTGGTGGATACCAACCGCCCCGGCAGCGTGGAGTCCGAGCCTCTGCTGGACGCCTGCAACCGGGTGGCGGTCATCGACCACCACCGCCGGGGCAGCAGCTACATCGACAAGATGGCCCTGAACTACCACGAACCCTACGCCTCCTCAGCGTCGGAGCTGGTGACGGAGCTGCTCCAGTATCTCATTGAGCCGGGCGACCTGCTGAAAGCAGAGTCCGAGGCGCTGCTGGCCGGCATCGTGCTGGACACCAAGAATTTCACCAACCGCACCGGCGGCCGCACCTTCGAGGCGGCAGCGTACCTGCGCCGGGCTGGGGCGGATACGGCGGACGTACAGCGGATGTTCCAGAGCGACCTCCAGTCCATGATCTCCCGCTACGATATCATCCGCCGGGCGGAGCTCTACCACGGCGACATCGCCATTGCGGCGCTGGATCAGGAGTGCGACCGGGTCATTGCCGCCAAGGCCGCCGACGAGATGCTGACCCTGCAGGGGGTCCGTGCTTCCTTCGTGCTGTACCGCAAGGATGACGGTATTTACATCTCCGCCCGCTCTCTGGGCGAGATCAACGTACAGGTGCTGGTAGAGACGCTGGGGGGCGGAGGCAACTCCACCACCGCCGGCGGCCAGTGTTCCGGCATGACGGTGGCGGAGGCGAAAGCCACGCTGCTGCGTGCCATTGATAAGTATTTTGAAGAATAAGGAGGAATATTTCCATGAAAGTGATTTTGCAGCAGGATGTCCGGGGTAAGGGCAAGAAGGGCCAGATGATCGAGGTAGCCGAGGGCTACGCCCGCAACTTTCTGCTTCCCAGGAATCTGGCGGTTTTGGCTACCGCCGATGCCATGAACACCATGAAGCTGCAGGCTAAGGCCAAGGCCAAGGCCGACGCAGAGGCCAAGGCCGCCGCACAGGAGCTTGCCGGGAAGCTGAAGGGCTGCCAGGTGAAGATCGCCGCCAAGGGCGGCGCCGGCGGCAAGCTCTTCGGTGCCGTCACCGCCAAGGAGATCTCCGAGCAGCTGAAGGCCCAGCACGATATGGAGCTGGACAGCAAGAAGCTGGTGCTGGCGGAGCCCATCAAGACCTTCGGCAGCTTCGAGGTCAAGGCCAAGCTGGGCTACGAGGTCTCGGGCACCATCAACGTCCTTGTGACGGAGAAAAAATAAGCTCGGGAGGCCCCGCCAATGGATGAGCTGCTGGGGAGGCGTGCGCCGCATTCCGCGCAGGCCGAGCAGGCGGTCCTGGGCTCCATGCTCATAGACCCAAACTGCATACCCGAGGTCATTGGAAAAGTGAAGTCTGCGGACTTCTATATACAGACTAACCGCGAGATATTCGAGACCATGTTCTCGATGTTCTCCTTCGGGCGTACAATAGACCCTGTGACCGTGCTCGGTGAGCTGAAGGTCAGGGGCGTCTACAAGGAAAACAGCTCGGAGCAGTATTTGGGCGAGCTCATGGAGATCACGCCCACGGCGGCGAATG
>ERZ827492.1090-NODE-1090-length-23145-cov-4.312646_pt1 | contig 23145 bp, 18 predicted proteins | sample MGYA00519704_ERZ827492 | MGnify/ENA primary metagenome ERZ827492 (study PRJEB31778, sample SAMEA3449325) | human gut metagenome | biome: human gut; feature: human-associated habitat; material: faeces | place: United Kingdom | collected 2010/2012 ...
GTCGCGAGCAGCGCGGATGGACCGGAGCGAGGGCGAGCGGAGGGCCGCGCAGCGGCCCGCAGACCAGCCCGAGACGGAGGGAAACCGCGCGTCGCGAGCAGGCGAGGCGTGACATCTTTCAGCGCCCGAGCCGTCGCAAGCAGCGCGGATGGACTGGAGCGAGGGCGAGCGGAGGGCCGCGCAGCGGCCCGTAGACCAGCCCGAGACGGAGGGAAACCGCGCGTCGCGAGCAGGCAAGGCGTGACATCTTTCAGCGCCCGAGCCGTCGCAAGCAGCGCGGGCAGCCTTTCCAAGCTCTCAAAACCAAAGTGGGACCCAGCATAAGCGGTCCCACTTTGGAGAGGAGGAACAGCGGCATGGTCGAGCTTTCGCCGCCAGGCGGAAGCGAGAGATATAAAGCTTGCAAAAAGGATACCCCACCAAAGCCCAGCGTCAGCGGTTTTGGTGGGGAGAGGAGGAGCAGCGGAATGAGCGACACCTGCCGCACAGCGGCGGGGGGAGCGGTATGGAGCTTGCTCCGACGAGGGGCCGTAATGGTTTCGACGGGGGCGTTGCAGCAGGAATAGCGAGCGGATGCGCCTAACATCCTTAAAATGGGCACTTATAAATTAAAGAACGACGATAGTAACGTAGTTCTCGCCGCTGCTTAATGCGGCCGTCCTGCCCGGAAGGACCACGAGCCGGGTTTGGGCGTGAAATGAGTGGTGCCCGTGCGTACGGAAAGAGTTGACCGTGCCACGCATGATGACTCTACTGATCTCAGGAGTATGTCGGCCTGCGCCTGAGTGAGGGAATGTAACGGACCGTCTGCGCTCGGAGAAGTTCCTGTGAATATGCTTTCGGACAGGGGTTCGACTCCCCTCGGCTCCACCACAAATCACTGTGAAATCACATGATTTCACAGTGATTTTTTCATTTTTAGCAATATATTTTACTTGTTTATAATTTTGGTAGATGTGTTGGTAGATATTTTTTATAGGCTGTGATATACTCATTCCATCAATGCAAGGATGTGATGAGCCATGGGAGCCCATGATGAAATCCAGTTGTTTGAAGGCAAACGGATCCGTACTGCTTGGGATGCAGAGAAAGAAAAATGGTATTTTTCTGTGGTAGATGTCATTTCGGTATTGACAGATCAGCCGGACCAGCGGCATGCGGCAAAATATTGGAGCGTGCTGAAGACCCGCCTCAAACGTGAAGGAAGTGAACTGCCTACAAATTGTAGTCAGTTGAAATTGGTCGCAGCCGATGGCAAACGCCGCAATACCGATGTCGCTGACACGGAGCAGCTGCTGCGTATTATCCAAGCCATCCCCTCCCCCAAAGCCGAGCCCTTTAAGCTGTGGCTGGCTCAAGTTGGTCGGGAGCGAATCGAAGAGACCATTGACCCGGAACTGACCATTGAGCGGGCATTGGAGACCTATTTGAAAAAGGGATATACCCGAGAATGGGTCAACCAGCGTCTTCAGGCCATTCAGGTGCGCAAAGAACTTACAGACGAATGGGACAACCGTGGGGTCAAGCGAGGGATAGAATACGCCATCCTTACCGATGAGATCTCCCGCGCCTGGTCTGGTATGAGTACCCGGCAGTATAAGCAGTTCAAGGGACTGAAGAAGGAAAACCTCCGGGACAACATGACCACTCTGGAGCTGGTGCTGAATATGCTGGCGGAGGCGACCACCACCGAGATATCCAAACAGCGAGAACCAGAGACCTTTGATGAAAATGTAGCGGTTGCCCGTGCAGGTGGAAAAGTGGCTGGAGATGCCCGAAAAGCTGTGGAAGCTCAGACTGGTGTGCCGGTCATTACCTCGAAAAGTGCCCCTCAACTCAATGAGGTGGTCACTCAGCTGATTGAAGGGACAGATGAAACTGAGGAACAGGGGTGAACGACAATGTCCCGCAAAAAGGTGGAACGCAATATCTCCTATGACGATATCCGCAAAAAATACTATGTCAATCTGGACTTTGGGATCGACCCTGAGACTGGAAAGCAGGTCAAGAAAACGCAGACCTTTGATAAACTGACTGCCGCCCGCTCGGCTTTACGAAAGCATGAGGCAGCCAGAGAGGCAGGTCAGGTTGTCCTTCCCAAGGACATCACTGTGGGCCAGTGGCTGACCACCTGGATGAACGATGTGGTCAAGCTGAACCGAGCCACAACCACGGCCTATTCCTATCAGCAGATGATCGACAACCATATTGCCCCGGCATTAGGCCATATCCGTTTGCAGCACCTCACCCCTGCCCAGCTTCAGGAGTATTACGCAGTCAAACTTCGGGATGGCAGCATCAGTCCCAATACGGTGCGAAAGCATCACGATTTGCTGAACACAGCACTCAAACACGCTGTCAAGCAGGGCCTCATCTTGGATAATCCAGCACAGCGGGTAGAGCCTCCCAAAGTGAAGCGTCCGAAGATCCATTACTATTCTCTGGAGCAGCTTCAAACGCTCCTGTCCCTATGTGAGGGCACTCGGTTGGAAGTGCTCATCAAGCTGGCCGGGTATCTCGGCCTTCGCCGTGAAGAGATCATGGGGCTGACTTGGAACTGTGTGGATTTCGAGCACAGGCAAATCGAGATCCGCGAGGTCCGCACCATGGCCGCCACCCAGGTTGTCACCAAAGACCCCAAGACAGACTCCTCCCTACGAACCCTCTATATGCCCGACGCTGTTGAGGATGTTCTGAAACGAGAACAGGCAAAGCAGGCCTACTATCGTCAGACATTGGGAGATAGCTACCAGGACAGCGGCTATGTGTTCACCCATGAGGATGGCCGGCCTGTCAGGCCGAACTATGCCTCAGAGTTGTTCACCAAGTTCATCGCAGACAACAATCTACCCCCCATCACTCTGCACGGGCTACGCCATAGTTTCGCTAGTATCGCAAGCGCGAAAGGTATTCCCATGTATGATATTGGTAAAGCCCTGGGGCACAGTTCCCCTGCTGTCACCGGTAAAATCTATACCCACCTGCTTGACCCCGATCATAAGGATATGCTTGAGTCCATGTGGGGTCATTCATCTTCATAGTGAAAGAGCTAAACCCAACGCCATGGACGTATTGCTCCATGGCGTTTTTCTTTGGGGCCCCCGCCAACGAAGAGTCGCCCTTTATTGATGTCCTCCTCATCGATTTTGTATGTCCGGATTGTCCGTCGGCATGAATAGATAGATGAAACTATAGGTTTACGGGCCTCTATTCTTCTTATCTTCAGATTCACGGACATTCCGGACGTGAGCCCAGTTCCACGCGTCAGACCCTAACGCAACACCTTCAGGGGCCAATGGCAGCCTTATCCAAGATGGATGATACCGCACCAACTTCTGTGCAATTCAATCGTGGCTCCGACCTCTGCAAAAACGCGCACAAAAATCCCCCTACCGTGCGCGACCTTGCAACAAATCCGGCTCAAAAAAGTTTATAATACAGCCAGTTTCATCAGAAAGGAGATGATTTTCCATGAAAAAGTTTAATGCAAAAGGAAGGTGGATCGTGTGTTTTCGCCATTGTGCATCTATGTCGTCTCCAAGCGAGTAGATTGCTCAGTCTTGGATCCAAGCATCCCATTCGTCCCCATCGTAAACTGGGCAGACCTCATCGAACACGCTTCCTTCGGCGGGGTGGCGCTCTTCAATCAGGCATGTGAGCTGGTAGCGAACATTGAGCAAGCCTGCTTCGTTGTCCACCCCGAAACCATCCCTCCACCTCCGGGTTTTGTGGTTTTCTCGAAGCGGCAGCGGCACGAAGACGAAACTGCCGCCTGGGAAGCCACAGCACAGATGGTTCAGGATATGGTCTACGCTCCTCTGCCAGTGGCACCCACGTCGGCTCTTCCCTCTATTGTGGTGCAGCCACCGATTGAGGAAGCGGAGGTCGATGCCAACCAACAGGAGTTGATTGAGACCGCAGAGGGATACGCCCTGATCTCGCCCAAAAGCCGGAGACAGATCCGGGCCAGCAATTTTCTCATCACCGATCTGACCGTTATCCATTACCTGAAGGATGGTGCCGATCTCGATGACCAGGTCATCCATCTGAGCATCTTGGTCATCTCCGGTCCTTCACATCAAGTGGTGGAATCTCTTGACCTTGCAAAGGGCGAGTTAGATATCGTCGGGTCAAAAATTGGGAAGAAAATTGGTACTGCCATTTCATATCCTGGGGCGAAGCAAGGCTTCTGGGGTAAGCTGTCTGTTTTGGTCCGAGAACGGTTAGCCTATTGCACTCATCGTTTTGTATATAAATCCTCCGGTTGGGTTCTGACTCCACAAAACCAGTGGGTTTATGTGCATGATGGGGCCAGGCCATCAAGTGAGAACATTAGCTTTCAGTGTGGATTCCAGTTCGGGATTCCTGAAAAGAACTACACCACAGACTGGTTGGTTTGTAACGCTTGGCGACTCCTGCACCTATCTCCGAGAGAGCCCGAAGCCTCACTGATCCCTTTCCTGTTCGCCCACCTCTCCTTGCTGTGGTCATTGTTTGAAGCTGCTGGATACCCACCGCATGTCCTACTGTTCATCAAGGGCACCACTGGGTCACTGAAGACAGCGGTTGCCTCGCTGTTTTTCAACTTCAGCAGCGACCCCAAGAACAACATTCCCGCCACCTTCCGGGACACCTCCGCGAGCATGGAGGTCAAGATGGGTATCTATCGGGATCGGGTGCTTCTGGTTGACGATTTTTGCCCAGCCGCCAGTGAAAACTCCCGGCGAATTCTGGAACAAAATCTGGAGCAGCTCATCCGGTTTTACGGAGATGGCATCGCTAAAGCCCGCACTAACCCCAAGTTAGAGGAAACCTATGAAAAGCGTCCTCATGGGTTGTGTGCTATCACAGGAGAGGACAGCGCTGGAAGCTACTCCAGTCTGCTTCGCTGTCTATTCATCTCTGTCACGCCAGACACTTATGACAAGGAGTTGCTCGCTGAATTTCAGCGCACCCCTTCCTTATGGACTGGCTACCTCGACCGCTTTGTCAGTTTCTGTTGTGATTACACCTCGCAGATCATTGACCTTATCCGAGAGCAGTTCCCCATCTTGAGAAAGCAGGCAGAGGCTGTCATCACTGAGCGGCGTCTGGTGGACGCATTCGCCGATCTCTGTTTGGTCGGAAGAATTTTACTGGAGTTTGTCTCTCACTCACTGGGGTTGACCAAGAAAAACCAGAGCAGCATTCTCAACCAGATGGATGTAACGATCCTTGAAGTCTGCCGCCGCAGTGCCGAGGAGTCTAAGGATGCAGACCCTGTCAAAATTTTCTCGCGCTACTTGCTGGAAGGGGTTGAAAAGCAGGCCATTCGTCTGGTGTCCAGACGAGAATTTGAGCTCTCACCCGAGAAATTCGACGGCTACGAGGAAAACGGTCTCTGGCACTTTCGTGGAAGCACACTGTTCTCCTATATCCGAAAAGAGTACTCAGGCACTGGGAAGCAATTCCCCCTCACGGAGAAAAGACTGTGGGAAGAGCTGTATCTTTCCAACATTCTGATTCCGGCTGCCTCTCGTGAAGAGGCTGGCGCTAAATTTGAGTATGGTGTCAAAGCCTCGTTTGGCACCCGTTCTCGCTATATCAGGATCGATCCTTCCGCATTGGGTAAGTATCTTTGATGGAGGTGTTCTCATGGATTACTCATCTCTCCCGGCTGTTTTATCTGTTAAAGAGTTAGCATCGCTCCTAAATATCGGAATAAATGGAGCGTACCAGCTTGTTCGTACCAAAAAGGTTTTTAGTGTCCGGGTTGGCCGTCAATATCGAATCCCAGTTAAAGCTATCAGGGATTTTTTGGAAAATATCTGACCGTATTTTGGAAAAGGCGCCTCAATTGAGGCGCCTTTTTAAGAACACTTTTCCGCTGCTTCCTTTGCTTTCTGTATGGCCTGACTAATCGCTCGCTGAATTTCAATAAAGAGCAAATCGCTTTCGCTACGTGGGAAATCTTTCTGTTTTTCCCATTTAAGGGGTTCTTCTTCAGTGAGTTCCTCATCTTCACAGAAGATTTTGTTTTCTCTAATAAAAGTCCGCAATTTTTTCATATATTCATTTGTAAAAGAATCTTTTTCATCACAAAAAACGAAAATATCTTGCCTATTGGGACTCCATTTGGATGTATTCTCCGTATCCTCACTGAGCTGTGCTTCTATTCTCTCACTGTAATTACAGTCATTCTGTAGTTTTATCTGTTGTAATAATTCAGTGGCATCATCAACCTCTCCATGATTTCCCTGATTTCTTCCTATCCTATTTATACAGATTTGACAGAAATTCGCTGTTTTTAATAATTCCTCATAAATTCCTGTGAAGTTGGCGTCCTCTCTTTGATCTTCCAGTTTAAAAGCCTCATTTATCCCAAAAATATGCGCAATACGCAAATCATCTATCACGAACAAACATAGCAGCTGGTTAAATGCCATAGAAAACATATACCATAAAATCTTATCTTCAAATTCTTTCAATTCCTTATTCTGATTGGCTTTCTTTTCTTGATTGGTTTCCTCTTCTTGGTTGGCCTCCTCTTCCTGCGTTATTGCACCTGTCTTATTCTCTTTTGGCTTTTGTAATCTTATACGAATAATCTCTTTTGCCAATCTTTGAATCCAATTTTCCCGCTTCCCTTGAAGTGCATCCACCATTGCCTGCATAATTTCTTTGCATACCACACTCATTGCTTTTTTCTTCCAATCAATATACGGAACAAAAGCGATATAAGAATAGTTCTCCTTAATACAGTCACATAATATCTCCCAAAAAGTCTCTTTTTTTGATGATACTTCATAATCTCCTTTATATCTTTCAAAAAAATCATTAAAATGGGCCGCCAATGTCAATGAAAGGTTTGTCCCTGTTTCTTGTTCGTAGTACCAATAGTCTTCTGGGAAAAAGTCCTTTGGGGGACTCGTACGGATTCCTCGCCAATATAATGAGTCCTGCTTCAGCATCGCATTGCAGTTAAGCCCAGTTCTCTTTAACTCCAATAAGAGCCGCGCATTGGAACAAAATTCGTCACTAGTTATGTATAGATCACCTTTTTCTTCCTCAATCTCAACATACTCCCATCTTCTTTTTTCTGCATTTCTCTTGCTTTTTCTCAACTGTTCCTCGGCATATATTAACAAGTCCTCGTTTTTCCGTAGAAATCTTATTTTATTATGTCTTGTTTTATTGATTTTGTAGAGCAAATAATCATACAAAATTCTATCTCGTACCGACACAAAAGAAACAGGTAAAAAATCCTGTCGCTCTTTATATTTCCTAGCTTCTTCGCCGTTCAATGGAATACAGAGTGTTGTGGAATGTTTTCCTATATCCACGATCTCTTTTTTATCATCATCAGATATATCTGGCGGAATTATCGATTCAATAAATTTACTGCCACGTATATCCAGTTCATATAGATAGCTATTTGCTCGTTCTTGAAATATACGGTCCATAATATTTCCTCTTTTCTCATCAACCGTAATAAGTTCATTATATCAAACCCGCAGCAAACTACAACCACATATTATCCCCTATACAAAATTTCATTTGAATTATGGCACATATCTCTTCTATTCACATTGGCAATACCCCTATGAATGATTTTAGGGGGAGGATCTAAAGGAGGGGGACAGGACTGGGACTGCCGCAGGCAGTCACGGTCCCTCGTTCAGTCCCCCTCCTTTTTCTTTACTCTCTTATCTGAGGTGGGGGCCGCTTTCAGTGCCGGACCGCTTTGCGGTCCACGTCCCCCTCCTCAGACTCCACCCCCTCATTCACCTGCAGCTTGATCTTTAACCCATCTTTCGTTCACACGATGTAAGCGAGGGGTCGGTCAATAAGGAGTTCCTGAGGACTCCGAAGGGATCCACAAGAAATGGTTTCTGTATCTGCAAAGGAATTTGTAAAACACTGAAGACATGGTTATATATCATAGTCATGAAGCCGCTCAGGATCATCCTGGGCGGCTATCTTCTTTTCGGAGGTCATGACTATGAAAATCCTGCTGATCGAACCTGAGAAAATCCCCCGCCCCTTAGAAATCGAACCCTCCCTGAAGTCTATGCAGAAGCTGGTAGGCGGCCCCATCCAAGCTGTCTACCCCTTTGAGGAGCCGGTGGCCCTCATCTGCCACGAGGAGGGCAAGCTGCTGGGACTGCCCCTGAACCGGGCACTGAGAAGCCCAGAGACTGGAGCGATCTACGATATCATCGCCGGGCCCTTCTTCCTGTGCGCAGCCCCTCCTGATTCAGACCACTTCGAGAGCCTGACCGAGGAACAGCTAAAACGGTACACCAAATATTTCTTTTCGGTGGAGTATTTCGTGGGAGGTGACTCCAGATGAGGGACACCTTCACCTGCGACTTCTGCCACCAGGAGTACCCAATCTCCCAGCTCCGCACCTTCGATGGCCAAAACCTCTGTATCACCTGCCGGGACAATGAGACAGTGCTGTGCGATGAATGTGGGGAGCGAATCTGGAGCAACCGGGATTTGGGGGACTGCGGTATCCACCTGTGCGGACAATGTCGGGAAGATTATGCCTACTGCTGTGACTGCGGCCAACTGGTTCACATAGACCGGCTCCACTACCTTAACGGTGATGATGATGAGGGCTATTGCGAGAGTTGTTACTATTCTCATTCTTCTGATGGCGTCATCCAGAACTACTACTATAAGCCCGAGCCCATCTTTTATGGGGAGGGAAATCGCTTCTTTGGCGTAGAGTTGGAGCTGGATGGGGGCGGTGAGCGCAATGACAAGGCCAGCCAATTATTGAGCGTAGCCAACGCCAATGGCCTGGAATTTCTGTACATCAAGCACGATGGCTCCCTGAATGATGGTCTGGAGCTGGTGTCCCACCCCATGACCCTGGACTTCCACCAACAGGAGATGCCCTGGAAACCCATTCTGCAAGAAGCTATCCGCTTAGGCTACCTCAGCCACCAGGCCCGCACCTGTGGCTTACATGTCCACGTCAACCGCACCGCCTTTGGAGAAACATGGGAGGAACAGGATGAGGTCATCGCCCGCATCCTGTTCTTCGTGGAGAACCACTGGAACGAGCTGCTGCGGTTCTCCCGGCGCACCCGATCCCAGATGGAGCAGTGGGCAGCCCGGTATGGGAGAAAGGACGATCCCAAGGCAGTCTTAGATCACGCCAAGCGCCATGAGTTCGAGCGGTATAAGTGCGTCAACCTCACCAATTCCCAAACAATCGAGTTCCGGATGTTCCGGGGAACTTTGAAGTGGAACACGATGATCGCCACATTGCAGATGGTAGACCGTATCTGCGAGGTGGCTTTCTTTTTGTCTGACCAGGAGGTTCAGGACCTGACCTGGAGCGATTTTGTGGCCAGCTGCACCCAACCCGAATTGGTTCAGTACCTGAAAGAACGGCGGCTCTATGTGAACGAGCCGGTGGCTGTGGGTGAGGAGGTGTGAGGAATGTGTGCGGTATTTGGACTGTTGGATTTTGAGGGTAAGCTGACGCCTTCGGAACGGCTGATGATCTTCAAAGCACTGGGGAAAACAGCTGAGGTTCGGGGCACTGATGCCACAGGGGTGGCTTATGTGCAGAATGGCTCTATCCAAATCCAAAAAGCCCCCAAACCGGCCCATAAGATGAGGTGGCGCATCTCTCCTGAAGCTAAGTATCTCATGGGCCATACCCGGATGACCACTCAGGGAAGTGAGAAAAAGAACTACAACAACCACCCATTTTTCGGAAAAGCAGGACAGACTCCCTTTGCCCTGGCCCACAATGGGGTGCTGTTCAATGACTTCGAGCTTCGGAGAACGCACAGGCTGCCCAAGACCCACATTGAAACAGACAGCTATATAGCAGTCCAGTTGATCGAACAATCTGGCAGCCTCTCATTCAAGAGCCTAAAGCAGATGGCGGAGGCTCTGGATGGCTCCTTTACCATCACAGTATTGGATGCTAATAACAACCTCTATTTAGTCAAGGGTAACAATCCCTTATCTCTCTATCTGTTCCCGAACCTGGGTATCTACCTCTATGCTTCTACAAAAGAGATTTTGGACAATACCCTGGACAAGCTGGAGCTGCCTCAGGAACCGAGGGTGGAGATCACCATTCACCAAGGGGACATCCTGAAGATAGACAGCCGGGGAAAACGCTCTCTGTCCAGATTTGATGATACCAAACTTTGTATGCGGGATTATTGCCGCTACTACGGGCTGGCAGACTGGTACTGGTCCACAGCCTCCGAAAAAGAAGAGGAATCAGACTACCTGGAGGAGGTGGTGAGCTACGGCATGTGCCGGGGAATTCCTGAGCGTGAGCTGCGGCTGTTGGTGGATGCGGGCTACGATGCTTTTGATTTGGAGGAGTTGCTGTTTGACTCCCATTTGAGGCAGAGCTGCGTCCAGGAGATTCTGTGTGGGTACGGGGGCTGCTGAACAGTTAAAGTTCGGATAAGATAAGAAATACGAACACCAAAACCCAGTGTTTTCAACCGCTTTCACTGATAGGCGGGGAAAGTTCGTAATTTCAAGGGAAAAAGTTCGTATTTGGGGCTCAAAAAGGAGGGCGAAAACATCGTTGAATAAGAAAACGGTGGCCCTGACCACCGACCAGTACAAGGAGATCATCACCACTATGAAGCTGGGCTTTACCGGCTGCCGGCCCAACGAGCGGGTAGCCACAGCTCTGATGCTGGAGGCAAATCTGGGCCTGCGAATCTCAGATATCATCAAACTGCGTCTGTGCGACATTGTCCACGATGGGGACAGGTATCGTCTGGCGATCACCGAGCAAAAGACCGGGAAATCCCGGACCTTTACCGTACCCTTGGCCCTCTACCAGTTCATCCGCTGCTACTGCATCGACCACAGCATCCCCAACGACGCTGTGATTTTCCCTGTGACGGAACGAGCGGTACAAAAGCAGCTGAAGCTGGTGTGCGACTATCTAGGGCTCAAGGGGATTGGCACCCACAGCTTCCGAAAATACTACGCCACTGAAATCTATCGGAACAATGGGTATAACATCGCGCTGGTGCAGCAGCTCTTGCAGCACAGCAGCGCTGCCGTGACCCAGAGATACATCGGGATGCAGCCCAGGGAAGTGGAGCAGGCCATTGAGAACCATCTGAAGTTAGATGTTTGAGGGGGGTGATCGGAGATGCAATGGACACTGTTGGGGTTTGTGGTGACGCTGGCGGTGCTGTGTATCATGGAGACTTCATAGGAAACCATGATATTGGCTGTGAAAGGAGGTGAATCTCTATGCCGATCATCTTTGCTGTGTTGGGCACTCCCCTGGGCTGCTTTGCCGAGGGGTGTATCCTGGCCGCCTCCGTCTATATGGTGAGCCGGGGGAAGAAGAATGTACTGAGAAATAAGAAGGGCTGAATGGCGAACCCCCTGGGGACCTTGTTGGGTCTCCAGGGGGTTATGAGATTCGCTCATTCATTTTTCGTTGATTCTTCAAAACAGTCCTGTAATATCATCAATAATTTTTAAAACGTGCTCCATCTTTTCAGGTGGGATACGATTGATTAAATCTTTCAATCGTTCGAAGTAATCTGCTGCATACTCAGAAGAACCATTGAATCGAAATAACTCTGGAAGCGAAATCTCAAGTGCCTTCGAAATCTTATAAAGTGTATCAATCGTTGGGCACTTTAAGCCCCTTTCGATTTGTCCGAAATATGCTGGGTTCAAATTAGCTTTTAGCGCAAGTTCTTCTTGGCTCATGTTTCTAAGATGTCGATAATAACGAATCTGTGCGGCAGTTGCCATAGTTATCTCCTTTTTCTGCGCATCAATAATAACCACCGCCTATAAGCATTATTTTCTTTATGCTACCCCACTTTTATACAGCATTCAAATTGCTATAGAAATTCAAAAATACTGCTTATAGATATTGATTTGTGTTGATTATCATGATATACTATGCACAGCACTCTACTCCATCAATTATAAAAGGGAGGATTATTCATGAACACCAAGAATGAAACTCGGGCTTACGTAAAACCGATTGTTTTGGCAGCATCCAAAAATAATAGTAATTTCAGTTCTGGATGCCCTTCTAAGGGTGGCGGAGTTACCTGTGTTGCGTGCCGTTGCCGTTAACTTTTAGATTCTAGATATCACCTTTGAGCGGTACCATATTTTGGTGCCGCTCAATTACTTCTGGGGGGATTATTGATGTACTATTCGCTCAAAACGGATTGCTATTTTAGGCGTTATGAAAATATCGGTTATATTACTCGTCCAATTGTTGCTAAGGAAGAAATCATTAATGAAAGCGGGGCAATTTTTGTAGAACAATTGACATATTCTCCACAATCTCTAGATGATATCGTTGGCCGCCTAAGCGCTTGCTTCAGCAATGTTTCCATCGAAGTGTTAAAACAAGATGTCACATCCTTTTATTCTGATTTAGTTGATGATGAGTTCTTAAATTGTAGTTCTACCCTTTATGAATTCAAAGAATCTGGATTTGAATACTCAACGCTTAAAAGTAGACTTACCCCAGAACAATTTAAATACACTGCCGAAGAAACTTCTTCCAAGTTCTTAGAATCATATTTTAAAAAGCATCCATATTTACAGACATTCCATATTGAATTAACCAGTAAGTGCAACGAAAGATGCATACATTGCTACATCCCTCATGCGGAGAAGAATTCTGAAATAGAATATACCCTCATGATAAATACTTTGCATCAATGTAAAAAAATGGGGGTATTAACCGTAGTATTTTCAGGGGGTGAACCTCTTCTTCATCCTCATTTCTGTGATTTCTTACGCTACGCAAAAGACTTGGATTTTAATGTTACTGTATTATCAAATCTGACCATATTGAATGAGGAAATTCTTTCTGCTTTAACGTATAAACATGCTTGCTGTGTTAATGTTTCATTGTATTCTATGCTTCCATCTGTGCATGATTCAATCACAACTGTCCCCGGTTCATTTGAAAAAACAAAGTTCAACATTCTAAAATTAATTGCTAACAATGTACCTGTGCAAATTAATTGCCCAGTTATGAAGCAGAATAAGGACTCATTTTGTGAAGTCATTAAATGGGGCCAAAATCACAAATGCAGTGTCAATCCTGATTACCTTATAATTGCCCGCAGTGATCGTTCAACTGACAATCTAAATCATAGATTATCTTCAGGTGAATTAAAGTCTGTTCTCAGCTTACTTGCTGAGAATGATATCGTTTTTCAAACTAATATAAAGGAGAAAAGGGTAAATAGAGAAGATGATGGAGATGTAAACGGAGATAGTAAGGTATGTGGCGTTGGCATGTCTACATTATGTATGGTTGCAACAGGGGAGGTATATCCTTGTGCCGGTTGGCAGGGGTATGTCTGCGGAAATCTCAAAAAAGAAACGCTACAAGAGATATGGGAAAGTTCTCCACAGGTACAGTATCTTAGGTCTCTTCGGCTAAAAGATTTTGAAAAATGTAACGGATGCGATGACTTTGATTACTGCTTGATGTGCATGAGCAGAAATGCAAATGAGGATCCGAATGGAGACATCTTCAATATACCTAAAATCACCTGTGAAGCGGCACACATACATCATGAGGTAGTCGAGGCATATAGAAAAGCACATAGCATCAATTGAATGCATGCAGTCTGATTGTTCCATATTCTATATTGAAAGGGTGTGTTCCTACTATGGCATTTGTTGGATTCGATGGAATCACAGAATACATCTGCACCTATTGCGGAAAAAAGGTACGGCAGTCAAAGGGGAGTGGACGTCCTGCCCCCGGATATTGCCCCAGAAAACCTAAAGACAAAGATGGCCAAATGAAACCGCATACTTGGCGAATAAATCGCAGGTGGAAGTAACACCATGAACAAGAGTGTGGGGACTTTATTTACAGATGACTTTGATGCCATCCCCCATAATTACGCAAAGATTACATGGGGAACATCCGGCCTCAAAAAGATAGACAAGATTTATAAGTCATTCGGCCTCGCCAGTAGTGAGACTATTACAGCATATGTCAAAAGCGCGATTCCATTTCTGGGGCCATCGATCATCATAACGGACTACGCCTTATATTCACATTCTAAAAAGAGTTTTCCCATTTCAGAAATTTGCCGATATGTTGTCGCCCAGGATGACGAGAAAGCAGCTGTCACCCTATCTCTGACAACTACCGAGTCATACACCTTCTTTCCCAGTTCCTTGATTGCCAAGAATACCGCTGGCACCGAATTATTGCAATTTATTTGTTCACTTCAGCAACACTTGATCTCAAAATATTCGTGGGCAAAACAGCAGCGCGATAATACCGTCCATAGGGTGTTGGCTGATGCCCGCAAAGAGATGGGAGTAGGGTCAATTACTGAAAGCTGCATGAAGCTGCTAAACGTACTCTCTCAGGAACTCTCATACTATGATGCCATCGCGTTACTAAAGGCTGAAAACATTTTCCGCACATATAACTTCCGTGAATACGACAACTTTTTAAACACTTTACCCTCACAAGCTAAGGTTAGGATAGTAGACAGCCAAAATCAGTTTACCCAAAATCTCCTGCGTGATTTAGGAAATATTTCACTTGATTTCCATCATGACTTCATTCAGCAGATTTATAGTAATATGTCCCTGTTAACAGAGCTTACAGAGTCCCAGTGCCTGATTCTATCATACATCTGTATACGGCTTAACAAAAATGACCAGTTTTCATTGCTGAAGGGGCAAATAAAGCAACGATTCGGTGAAGAAAAGGTAAGAGAACTTGATCTTTTCCAAGGCTGCTATTATAACGCCCGAATGAGGAAAGTCTTCGAACTCATTAGCGAGGGGACACTTCCTCGTGATGAATGTTTAGAGTGGACTGACAGTATTGGCTTAACTGCTCTGCATTATGCCATCATACTGAAAAAGGAGGATTTAGTAGAACAGCTGCTGGAACTAAAGTATTTCAAAAACCTAAATTCCGCCTTTGCTACAGATTTGCCGCTTTTATTTAACTATACGGTTCTGGCCTGCTATACCAACTCGCCAAATCGAGATCATGTTTTCCAAAAGACATCTGATCTTGTGTCAGCACAGCTCCGAAGCCGAAAAGCATTGGAACAACACCTCTGGTTTAAGGAAAGACGGCTTGATATACAAAATGCAGCAGTGCAAAAAGCCAAAGATACCATTCGGCTGGCCAAGAAAAATAATATGTCCAACGCAGTCCTTGAATACCAAGAAAAGCTGGAGGTACTTTTAGAACGCAGGTATGAAACCCTTCAAGAAATAGATGATATCAAACAGTCTATTTCAGAGATCACACAGGAGATACAAGAACTGACTGAGGATGCACTGATTGCCTCCGCTAACTTTGCATATCAGTTGACCCAAAGCAAAGAACCCTTTGTTCAATATGTCCTGCTTCTGTTTTCTGATCCTGGACTGCTCTTCCGCGTTCTGAATGGGAATCCCGAAAATTGCACCCTTTACTATTACCTCAATGCTTCTTTTGTAACACTTTCAGAGATACCGATAGATTTACCCCATTTTAATTCCACTTGGAATTCAAGGCAATCCAATCAAAAAGCTGGTAACACCTCACATGAACAGGATAATACTACTGGTCAAGAGAGGGCTTCCAATGAACCTATCGTAAAACCATATGGGAACAGTTGGTTTTCACCCCAGGCTCATCAGGACATAAAGAAACTAAAAGAGGAATATCGTAAACTCGCCAAACTGTATCATCCAGATGTCTGTAAACACATTCGCAGCAAAGAAATCTTTCAAGAAATTCTTAATGAGCGAGCCGATATCTTGGAGCAAATGAGCGATAAATAGCGGTTTAATTCACTAACAGAGACATCCCCCAAGCAGTCAAACTGCTTGGGGGATAATTGCTACAATAGCGATTCTGTAATGAACTCCTGCAACTGTTCTGCCGATATCCTCCACTCCCGGCCAACTTTAACAGCAGGCAGCTCCTTATTCTGGATCATCTTGCGTACCTGCTGGCGGCTGGTCTTAAGAATTTTGGCAGCTTCTGCCACGGAATAGACGAGGGGAGCTCGGTTTAGTCCTTCCACGGGTCCCACTCTTCCTGATGTCCACGATCCTCATAGTAGAGCTTATTGTGGAGCCGGCGGATATCATACTTCACGAAGCCGCCCTCACCGATCTCATTTCGGGTGGGTACGATGTTGTACTTGGCGCACTTTTCCCTTAACTCGTCCTTTGGCATCTCGAAAAGATCACAGGCTTCCTTGATAGTGTAGAATTCTTTCAACGCATTATAATCGATAAACTTCATAGACTTTGCCTCCTTATGAGGTGAATTAGATGGAGATGTGATTTGCAGTAAAAGTAAAGCATATCTCATTCCACCTTACTCTAATGTTAGTTATTTCAAGACAAAAGCCGCTATTTCATGTTGATTTTCACATGAGATTTGCTGTATAATATATAAAATTCATTTTATGAGGACACTTAAATGGAAGAACTTGTTCCTGCTTTTGAAGAATCCGTTTTTTGCGATTTCGAAGACTTTGGAAGTGACATATTAGAAGTTGGTATAGATTCTGTTCTAACTGATGGTTTTTTCAAAAATCTTCCCTTTTTTAGTTTAGTAGTAGGTGCGAAGAGGGTATACAGCAGTATACGGGAACGCAATTTGCTAAGAAATACGGCAATTTTTATAAATTCGTTAAACAGAAAGGCAATTCCTACTGAGATAGTTGATGAATATAGGCGAAAGTTGCAAGATAAAAAACAGGCAGAAAAAGAACTTGGTCGAGTCATGGTTTTGCTTGATCAATATGTTGATAGTTTGAAGAGCAAGTTACTTGCAGTTTTTTATGGAAAGTATATTAATCAAGAATATGTTTGGGAAAAGTTTTGTGAGCTTTCTGATATATTGAGCAGACTATTTCTAGAAGACATATCATATCTGTCTCGAATAAATGATTCTGACAATTCAACGGCAACCTATCACATATATAAAATCCCATATAATTTGAAACGTTTGGAAGGTATCGGACTCGTTGAAATTTTTGGAGAATATACGCGATTTGGGAATCAACTTCTCCAGTCAGAAACAATGTGCGCCCAATTAACTGAGACCGGAAAGATATTCTTAGCTGTGATAAATGAAACAGGAGAAGGCACTGGGATATGATGCAGATGAGCAAGAAACGATTGGAGTATTCCATTTCTACCCACGCCATCGAAAAGTTGTTTCCCAGTGGAGATGCTTTGCGTCTGTGTGAGCAGGTATCTGACGGCATTCTCGAGGCAAGCGATGCGGTAGAATCTATCCTAAAGAAATATGGTTTGAAACAGATCCCCCCCTTTGGATAGATACGACAATTATACAACACAAACTCAGATTTTATCGGGCCTTGAGAATCTGAAATCAAACCACCCTACAAAAATAGCCGCTTGGTAGATATTTGGTAGATATCACTCCCTGTCACCCCTGGTTTTTAGTGCGTAGTCATGGGTAAAAGCTGTGAATTACAAATCCCGCAAACCGTTGATACATAATGCACAAAGTTTTTATTAGGTAAAAGGTGGCGATGTCTTTTTCAGGGTTCGACTCCCCTCGGCTCCACCACATCGCCGCGGACGTTATATCGTTCGCGGCGACTTTTTTACAAAAGTCATCTCTTACTCATTCTGTCACGGCTTCTTTCCAAGCCGCAACCGCTGGCGCTGGGTTGCGGTTTGGTTTTCCAAATGCACACGTGCATTTTTGTCAGCACTTTCCAAAGCCGTTATCTGTTGTATTTCAATTGACCGCAGTTTTCCCATATTGCCGTGGCAGATTGACCATGCTCTGGGAACGGATTTCCAACCGAATACCTTTTTATCAATCCCCCACTGCCCGGTAATCAAAATACCCAGCGGGCGTTAAGCCGCTCTTCTACATCTGAATCTGAAAACTGTACCCAGTCGAAATTTGCATTCGGGTTTTCTCTCCACATGGTTTCTGCAATCTCTTTCATCCGGATAAAACCATCTTGTTCAAACCTCGCTCCGGCGTAGCAAAGCACCCCATTTGTCATTCAGTATGTCAATACTGTCCGACAAATGGGGTGCGGTTTTCTAGGCTTTCCGCCCGTTTCCCATGCGCCTTTATTTCCCTGCCCTCTCGTTAGCTCCTTCTCCAGGTTTCTCAGCCAACAGTTGCCTGCTATGGAGCTGCCGCTTTTTACAGTTCAGTCATCCACAGACCGTGCAGATCGCAGAACGCATACACTGCCACCGGCTTCTCGCCGCCGAGGGAGAAATCTGCCACAGGGGCATCTCCGGGCTTCAGGTTCCGGCGCTGCCCGCCATGCTCTGTCTCCAGATACACCCACTGGATCGAGTGCTCCTCCAGCATGGGATGAGCTACAGACCCCACTTCCACATGGACGGCATCCCCGCTGACGGTGACGACCGGCTTGTGCTTCTCGCCGCTGGCCTCCACTGTGTTGGGCTCCAGCAGCTCCATCTTCTGGCCACAGCACATGACAGGCACCTTGGCATCCCGTACCATTTCTACAATGTTACCGCAATGGCGGCAAATATAAAATTTTGCATTCATACGTAGTTTCTCCTTTTTTCTTAATTAATTTAACGGCAAAATCCGTTTCATCCGTGTAGGATAAGGCTGCTGTCACGGGAAGTATATCCCGCACCTTATCCCTCTATTCTTTCTCGAATACACATACCACCATCTTGACAAAGGCCTCTTTCAGCACTGGCAGCTTTGCAAGCGGAGAGAGGAATCCACGCAAAGGTGCCTCCCGGTAATACACCGGCTTCATCCCCGCTTGGGCCCGCAGCCGGTCAAAACGCTTTATTGTCATGTGGTTGATATAGGAAAAGTACTCTTTACCCCGCTCATTGGTGGAGATACGGAACGCAATGCGCTCCTCGCCGTCAGGCACCGTTTTGCACAGCTCCTTGTAGGCGGCTACCAGGGTGTCCTCCGAGAAGAACAAATGGACCCAGGGAATTCCAATCAGGTCGGACAGGTGGGCTCCGAAGGGGTGGTAATAGGGCGGAAAATTCACATACAGCCGTCCGCCAGGCTTTAGGATGCGCCGCACCTCCGCCAGGACCAGATCGGGGCGGTCCACATGCTCCATCGCGTCGTTCATGATAATGGTGTCGAAGCTGTTGTCGGGAAAATCGGTATGGGCTGCGTCCCCAACCACAAAGGTGAATCGGTCGGCGTAGCCCAGTTCCTGGGCCAAGGCCTCCGCCTCCTCTTTATAGTGGGGCACAATGTCCATGCCCACAATATGCTTCACGCCCTGGGCGGCGTAGTACATGGTCTTGCCCCCGGCACCGCAACCCACATCCAGCACGGTCTTACCCTCAAACATCTCCTGAATGGTATACCGCTCCCGGTAAAAGGCGATGGTGTCGCCTCCCCGCTTATACTGCCACATGGCATAGCTCTCTTTCCCCTCATTCTGCAGATTGAAGGGATGAACGGGCAGGGGAAACAGCCGGTTCACCGCCAAGAGAAATTTTTTCATGAAAGTTTTGGGCAGGACACCCCGCCTTACGCTCCCTTCCGTTTTGATCTCTAGGGGAGGAACTGTTGCCATGCCATAGCCCCGGTGCTGCCGGTTCGCTGGTTTCATAAAAGTCCGGCCCGCAGCTTCCCTGATCTGCGGGATCCTTGTTTAGTGTATCATAGAAAAAGAAATTTCTCAAGTGCTTGTTTTCCGGTTCTTTCGCAGGATCAGGCCCCGGTCAGTTTGACCAGGGCCTGATCTTCCTCCATTCTTTCTTTCGCACTCTGTCCGGTCAACCATTCTCTTCCTCAGAATTTGGAGCGTCTTCCCATTCGCCTGATCTACTGGAGAGATGCGCCAAGAGCATGGGCCTGCTCCAGCTCCGGCTTCCCCTGGATATCGCCCACGCCTCGTCGCCCCCGGTCTTTTTCGCGCCCGGCTGTCCGCCCGCTCCACCGCGGGGGGACTCAGAGCGATCCCATCCACGCCGTGAGGGCCTGGTAGAACCTGCCCACATGGACGCCGTCCAGCAGGCGGTGGTTCAGCTCCAAGCTGAGGTGGAGCACCGTCCGCTCCCCCTCCTCCTGCCACCGCCCCCAGGCCACCCGGGGGATGGAGTCCCCCGGATCTACGTCCTTCTCATTCTTCAGCGCGGTCAGGGGGAACCAGGGCAGGCAGGTGAAGTAGACCAACTCGTCCGGGGCCCACGGCCCTGGCAGGAGAAACTCCGTCTGCCAGGCCGATTGCTCCTTGGCCCGGCGGCAGAAGTCGGCTGGGTCGTCCCCCGCCTCCAGGGTGACGATGTGGAACAGGTCGCTTCCGGGCTTCAGGTCCGTGAAGCTGGGCACCAGCCGGTCGTGCTTCACGATCACCCCGCCCCGATCCTTGTAGAGGAAGGCGTCCACCCGCTCCATGGCCCGGGTCACCCCGTACACCAGGGCGGGATAGAAGGAGCACCCGGTCCGCCCGCACCAGGCCCGCAGCGGAGTCACATCCACCGGAAAGGTCAGGGCGTAAAAGGGGTCGGACATGGGGCGGAAATGCTCATACAGCCGCCGCCTGGGCCAGCTCTCCCGGTCAATCTCTATGGTCATCCTATGCGCTCCCTTTCCCCAATGGGAAGAATTGTCCCCATCAGTTTACCCGCTTTCCCGCTCCCCGTCAACCGGCGCGGGCCGGATTTTTCCGTCTTTCCCCGGCGGGCCGTCAGAGGGTGAAGCCGAACTCCACCCCGGTCCTGGTGTTGCGCACCGAGCACTTGCCCCCGTGGAGCTGAACGATGCTCCGGGCGATGGCCAGGCCCAGCCCCGTCCCGCCGCCGGCCCGGGCCTCATCTGCCCGGTAGAAGGTGTCCCATACCTTGTCCAGCGCCTCCTGGGAGAGGGGCGGGCTCTCATTCTCCATCCGAAACTGGACCTGGCCGGGCTGCCGCTGGATGCGCACCAGGATACGCCCGCCCGGCGGGGTGTACTTCACCGCGTTGGTGGCGAAGTTCTCCACCACCTGGGCGATTCGGCCTTCATCCGCCGTCACCAGCCCCTCGTCGGAGAAAATATAGTTTACATGGAGCTGCTTGGCCTCCACCGCCCGCTGGAGCCGCTGAAAGGTGTCCCGGGTGAGCTGGGCCAGGGAGAACTGGCTCCGGGTCAGCTTCACCCGCCCCGCCTCCAGCCGGGACAGGTCCAGCATCTCCAGCACCATGGCGTCCATCCGCTCGGTCTCGGAGAGGATGGTGTCCAGGTACTGCTCCCGCTTCCCCTCGGCGATGCGCTCCCGAAGCCCCTCGGCATAGCTGTGGATCACCGCCAGGGGGGTCTTGAGCTCATGGGCGATGTGGGAGGTCATCTGCCGCCGGTTGTCCTCCGCCCGTCTGGCATAGTCCAGGGCGGCGGTGAGCCGGGCGGTCTCGTCCTTTCTCCGCTGCAGCTCCCCCTGGGCCCGCTGGTACCCCTCCACCAGCTCATGGCTCTCCCGCCAGGCCAGCTGGCCCGGGTCCAGACCGAACAGGTCGGGCCAGCCCTGGTTCAGGCTGGCGCTCACCCGCCGGACAGGGTCCAGCAACTTCCGGCGCAGGGTTCGCCGCAGCAGCAGGAAACAGGCCAGGGCCAGCAGAAAGGTACGCAGGTAGGTGGGCCACAGCCCCCCTACCGCCGTGCGCCAGGGGGCGGTCTGCACCGCGCTGGCCACATAGCAGATCACATCTCCGGCCAGCCCGTTCTCCCCCACCTCCCGCACCGGCGCCATGCTGAGAAGCAGGAGGGTGCCGCCCTCATAGCACACCCCGGTCATAGAGCCAGCAGCCGAAAAGGGCCCCTGCTCCCGGAGCAGCTCCTGGACGCCGGCGTACCGCTGGTCCTGATAAGCTAAATTGGGCCCATCCTGGGGGCAGCACAGGTAGAAGGAAGACGAGTATAGGGTGACCGTCTCCCCTCCCGCCGGAGCGGCCTCCGTGTCCTCATAGAGGGTGACCTCCTGGAAGACGTCCCCTTCCTCCCAGTCCCAGGGAATGGCGTCGATCCGGGTGGGGGTCAATTCAATCCCGTCCAATGCCCCGGTGATACGCAGGTCAAAGCGGATCTGCAACAGGGCGCTCTCCCCGATGTACTGCCGTCCCGTGTCCGTCAGCTTCTCCCGGTCCAGGCAGACGATGGCCTGGCCGCTGGGTATCTCCGCCTCCCCTTCCCACTCCTCTGGGGTGAAGGTCCGGGCGGCGAGAAAGTCCTGCCAGCTGCCCAGGATGGGATCCCCTCCCGGGGTATAGACACCGTCCGCCCAGTGGTACACCGCCTGGTCCGACCCCGAGAAAAAGTCGATGATGGAATAGGAATTCTCCGGGAACATACCGACGCTCATGGCGGCCACGGTGCTGGCCATCTGCCACAGCTCGTAGTCCCTGTCCTCCCCATCATAGAGGGACAGGTTCAGCAGCTGCTCCTGGGCCAGCTGCTCCGCCCGGTCCTGATGCAGGTCAATGGCATGCTGGGCCGCGTACTCCGCCGCCAGGGAGGTGAGGGCCGCCATGCACACCAGCCAAAGGGCCAGCACCGCCGCCCCCAGGCGGAGGGACAGGGCCGCCAGCGCGCCCGGGCGTTTCCGTTCCTTCCCCTTCATGGTCACCCCTCCAGTCTATATCCCGATTTGATCACCGTCTTGATGCATCCGGCGTAGTCTCCCAGCTTCTCCCGCAGGCGCTTGATGTGGGTGTCCACCGCCCGGTCCTCCCCCTCGTAGTCATAGCCCCAGCACTGGGCCAGCAGCTGCTCCCGGCTCATCACCATGTTCCGGTGCTCCATGAGGCAGCGCAGCAGGGCGTATTCCTTTGGTGTTAAGGATATTTCCTTGTCCCCGGCCAGCACCCGCTGGGCGGACAGCTCCAGGATCAGGCCCGCCGCCTCCAGACGGTCGCCGTGGAGCATACTGCCCCGGCTGCGGCGGATGAGGGCCATGGTCTTGGCGTACAGCACCGACATGGTGAAGGGCTTGGTCACGTAGTCGTCCGCCCCCAGCTCGTAGCCCAGCAGCTTGTCCTCCTCGTCGGACAGGGCGGTGAGGAAAATGATGGGCACACCGCTGTTCCGCCGCACCGCCCGGCACACGGACAGGCCGTCCAGTCCGGGCATCATGATGTCCAGCAGCACCGCGTCAAACCGCTCCTCCGCCAGCCGCTCCAGGGCCTGAA
>ERZ827492.1097-NODE-1097-length-23005-cov-3.018954_pt1 | contig 23005 bp, 18 predicted proteins | sample MGYA00519704_ERZ827492 | MGnify/ENA primary metagenome ERZ827492 (study PRJEB31778, sample SAMEA3449325) | human gut metagenome | biome: human gut; feature: human-associated habitat; material: faeces | place: United Kingdom | collected 2010/2012 ...
CGAGGTGCAGTCGGCCTCGGCGACAGCCTCGGCGATAGCCTGGGTGCCGTGAGCGAAGTTGTCGAACTCGAAGACGCCCATGGGGCCATTCCAGAAAACGGTGCCAGCCTCGCGAATGACCTCGCGATACACACGGCCTGTCTTGGGGCCGATGTCGAGTCCCATCATGTCATCGGGAATGGCGTCGACATCGACGGCTTCGGTATAGGCGAGGTCGGAGAACTGGTCGGCCATCTTGACATCAACGGGAATGACAAGATTGACGTTTTTCTCCTTGGCGGTCTCGAGCATCTGGCGAGCCGTATCGACCATGTCGGCCTCCATCTTGGACTGGCCAACCGAATATCCCTGGGCTGCCAGGAAAGTGAACATCATGGCACCGCCGATGAGTATGGTATCGGCGATGTCCATGAGGTTGCTGATAATGCCAATCTTGTCCGACACCTTCGAGCCACCCAAAATGGCAACGAAGGGACGCTTGGGATTCTCGAGCATCGAGGTGAGCGTCTCGACCTCCTTGGCGAGCAGAAGGCCACTCACAGCCGGAACAAACTCCGGCACGCCGCTGATGGAAGCATGGGCGCGATGCGCTGCGCCAAAGGCGTCGTTGACATATATATCGCAGAGCGAGGCAAGGCGGTGCACAAATTGCAGGTCACAGGATTTCTCGCCATCATCAAAGCGCAGATTCTCGAGCATCATGATCTGGCCGTCCTTGAGCGCGAGCGAAGCCGAGAGGGCATCCTCGCCGGCAATCTTCTCGCCACCAATGACTGAAACGGGACGTCCGAGCAACTGGATGAGGCGCATGGCCACGGGCATCATCGAGAATTGGCTCTCGAAATGATCCCCCTTGGGACGGCCCAGATGGCTCGCGATAATGACGCGAGCATCATGGTCGAGGAGGTAACGGATGGTCGGCAACGCCTCGCGGATGCGCGTGTCATCCACGACGGTACCTTCATACAACGGACAGTTGAAGTCCACGCGCACTAATACGCGCTTGTGGGCTACGTCGACGTCCTTGATGGTCTTCTTGGAATACATGCTTCTCCCCTGTTCTGTGAGATGTATCCGCCAACTTGGCCTTGCTTATTCGCCTTCCGGTGCACTCTCGGCACCTGAATCCTGCGCTACCTCGACAATTGCGTAGGGCAACGGCTGTGGAGCTGGATTGATTTTGGGATGGACGCTCTCATACAGCTTATCGAACCATGTGGACCATGCGGTCTTGCCGGAAATCTCCTGGCCATCGTCCGTTGTGATGGTCGAAACCTCATTTTGGAGCTTGAGCTGCTTGAGCTGTTCGCGAATCTCTTCGCGATACTCATCGAGGTCCTTGTAGCCCTGCCTCTGCAGGACGCTCTCGAAGACACCCTCCATGAGCCTCGACTCGACATAGGAACGCTGCTGCTCGACGTATGCGTCAACGTCCTCATCGCTCACCTCGAGCTTGCGGTCCTTGATCTCCTTCTCGATGAGCTGGCTGCGGATGATCTGCTCGATGACGTACTCGCGCATTTCCTCGGCGGTGCCCTCGGTCTGGTCTTCGTCGGTCTGGCCAGCAGCTGCTGCCGCCTGCGCGGCCGCCTTCTCGACTGCCGTCTGCATGGAGCCATTTGCGCCCGTATCGTACTCGCGGCCCTTGACGAACTCGGCCCAGGCCGCATCATCCTCGAGCTCGTAATACGTCCGCATGTTTTCAATGGTACTCGTGACCGTTTCCTCGGTGACCGATCCACCGTCGTAGGTCGCCGCAATGGGCTCACCGCATGCAGTCAGGCACGCGCAGGCAAAAAGCGTCACACCAGTGGTAACGAGTGCCAGACGAACACGCTTTAGCAAGGTCATGTGGTCCTCCTGGTCGAGAAATCATCTGCTGAGAAAGGTACCATAAAACGCGCGCCTTGGCATTCATCGCAATTTGGTGCTTTCGCGTGCATACGCCAGCGTATGCGCTACACTGTATGCCCGTGTACGACTACAGGAGGCACGATGAGCGACGAGCAGACGCAAGCACCATCAGACGGACAGGCGAAGGCCAGCCCCTCGCCCGAGGAGCCCGAGCAAGATTCCCAAAAGGTGCAGATTCCCGAGAATATGAGCTATGCAGAGTATCTCAAGCTCATTAATCCGGATAAGAGCGATGCGGAAATCGCCAAGATGATCCGCAAGGAGAATCGTTACACCTGGCTTGGGCGTTTCCAGATTCTCGCGTTTCTCGTCATCATCATCCTCATCATCGCCCTCATCGTCACCAACAACTAGGAGGTAGCTTGAAGCAGCGCGTCTCGAGGAGGAACAGACGCACAGCATCAACACAGGCACGATCAACCAGAGATTTGACGATTCTCGCCATCTCGCTCGTCATCTTCATCGGAGGCTCGACAAGTCTCGCCTGGGCATTGCACAGCCAACCCAAAGTCTCTGACGAACCAGCTCGCTCGTCATCGCGACAATCCATCGAACAATCAGATCCCTATATCGGCGCCATCATGCCCGGCATAGCTCCAGACGATGCTCGTGGTTTTGACGAGACACAACAGCAGCAGCCGCAGCCCGCCCAGCCCGATGAAGTACAAAGCGAAACGCCCGATGTCTCCGAAGGCACAGCAAACACTGATGCCACACAAGATACGTTGCCAACGCCGGGCGCGGCGGCAACGACTGTCGAGCAAACGCCGCAGACGGAAGCACGGCAAGGATATGTCGTCCATCACACGGCATATCGAGAACAACCGGTCTATCGCACGGTGCACCATCAGGCTTCTACCGCCCGTGAGGTCACGGTAGCAGGTAAAACGCATATCGAATGGACACGCTGCCCAGTTTGCGATCAACGCCACTCGAGCCCCTATAACGAGCGCGTTCTCGATCACGTCACGCCGGTGCCCTGCATCGCATGCGGCGGCAGGCACGAAACGGATTACGACGAGACCGTGTACTGACGCTACGCGAGCGGGGCGCTGAACGTCGAGATCGCCCGCCTCAGCGCCTGCGGTGCTTGCCGGAGTTCTTGCGGGTGCCCATAGTCGACCCGCGTCGTGAGGTCGCCTTGAGGCGCGCGAGCGCATCGTCTTCATCGGTGCTCTCGACCTTGGCACGCAAGCTCACCGCCTGATCGCGCAGATGGGCCGCCGTCTCGAAGTCAAGGGCTTCGGAGGCCTCGGCCATCTGCTCCTCGAGCGAGTCGATCATGCGCAGCACCTCGTCACGTCCGAGCAGCGCGATATCATCGGCAAGCGCCTTGCTCGTCGAAATCTCCTGGGCGCTCTTGCCCTCGGAGAGCTCGTCCATGATGGATGATATGGCCTTGCGGATGGTCTTGGGCTCGATACCATGCTCCTCGTTGTAAGCCATCTGGATGTGACGCCTACGAGCCGTCTCGTCAATGGCGATACGCATCGAATCCGTCACGTTATCCGCATACATGATGACGCGTCCGCTTACGTTGCGTGCGGCGCGGCCGATGGTCTGGATGAGGCTTCGCTTATTGCGTAGGAAGCCCTCCTTGTCCGCATCGAGAATCGCGATGAGGCTCACTTCGGGTAGGTCGAGGCCCTCACGCAAAAGGTTGATGCCAACGAGCACGTCGAAGCTGCCCATGCGCAGCTCGCGCAAGATCTCGACGCGCTCTACCGTGCCGATGTCACTGTGAAGGTAATTTGCCTTCACGCCCTGATCGAGCAGGAAATCCGTGAGCTCTTCGGCCATTTTCTTGGTGAGCGTGGTCACGAGCACGCGCTCGTCACGCGAGACGACGTCCTGGATTTCTGCCAGCAAGTCATCGACCTGCGCCTTTGTGGGACGCAAGACAATCTCCGGATCGAGCAGGCCCGTCGGACGAATGATCTGCTCGACGGTCTGCTCGCTTACGCGCTCCTCGTAATCGCCCGGCGTGGCCGAAATGAAGATGAACTGCGGGATGCGCTGCTCGAACTCATCGTATCGCAGTGGACGGTTGTCGAGCGCACTTGGCAGACGAAAGCCGTGCTCGGCGAGCGTGACCTTGCGGCTGCGATCGCCCTCGTGCATGCCGCGCACCTGCGGCACCGTCACGTGGCTCTCGTCGATGAAGGTCAAAAAGTCGCTGCCGCCAAAGTAATCGAGCAACGTGTAGGGTGGCTCGCCTGCTTCGCGCCCGTCGAGATGACGCGAATAATTTTCGATGCCCGTACAAAAGCCCATGGTCTCGAGCATCTCGAGGTCATACGAGGTGCGCTGCTCGAGGCGCTGCGCTTCCAGCAGCTTGCCATTCTTCTTGAGATCCTCCAAGCGCTCTCGCAACTCATCGGAAATGGATACGAGTGCCTTCTCGACACTGGGACGATTGGTCACGTAATGCGATGCAGGCCAAATGGGCGTCGAGGCATAGCTCATGACCTCTTCGCCCGTGATGCGGTCGACCTCGACAATCTCCTCGACTTCATCGCCGAAGAACTCGAAGTGCAGCAGATTATCCATGTAAGGCGGAAACACGTCGACGCTATCACCGCGCACTCTGAACGAGCCGCGTTCGAGCTCGTAATCGTTGCGATCGTATTGCATGTCGATAAGCCGGTAGATGAACTCGTCACGATCGAGCGGTACCTCGCGGTCTACGAAAACCGCCATCTCGGCGTAGTTCTCCGGAGATCCGATGCCATAGATGCAGCTTACGGACGCGACGACAATGACGTCTTTGCGCGTGAGCAGAGCGGATGTCGCCGCATGGCGCATCTTCTCGACTTCCTCGTTGACCGATGAATCCTTCTCGATATAGGTGTCAGTCTGCGGAACGTATGCTTCAGGCTGATAGTAGTCGTAGTAACTCACAAAGTAGTTTACAGCATTGTCAGGGAAAAACTCCTTGAGCTCGCTTGCGAGCTGAGCTGCCAGCGTCTTGTTGGGTGCGAGCACGAGCGTGGGCATTTGCAAGCGCTCGATGGTCTTGGCCATCGTGAAGGTCTTGCCCGAGCCCGTGACACCGAGCAACGTCTGGTAGCGCATGCCATCCTGTATGCCTTTGACGAGACGTTCGACTGCCTGTGGTTGATCGCCCGAGAGCTCATAAGGTGCAACGCACTTGAATGGATTGCCTCGCTCACGTCGACCGTTGATGAGTGCGCTCTGTGCGCTGTCCATGTCTAGCTCTCCTGATTCTCGAGCATCTCCATACGCTCGTCGTACCAAGCATCAACCCAAGTACCAAGCTCTTCAATCGAACATATGTTCTCACATACGGTATCGGCAATCAAGGCACGTTCGGCATCAGTAGGCTGCACCCGTATGCGCGCCAACGCATCGGAAGCGTCCATGCCCCGCGCAACGGCACGCGCAAGCCGCAAATCGGAGGGAGCCGCCACGGCAATCACCTCATCGGCAAGCTGGGCGAATTCGGGGGCTTCGGTAAGCAACGGCACCTCTACGACAAGAATTTTCGCGTCAGTCCGGGGTACGCACTCGACGTTGAGGATGTAATTAGTTGCCGCCTCGGTGATGTAGGGAAACGAAATCGCGTTAAGGTCATGCGTGGCTTGTTCGTCTGCAAATGCCAGACGAGCCAACCGTGCCGGAATGACAGCGCCGTCATCATCGAGAATCTCCTCTCCAAAGCGTTCCGCGAGCTCACCAATAAGCATGGTGTTGCTGGAGATGAGTCTGCGATTTATTTCGTCAAGATCGATGGAAACGGCTCCGCGTTCGCACAGTAACTCGACGAGCTTCGACTTTCCCGACCCAATACCGCCTGTCACCATGACCGTGTACATGATGCTCCTACCTCCACGGATCGGCTTCGGGCTCTTCGTACGAGCTACGCGCGAGCATGTCCATGTAATCGGAGTACGGGTCATACCCGTCATCATCTTCGTTTTCCGAGCGCATGCCTGTACGTAAGGCGGCATCGATATCGTGCATCTGACGTTGCTGCGCCCGAAGCGCTGCCGCACGCCCTGCTGCCGACATATGCTCGAAATCCGCCACGACACTCATCTTTCCGGCGCTACTATCCGGTAACGATTCCGCCGCCGAGAACAAGATCGTCCGAATATAGGACGAGAGGCTGGCCTGGACGTACGCCGCCCACACGCTCGCTGAATGCGACAACGATCCCTTCATCGTTGCAGATGACATGAGCAGGCACGGGTTTGCGATCGTACGCTATACGGACACGACACGAGCGCTTGCCCTGCGGGGGCTCAATCGAGGTCCAGCATACATCGCGCAGCAGGCACATCTCGGTGCCGGCCACGGCGCGGGTCGCGGCATACACACGATGCGCCGACACGTCTTTGTAGACAGCGAAGAGCTCCTCATCTTCCATGATGGTCGCTGAGTTCATATCGTCTTCTTCGCTTGCCTCATGCGCGATGGTGTAACGGCCCAAACCCTGATCTGGGGCAAAGCGGTACTGACCCTCGTAGCTATCGATGATGGAGTTATCGCCCAGATAGACGATATCGCCCGTATCACGTTCCAAGCCACCTTCGCCTTCGAGCCATGCGACGAATCCCCCGTCATCGTAGAAACAGGGCTCGCCCTGTCCGTCGTTGACAGGAGCAATGCGCATGAGGCCGGCCTGCATCGCCATGCGCCTGACAACGCCCTTGTGCAAATCCGTCAGCGGAAAGACAAGCCGTGCGAGTTGGTCCTGTGTGAGCGTATAGAGCAAGAAGGTCTGATCCTTGGAAACGTCAAGGGGCTTGCGCAGTTGGTAGGGCAGTAGCTGGAAGCCAGCCTCATCCTGCGTGATACGCGCGTAATGCCCTGTTGCAACCTGCTCGCAGTCAAAGGTAGCAGCTTGCTCGAAGAGTGCGTTCATCTTGAGCTCGCGCGTGCAGACAGTGCAGGGATTGGGAAACCGACCCTGCTCAAACTCGCGCACGGTGTAGTCCTTGACCATGCGGGCGAACTCGTCGCGCATGTCAATAACATGATGCTCGATACCAAGCATCTGAGCGCACCCGCGCGCACGCTCAATTGCGGCAGCCCGCTGCGGGCTGTCATGAAAGCGAAGCGTGACGCCCACCACCTCGTGAGCGTCACGCTTCAAAATCCAGGCGGCAACAGACGAATCTATGCCACCGCTCATGCCAAGAAGAATCTTAGACAAGCTTTGCCTTTTCTACTCTTCCGTGGGCTCTTCGGTCACGACTTCCTCGGTCGCGACCTCCTCGACCTCGCCAGCAGGCTCGTCATCGGACTCGGGCTTCTCGAGCTCTGCGACCTCGATCTCAACGCCGAGCGTCTCGGCGGCGGCCTTCATCGACAGGGAGATGCGACGACGGTCCATGTCGATGTCCATAACCTTGACCTGAACGGGATCGCCGACGTTGGAAACCTGACTCGGGACATCGACATGGCGGGATGCCATCTCGGAAATGTGCACCAGGCCCTCGATGCTATCGCCCAGCTCGACAAATGCGCCGAACGGAACGAGCTTGGTGACCGTGCCCTCGACGATGGAGCCGACGGGATAGTTCTTGACGAGCGTACGCCACGGATCCTCGGTGGTCTGCTTGAGACCGAGCGAGATGCGCTCACGGCTCATGTCGACATCGAGAACCTCGACCTCGACCTCCTGGCCGACCTTAACGACCTCGGAGGGATGATTGACATGGCTCCAGGAGAGCTCGGAGATGTGAACCAGACCATCAATGCCGCCCAGGTCGACGAAGGCACCAAAATCAACGATGCTGGAGACGACGCCCTTGAGGTGCATGCCCTTGGCGAGCTTGGCCAGAACCTCGGCGCGCTCGGCCTTGCGGCCCTCTTCAAGGACGACGCGACGGGAAAGCACGACGTTATTGCGGTTGCGATCCATCTCGATGACGCGAGCCTCAAGGGTGGAGTGGATGTAGGTGGAGAGATCCTTCACGCGGCGCAGATCAACGAGAGATGCCGGCAGAAAGCCACGCAGTCCGATGTCAAGAATGAGACCGCCCTTGACGACTTCGATGACCTCGCCCTCGACGTTCTCGCCGTTGTTGAACTTCTCCTCGACGCTAATCCAGGCGCGCTCGTACTCAGCACGCTTCTTAGAGAGGATGAGACGACCGTCCTTGTCCTCTTTCTGGAGCACGAGAGCCTCGATCTGGTCGCCCAGGTTGACGACCTCGGACGGATCGACATCGCGGCGAATGGAAAGCTCACGCACGGGAATGACGCCCTCGGACTTGAAACCGATGTCAAGCAGAACCTCATCACGGTCAAGCTTCACGATAGTGCCAGTGACCAGATCACCTTCCTCGAAAGGATTGATCGTGCCATCGATCAGGGCGTTCATCTCGTCATCGGAGATCTCGGTTGCATCGATGACGGTAGGATTCTTGATTACGCTCAAGAGGACCCCTTTCTTCGGGGCCCGCGAATAATTCGTAACGAACGTTTTTACTCGGGGCCAACAGAAACATCATGGTGCGGCCTATTCCGCACGCAAAGATGTATTGTACCTCATATGTCCCAACTTCGAGCAATGAGTTTGCAACAATTGCACCGCTCCGTACGATGATTTATGTATTTTGAAATGTAATAAATTTTAAGTTGAAATGCCCCTACGATTTGAGAGAGAATACTTAGGTTCAAGTATATGTATGAACACGCTACCTAAATGCAGTTTAGATAACACACGGGGGAGCACACATGCGTTGCGCCAAATGCGGCTTCAGTAATATTCACGGAGCAAAGTTCTGCTCGGAGTGCGGGTCACCGCTCCAGATGCCTGGTGCTGACAGATCAAATCGAAGCGCGAACCGCAAGGTCATCAAACTCCCGTCCGATATGAGCAATGAGCCCACGACGCCCATCGAGCGTCCCTGGGAGGTTCGCGTACCCAGACGCGGCAACACAACTCCCACAACCTCAAGCTCCACAAGCACGTCGGGAGCAACCACAAACCCCGATAAAACTCCCACGACACGTCGCAGAACAAGCACCGCAGCCACCACGGGCAAGATTCCAGTCGTCAAGCGCCCCGCAAGCGAGCCCAACAGAGCATCAGACGAAGATCGCGCAGCTGCTCGCCCGGCCAGAGCTGCCACTACCGGTACAGGAGCACGGTCAGCGACAGCCGATGCCGCTACTCCAATTCTCATTGACGACTTCGCAACAGAGCCAACACGCACGAGACCAACTGGCACTACAGGCGATATTTCCGGCTCTCGGACACGTCGCAGCGTGCGCCATGACGCAACGCGCACGTCTCGTAACACGACGGGTGATAGGAAAAGGTTCGTCATCCTCCTTATCGCACTGCTCGTCATCTGCTGCCTCGTGGCACTTGGCGTCTTTCTCGCAAACTCGGGCAACAAGGACAAGACGGTGAGCTTTGACACCGATGGCGGCACCGTTATCGGTAACCAATACATCCTCGAAAACGGCAAGCTCGAGCGTCCGGCTAACCCCACACGCCCCGGTTACACCTTCGATGGCTGGTACCTCGATGCCAGCTACAACGAGGAAGCAAGCTTCCCAATCGACGTCACGCAAGATATGACGCTTTATGCCAAGTGGAAAGAAGCGAGCAGTACCAGCACGCTTCCGGGTTCTATTTCGACGACCACGCCGGGTGCGGCAACACCCGGTTCCGATGCCACCACACCCGGTGCCACGACCGGTAACTCGACGGGCTCCGGCTCGGGCTCGACCGGCTCGACATCAACGGGTGGTAATTCCGGTAGCTCGGGAAGTGGCTCCGGCGCTGCCATTTCAGGCGGCTCGGGCGGTGCTAGCTCGAGCGGCAACACCGGTGGCTCGAGCGGCAACACCTCGGGTAGTGGCACCCCGAGTGGTGGCAACGCCGGCGGCGATAACCTGAACGGCCCTGGCGTAAACAATGGCGCCGTCAACATCGCCATGGTCGCGGCTAACGGCCGCACGCTCACGGGCACGGTAAACCTGCATGACGGCTACGTCATTCCCAACTCGAGCGAGAAAGCCTACAGCATCGACGAGCTTCGTGCACTCGGCCTCAACGATGCCGAGCTCTGCATCGCCCGCAACGAGCCATACGCGCGCCAGGGCTACAGCTTCAGGAACCCTGGTCTGCAAGCGTACTTCAACGCACGTAGTTGGTACCACAACACGGGCTGGCGCGGCGAGCTTCCCGCTGATAGCGCAGGCTACATTACCGCGCATAACCTGCTCGCACTTGCCGAGCAGACACCAGGTGCCTCCCAATGGCTACGTCTGCGCACGAGATAACAGTAAGCTGATTTCGATTGCGCTTGATAGCAGCAGAGCAGCTTCAAGAGCGCAGTGACGAGAACTTGCGATTGGGGTACGTTTCCCGAGAACAAGAGGCGATAACTCACGATTGGGGCGCAAGCAATGTGCCCCAATCGAAATAAACTGTCTTCTTTGCCGAAAAACACGCGATTGTGGCATGCCTTATGTGCCCCAAACGCGAATCTTCGTCGGAAAGCTCCCTGCGCAGTGCCCCAAACGCAAATTCCCGCCAAGTTAATGTGCAATTGCCCAGTTGGGACCCATTTGTACATCGGCGATAAGCGGAACCTTGAGCTCGACCACGTTATTCATGACTTCGGCGACGAGCGCAGCCATCGCGTCTGCCTCTTCGCTTGGACACTCGAAATCGAGCTCGTCGTGCACTTGGAGCACCATGCGCGCATGCAGGCCCTCCTCGCGACGACGCTTGTTCACCTGAATCATCGCAAGCTTGATGATGTCTGCTGCCGTACCCTGCATGGGATGGTTCATTGCCGTGCGCTCGCCGAAATGGCGCAAGTTCACATTCGTGCTGCGCAGCTCGGGGATGTGACGCTTGCGACCAAACATGGTCGTTGCGTATCCGTCCTTATGCGCTTGAGCGACGACGTCATCGAGATAAGCGCGGACCTTGGGATACGCATCGTAATAGCGATCGATCATCTTCTGCGCTTCGGCCATGGGGATATGGAGCGTCTGGCCAAGGCCAAACGCCTGTTGCCCATAGACGATGCCGAAATTGACCGCCTTGGCACGCGAGCGCATATCGGGCGTCACTTCGTCAACCGACACGCCGAAGACATCAGAAGCCGTATGAGCATGGAAGTCCTCGCCACTCAAGAACGCATCGATGAGCCCCTCATCACCCGAAAGATGCGCGAGCAGCCTCAGCTCAATCTGCGAGTAGTCAGCCGACAGGAACACGCCGTCAGGAGGTGCAACGAAGGCCTCACGGATGCGGCGACCAAGCTCCGTGCGCACGGGAATATTCTGCAAGTTGGGATCGGACGAGGAGAGCCTGCCCGTCGTCGTGACCGTCTGATTGAAACTCGTGTGGATGCGTCCATCGGCATGATTGACGAGCGTCGGCAGAGTATCCAGATACGTCGAACGCAACTTGGTAAGCTCTCGATACTCCACGACCTTATCGGGCAGAGGATGATCATCACGCAGCTTTTCGAGCACGGTGGCGTTCGTTGACCAGCCCGTACGATTCTTCTTTGACTTCTTCGTATCGAGCCCGAGCACCTCGAACAGGATGTGCCCGAGCTGCTTGGGCGAATCGATGTTGAAGTCCTCCCCCGCCAGTTCGATGATCTCGGCACGCAGTTCTTCAATGTGTCCGGAAATCTCCGAGGAAATATCCTTGAGCACATTCGTGTCGAGGCCCGTACCGAAGCGTTCCATCGAGAGTAGCACGGGCATAAGCTTGAGCTCGATATCGCAGTACAGATTCCAAGAGTCATCCTCTTTGAGCTTGGTTGTGAGCACATCCACCAAGCTCTCGGCAACGGCAGCCTCAAACTGGCCGTCACTCGGAGCACCTTGACCTGTCGGCTTGACCAGATCCAAGTATTTCTCGGCGAGTTCGCTTGTCAGGTAGCTCCCGTTCGAATCGAGCAGATATGCCGCAAGACTGCAGTCAAAAAGGTTGGCCGAGAATATCGTGTCGAGTTCCCGGGCGGGGTGGCCCGGTGCAAACACGCCCCGCAGCATACGCTTGATATCGATGCCAACAAGCGTACCCTCGGCGAGGATATGTCCGATGAGAGGTGCGGCAAGCTCGATCGTTGTCTCGGCAAGCCCCGCACCATCGGAAAAGACGACGGTGGGTTCCTGCGCAAAGAGCGATTGCTCAACGGGCTCGTCGAGCGCAACGGCAACTCGACGTCCTGCCTTCACCGCCGCCTTGACGAAAGACTCAGCATTTTGAGATACGTGATAGCTAAGCTTGACCTTGGGCTGTGGCATGGCAGCGGCCGTCGATGCGTCATCGGCCAGCAAGGAAAGCACCGCACGCAGGTGGCGATTGAAATGCAACGCCCCAAAGGCCTCGCTTACCTCCTGCGCGGAATAGCTCGGAAAGTGAACATCGTCGAGCGAAAGCTCGACAGGCGCATCACGCCTAATCGTGGCAACGGCACGGCTAATGCGCGCGTCCTCGGCGTGCTCGCGAATGCGCTCCCCCATCTTTCCCTTGATGTCATCGGCATGCTCGAGCACGTCGTCAAGGGAACCCCATTGGACCAGCAGCTTGGCGGCAGTCTTTTCGCCCACGCCGGGCACACCCGGGATATTGTCGCTCGAGTCACCTTTGAGACCCAGGAAATCAGGCACGAGGCTCGGAGGGATACCATAGCGCTCCACGACTTTTTCGGGCGTGTAGATAACGACATCGGACATGCCCTTGCGAGTCGTCACGATGCTCGTGGTGTCACTCGCGAGCTGGTAGGCATCCTTGTCACCGGTGATGAGAAAGACGCGGTCGCCATTCGCCTCACCGCGCGCAGCCATAGTGCCCAAGATGTCATCGCCCTCATATCCGTCCATCGCAATGCAGGGAATGTTCATCGCCTCGAGCAAACCTTGAATCATGGGGAACTGCACGGCGAGGTCTTCGTCCATGGGGGGACGCTGTGCCTTGTAGCCCGCAAGCAGCTCCATGCGCCAATCGGGACGATGCACATCCCAGGCGCAGATGATAGCGTCGGGATGATAGTCCTCGATCATCTTCAGAAGCATCTGCATGAATCCGAAAACGGCATTGGTCGGTGCGCCATCGGGCGTGTTCATGGGAGTTTGCACGGCATGGAACGCGCGATGGAGCAGGGAATTTCCGTCGATGACAGCAATAAGTCGTTGAGACATGGCCAGCCTTTCGGGCGGTATGGGCAAGTAGTGCTCCCATAGTACCGCGAACTCGATGCGATGCGGCCCAGTTTCATGCAGTATCATGAGATGGAAATGGTAAGCGAAGCCGTACATAACGTCATGGTCGCCAATAAGCGCGCCAACACGAAACCCGAGCTTGTCGTACGCAAGATGCTGCGTGAGATGGGCTGGCCCGGATATCGCTGCGACTGGAAGAAATGCGCCGGACATCCCGACATCGCCTATCCGGGCAGGCGACTTGCCCTGTTCGTTCATGGGTGTTATTGGCACCAGCACGAGGGATGCAAATACGCGAGCAAACCCAAGAGCAACGTGGAGTTCTGGGAGCAGAAATTCGCGCGCAATAAGGCACGAGACAAACGCGTCAAGGAGCAACTCGAAAGCGAAGGCTGGCATGTCGTCGTCATCTGGGAATCCGAGCTCAAAAAAGACCGTATCGAAGAGACTCGTCAACGCTTACACGACGAAATCGAATACGCCTTCGTAGAGATTTAATGCACGCTTGATTCATAGCCCGCACAGGCAAGCCGTTTCGCTCCGACGGTCGCTTCCCGACAGCTGCGCTTCGCGCATCTTTACGGCGCGCTCCCTTATACCTTCGCTTCGCGGCTTGCCTGTGCGGTCCCTGCATGCGCGAGTTCTTTCGCGGCGTAGGGCGCTTTACAGTAGGCGCATCAGGACGGATGAGATTGGCGTGAAGGAGGATGCGAAGCGTACGAGGCTACGCGAGCATCCTCGTGAACAACAAGATTGCCCATCCTGATGCGTCTACTCCCACATGTAGCCGACGCCACGGACAGTGCGCAGATGCGCCGCAAGGTCGTTGCCAAGCTTGGAGCGTACGCGTCGCACATGCACGTCGACCGTACGCGAACCCCCGAAATAATCGAAACCCCAAACGCGCGAGAGCAACGCATCGCGCGAATAGACGTGCCCCGCATGCGTCACCAAAAACGCAAGCAACGCGTACTCGAGATAGGTAAAGTCAACGGGATTACCATCAACAAGGACCTGATAGGTCGAGAGGTTGATGACCATCGAATCGATTGCGATGAAATCGGAATTGGCCGTCTCCTCCCCTGGCCACAGAAGATGCCGCATGCGAATGAGCAGCTCGTCATCGGGAGCGTTTGAGAGGGCGAAGTCGGCACGAATATGCGCAGGCATGCGCAAAAGCCTGAGCGCTTCGACTTCCACCATAAGGAGTAACCCGACATTATCGGCAAGCCGCAACTTTTGCTCGAGTGCGGCAATGCCATCGGAGCGCATGTCCGCGAGAGAGCACACGACAAGGTCGGTGGGTGGAAGCGAGGAGCTGGCGGTAGCTGCAGAGCAGAGCTCAAAGTCAGCATCAAGCTCCGCCGTCAGACGCGCAATGCGTCCATACGTCTGCATGCCCTCCTGTATGTATAGCACGCGTTTACGATGCATGGCACAGTACCCGGTCGCTTTCTACAGAATTGGGAAGTACCGATCGAGTTCCCATTGCGTAACTTGGGAACGATACGAACACCATTCTTCCTTCTTGTTCTCGACGATAAAGCGATGCATTTCATCGCCGAGAATCTCGCGCATCAACTCGGAATGCTCAAAGAGCTCGATAGCTTCATGCAAATCGCCGGGCAGCATGCGATAGCCGGCAGCGAGGGCCTCTGCCTCGCTCATAGTTGACAGATCGTCAGTGAGGGGCGGCTCGAGCTCGAGCTCGTCTTCGATACCACGCAAACCCGCGCCCAGGAGCACCGCGAACACGAGGTAGGGATTGCATGCCGGATCGGGGCTACGGTACTCGAAGCGAGCGGCATTTGCCTTGCCGGGTTTATAAAGCGGCACACGCACGAGTGCATTGCGATTGCGATTTGCCCAGGTCACATAGAGAGGAGCCTCAAAACCGGGAATGAGGCGCTTGTAGGAGTTCACGTATTGGTTAGTGATGAGCGTCATCTCGGGGGCATATTTGAGCAGGCCCGCGATGTAATGCTTGGCCGTCTGCGACAGCCCAAAGCCAAGCGGGTCGTTCTCGTCGAAGAAAACGTTCTCGTCATCACGGAAGAGCGAAATGTGCACGTGCATGCCGCTGCCATCTACATCGCGAATGGGCTTGGGCATGAAACTCGCATGCACACCATGCTTGAGGGCAACTTCCTTCACGACGAGACGATACGTCATGACCGCATCGGCCATGGAGAGCGCATCACTATAGCGCAGGTCAATTTCCTGCTGCGAAGGTGCGGCCTCGTGATGGGAGTACTCAACGGGAATGCCCATCTGCTCGAGCGTCAAAATCGTGTCGCGACGCAAATCAGAAGCCGTATCATCGGCAGTCAGATCGAAAAACCCCGCGTAATCGATGGGGTCGGGCTCCGTGGAATTCTTGAAGTAGAAGTACTCGAGCTCGGGGCCAACGTTCATGGTGTAGCCCATGCGCGCGGCCTTGGTGAGCATGCAACGCAGCACGTAGCGCGGGTCGCCATCGAAGGGCTTGCGCTCGGGCGTGAGAATGTTGCAGAACATACGCGCCACGCCATCGTCCTTGGGACGCCAGGGCAGCACCTGGAACGTGCTCGCGTCGGGAAAGGCGATCATGTCGGACTCTGCGGCACGCGCGAAGCCCTCGATTGAGCTGCCGTCAAAGCCCATGCCCTCGTCAAATGCGGTCTCGAGCTCGCTTGGCGTGATGGCAAAGGACTTCATCTGACCTAGGACATCGGTAAACCACATGCGAATGAAGTGGATGTGTCGCTCTTGCACCGTCTTGAGAACATAGTCGCGATTTGCCTCGGCTGCAGCAGAACCAATCACGTCAAACTCATCAGCACCTGTATCCGGCATTGCCGCCTACCCCTCTTCCGACTGATGATGAACATCATCAGTCTTTGCGTTTCACATCAAGCGCGCGGAAGAAACAGCTCGTGGCGCCCGTATGGCAGGCAGGACCTGCAGCATCGACCTTCACGAGGAGCGTATCTCCGTCACAGTCATAATACAGCTCCTTGACCGTTTGAATGTTTCCACTCGTTAAACCTTTGTTCCAGAGCTCCTGACGCGAGCGCGACCAAAACCAGGTGGTCCCCGTCTCTCGTGTAAGCTCGAGAGACTCGGCGTTCATCCAAGCAACCATGAGGACCTCGCCCGTATCGTATTGCTGTACGACGCACGGAATAAGACCGCGCTCGTCAAAACGAAGATCGTTGATACCCATGAGGTACCTATTGCCCTTGCTTCGCGTATTTGGCCTCGGTCTCTTGCTTGGTGCCTTCCCACCAGTCGCGATTGTCTTCATACCAGGCTACAGTGTCACGCAAGCCCTCATCGAAGTTCGTGTGCTTGGGCTGCCAGCCAAGTTCGCGACGCAGCTTCGTGGAATCGATGGCATAGCGGCGATCATGACCGGGGCGATCTTTGACCCAGTCGAAATCATCGGCATCCTTGCCCATCTCCGCGAGGATGGCGCGCAACACGTCAATGTTGTTCTTCTCGCCATCGGCACCGATGAGATAGGTCTCGCCCGTCCCGCCCTTGGTGAGGATGTCCCAAACCGCACTAGAATGATCTTCGGTATGAATCCAATCGCGGACGTTGAGGCCGTCACCGTAGAGCTTGGGACTGATACCGCAGAGGATGTTCGTAATCTGGCGCGGGATGAACTTCTCGATATGCTGACGCGGGCCGTAGTTGTTCGAACAGTTGCTGATGGTCGCGCGCACGCCATAGGTGCGTACCCAGGCACGCACGAGCATGTCACTGGAGGCCTTGGTCGAACTGTACGGACTGCTTGGATGATAGGGCGTCTCCTCGGTGAAACGCGCGGGATCATCGAGCGCGAGGTCACCATATACCTCGTCGGTCGAGATGTGATGGAAGCGCAGGTCATGTTTGCGCGCCGCTTGCAAGAGCGTGAACGTGCCCTCGACGTTCGTTCTCAGAAACGGCGTCGGGTCGAGGATGGAGTTGTCATTGTGGCTCTCGGCGGCAAAGTGCACGATCGCATCGGCATCCGCAGCGAGCTTGTCGACAAGCTCCGCATCGCAGATATCACCATGCACGAAGGTCATGCGATCTTGCGGCAAGCCCGCTATGTTATCCAGGTTGCCCGCATAGGTAAGCGCATCAAGCACCATGACGTGTACGCCAGGTTGATTTTCAATGACCCAATGCACAAAGTTGCTGCCGATAAAGCCGGCACCGCCCGTGACGATGACATTCTTGGGGACAAACGTATCCGTCATGCTCTTGCTCCTTGCTAGTCGCGCTTGAACGCGGGGTGGGCCTGATCCTTGTCGCTCAGATTAATTTCGCAATCAATCTCGGGCCATTCGATGCCGAAGGCCGGATCGTCATAGCGATAACCGCCCTCGTCGTTGGGATGATACACGTCGTCACATTTGTAGCAGAACTCCGCCGTATCCGAGAGGACGAGGAAGCCATGGGCAAAACCGCGCGGTACGAAGAACTGACGCCTGTTCTCGGCGGAGAGAATGACACCCTCCCATTGCCCATAGGTGGGACTTCCCTCACGTAGGTCAACGCACACGTCGAAAACCTCGCCGTTCACAACACGCACGAGCTTGCTTTGCGGATGCTCGATTTGGAAATGCAGGCCGCGCAGCACACCCTTGGTCGACGAGCTCTGGTTGTCCTGCACGAACTCGACGTCGATACCGCCCGCAACAAAATCAGGGCGTTTGTAGGTCTCCATAAAGTAGCCACGCGCATCACCATACGCCTTGACATCAACGATGATGACACCTTCGATAGACGTCTGCGTGAAAGTGAAGTTGCCACTCGTTATTGTTTTCTCTTCTGCCATACGATCCTTCATTCTTAGCCCTAATCCGCCAGTTCCTCAAATCTGTCCATGTACGTCGCAAGCGCCTCTTGCCAAGGACGCATCTCGTCGCCAACAGTCGCTGCAAGATGCGCGTTCTCGAGACTCGAGTACGCGGGACGATCTGCCGAGAGCGGAAAGCGCTCTTTGTACTCGGCAGAGCTCAGGCCCTCCTTCTCGCAGTCTATGCCAGCCGCATCTACAATGGCGCAAGCGAAGTCGAACCAGCTGCATGTACCATTATTGGTACAGTGATACGTGCCATAATCATCGGTCGTCGCGATCTTGAGAATCTCATAGGCAAGATCGTTGGCGCTCGTCGGGTTGCCCATCTGGTCGTTAACCACGGAAATCTTGCCGTTCTCGCGTGCAAGACGCAGCATCGTCTTCACGAAGTTCTTGCCGATGTAGCCATAGAGCCATGCCGTGCGCACGATGAAGCTCTTCTCGCATGCGGCCCGGGTGAGCACTTCGCCCTCCCATTTGGTCCGTCCGTAGGCAGAAATGGGTGCAACAGCATCGGTCTCGACACGCGGTACGGGATTGGTGCCGGGAAAGACGTAATCGGTGGAAATATGAACGACCTTGCCACCACATGCTTGTGCGGCACGGGCGATGTTCTCGGCTCCCATCGCGTTGACGTGCAGGGCAGCTGCTTCGTTCTGCTCGCAGCCATCCACATTGGTGATTGCCGCGCAGTTGATGGTGAGATCATAGGGACCATGCTCGGCGTACCAAACGTCAACGGCATTGGCATCACTGATGTCGAGCACCTGGTAATCGATATAGTCGACCTCGGCGCCTCTGTACTCTTCGGGGATGGGACCTATCTCGGCCTCCATCGTAGTCAGGCAGCGCCTCAGTTCGTTTCCGAGCTGGCCATGCTCGCCCGTGATCAGAATCTTCATCTGCTACTTACCGCCCTTTGCATAGAACTTGTTCTCACTCACGCTCTTGAGGTACTTGCCGTAATTGCTTTTGCCATACTTGGTTGCCGCCTCGATGAGCTGTTCGCGATCGATCCAACCGTTGCCATAGGCAATTTCCTCGACCACGCTCACCGGAATGCCTTGGGCCTGCTCGACCGTGCGCACGAAGTTCGTCGCCTCGAACAGCGACTCCATCGTACCCGTGTCGAGCCAGGCATAGCCCCGGCCAAGCACTTCGACATTGAGCGAGCCGTCATTGAGATACATCTCGTTGAGATCGGTAATCTCGAGCTCTCCACGCGCAGAAGGCTTGACCTGCTTGGCAAGCTCGCTCACACGCTCATCGTAGAAGTAGAGACCCGTGACCGCATAGTTGCTCTTGGGATGCTCCGGCTTCTCCTCGATGGAAATCGCGTTGTAGTTCTCATCGAATTCCACGACGCCAAAGCGCTCGGGGTCATCGACGTAGTAGCCAAAGACCGTGGAGCCCTTGCCGTTCTCGGCACGCTCAACGGCACGTCTGAGCTGATCGCGAAAGCCGTTGCCATAGAAGATGTTGTCGCCGAGAACGAGGGCGCAAGGCTCTCCCGCACAGAACTCCTCACCGATGATGAATGCCTGGGCAAGGCCGTCGGGCGAGGGCTGCACCTTGTAGGAGAGCTTGATGCCAAGCTGGCTCCCGTCGCCCAAGAGACGCTCGAAATTGGGAAGATCTGCGGGCGTCGAGATGATGAGGATGTCGCGAATGCCTGCCATCATGAGCGTGGCAAGTGGGTAGTAGATCATTGGCTTGTCATAGATTGGCAGAAGCTGCTTGCTCGTAACGAGGGTGAGCGGATACAGGCGCGTTCCGCTACCGCCCGCCAGAATGATGCCCTTCATGTGATGTGCTCCTCCGCTTGGATTCGAGATATGTCGAACCATTATAAGACACGCACGGCAAATGCAAACGGGCACCTCCCAAATGGGAGGCGCCCGCACACGATGCCTATTCAAACACGCGCATCGCGCTAGTACAGATGCACCGTCGATCCGTAGGGAACCGTCTGCATGTACTGGGCAAACGGCCAGTCGAGACGAATGCAGCCATGGGAGAGATGCTGGCCAAGCTCATCGGTGGAACTTAGAACGCTGTGGAAGAAGTAACCGCCCGTGATATTGGTGCAGTACAGGGCATTCGACCAGTCCGGCAACACGGGCAGGTGATAGCCCGTGGAGTAGGTGCCCGTGATGGTCGGGGACCACGGAGCGCCGCAAACGCAGGGCTCGAACCTATCAAGGTTCCAATTATCGTTACCGCCCCTGAAGATGCCCACGCGGCATTTGTCCGTATCGACGAGGATGAGGAAGTCCGTCGGGCTGCGCATGCCCTGGGCACGCAGCATCATATCGCCTTCCTCGGGAGACTCGCTCTCGGTGAGCCAGCCATCGTTATTGGCCTTGTACCAACGATCCGCATAGACATATTTATTGCGGTCAATGTAGCCCTGCTTGGGATCACCATAGTACTTGCCACCATCGACGTAGATCAGGCCCGTCTGAGCACCGGAGTACGGCGAGTTCTCCCACGTGGCGATGAGCCAGTAACGCTGAGTGCCACCATCGTAGATATCGGTAACGAGCCAGCCCTGGCCCGTCGCAAGTTCTCCGCTTTCGAGATTGCCGAGCAAGACGATGCCGCCCCAGCTGTATTTGCCACGAAGCACGTAGCCCTCGGCAGCAAGACCGTAGTAATTCACACCATCAACCGTAAAGAAGCCAGCGTCCATGGCATGAAGGTCAGCAAGGTAATAGTAGCGCTGCATGCCGCCATCGATGGAATCGGTGACGTACCAACCGTCCTGGCCATCGGGCTTGGAAACAAGACGTCCTTCCTGGTCGGCGACATAGACACAGTCGAGTTCGGGGGCATAGTACTTGCCGCGTACGATAGCGCCATCGTCGGTGGCATAGGCGTGGTAGCCGGTGCCCTCCTCGGGATCGATGAGGCGGCCCCTGACGATGTTGCCGTCAGCGCCGATCCAGTAGCGCTCGAGGCTTCCCCAGGCGCTCGTGACGAGCCACCGGCCCTGGATCGAGAGGTTGGGGCCGTCGGTCGCGTACCAGGCCAGGCCCTCGTGGTTCCACCCGACGCCGACCAGGTGGTCGTTCTCGACCGCCGAGGTCGTGAAGTTGTGCGCGCCGGCGATGGCGTTGGGGTTGTACTGGCGCAGCACGGGCACGTTGCCCTCGCCGTCGGAGTACCAGCCGATGCCCTCGTCGTTCCAGCCGACGCCGATGAGGTGGTCGCGCTCGACCGCGCTCGTGGTGTAGTGGTGGTCGCCGGCGTTGGGGTTGTAGAGGCGGTACACGGGCGCGCCGGAAAGCGGGGCCACCCAGCCGATGCCCTCCCACTGCCAGCCGGCCTGCGCGACGCTCGTGGCCTCGTGCAGGCTCATGGTGTAGAAGTGCTCGCCGGAGTTGGGGTTGTAGAGGCGGTACATGTTGGCGTGGGAATCCTCGTAGGAGGGCTCGGGCTCGGCGGGATTGTCCGCGGGGTCGTCGGGAGTATCCTGGTCAGGTTTATCCTGGTCATCTGGCGTGTCACCAGCGGGTTTGTCCGCCTGGTCGCCATCGTCGCCCTCGTCCGGCGTTGCCGGCGTATCGGGGTCGGTCGGCTCGTCGGCATCGCCGGAATCGTCGGCGTCTCCCGGCGTCACGTCACCCGGCCCGGTCACGTCCTCGCCGTCATCGGGATCGGTCGTCACGGCGCCATCGGAAACCGTCGTGTCGGTAGTCCCGGCGTCTTCTGCCGCGTAGGCAGGCGCCGCCGCCATCGCAAGCATGCATGCGAGCACGGTTGCGACAATGACAATCCATACCCTTCCAAGCGAACGAACTTTACTCATGTTTTGATCACTTCCCTACACCAGATATAACCACGTCGCGACACTACCACGTGCACATATCTAGTCGAGCATCGCTTCTGCCAGCGGTCGCTATATCTTTGCGAAAACCGCAGAACAGGTAACATTTGTCCGTATCCTGGTCAGTAAAATATGCAAGTCAATGTCCAGGATATTGCATATAGATGGCGCACATACCAAATAGAAGAACGCCATCACATCGGATGTGATGGCGTTCGTTAGTCAAAAGAGACTTTGCGGAAACCCTATAGCCTTATAAAGGTTTCGCCCAGGGCCTTCGCCTCGCCTTCCAACTTGATGACGGTGCCATGACGCAACGTCACCTTGTTTCCAGAGCTGTCGACGCAGCTAATTGACTGCGGTGCGGAGAAGTGCTGGCTCTCGCCCAGAGACGCGCTCACCTGAATGCCGGTTTGCCCATGATAGGTGGCTATCATATCGGTGTAGAGCATGTATACGCCATCGACATTGACCATCGTGGGGCCCTCGTTGCCCGTGGCAATGTTGGTGTTGACCAGGTGCCACCCATCAGGTGACATGCTCGAGTTCGCGTAAATCTGATTGTTGACGCCGTCCTTCTTGGTTATCAGGTAATAGGTATCGCCGTCCTTGTAAATGGAGGAGTCGATGTAATTGTCCGATGCCTCGAGTCCCTGAATCTCGAACGCGGTGGAGGCGTCGAGCCTGAGGCCCTGCGGGAAGTGCTTGCCAGAACCACTTGTGGACAAGGCAAGGCCATCGTTGGAGATATCGACCTTGACGGCGTAGACCTTCATCCTGTCGCTTTCGGGCTGGCCATGGTACTCGCCGTAGAAACCAGCCGAGAATACGATATAGGTGTCTCCGTTATCATCCACGAACCACTCGGGTGCAACGACATCAAAGTCGGAGATACCGAATGGCATGGACGGCAGCGAGATGCCATCGTAGCTTCCGCCGTTAATGAGACCCAGACCTTCAGGCTGCGTCCAGTCGACGAGGTTCTCGGAATAGGAAATCATGGGATAGAAGCGCCCGTTGTTCCTGTTCCAGTTGGAGAGCATGTAGAACGTTCCGTCCTTGAACATGATGCTTGGATCGTGAAGCGGATCTGCATTGCTCGCAAACGGGGTGCTAGCCTTGGTGAAATTGATGCCGTCACGGGTGTAGCACAGCGCGGTCTCGAAACCCGCGCCCTGACCAGGCGTGTCGATGAAGAATGAGCCGAGGAACAGGTCCTGCTCGCTCGTGTCATTGATGCCATA
>ERZ827492.1107-NODE-1107-length-22748-cov-5.845503_pt1 | contig 22748 bp, 21 predicted proteins | sample MGYA00519704_ERZ827492 | MGnify/ENA primary metagenome ERZ827492 (study PRJEB31778, sample SAMEA3449325) | human gut metagenome | biome: human gut; feature: human-associated habitat; material: faeces | place: United Kingdom | collected 2010/2012 ...
AAGGCGGCACGGGGCGAAGCCGGAGGGGGCGCGTCAGCACCCCTGGAGGCCGAGCGTTTGGGCCGTGGGCCCAATAAGCCGGCCGAAACCCCGGGCCGCTGAAAGGCGGCACGGGGCGAAGCCGGAGGGGGCGCGTCAGCACCCCTGGAGGCCGAGCGTTTGGGCCGTGGGCCCAATAAGCCGGCCGAAACCCCGGGCCGCCGGAAGGCGGCACGGGGCGAAGCCGGAGGGGGCGCGTCAGCACCCCTGGAGGCCGAGCGTTTGGGCCGTGGGCCCAATAAGCCGGCCGAAACCCCGGGCCGCCGGAAGGCGGCACGGGGCGAAGGACCGCGTTCCGGCATCCGGAACGCCGGATGTCTCTCGAAGGAGCGCAGCTCGCCTTGACAAACCGGGCCCGTTCGGCTATAGTGGAACACAGTGACTTTTTACCCGGAAGGGCTGGAGAAGAATTCATGCTGAACTGCAAATTTGAAGTGCATGTGTGCGACGAGCACTCCCGCGCGCGCCGGGGCACGCTGCACCTGCCCCACGGCGACGTGCCGACCCCCATCTTCATGCCCGTGGGCACACAGGCGACCGTCAAGGCCATGAGCCCGCGCGAGCTGAAGGAGATCGACACGCGCATCCTGCTTTCCAACACCTATCACCTGTTCCTGCGGCCGGGGCACGAGCTGATCCGCGACTTTGGCGGCCTGCATAGCTTCATGCAGTGGGACCGACCCATCCTCACCGACAGCGGCGGATTCCAGGTCTTTTCCCTGTCGGAGATGCGCAAGATCCGCGAGGAGGGCGTCGAGTTCCGCTCCCATCTGGACGGCAGCAAGTGCTTCATCACCCCGGAATACGACATGGAGATCCAGCAGGCCCTGGGCGCGGACATCGCCATGGCCTTTGACGAGTGCTCGCCCTATCCCTGCGACTACGAGCGGGCCAAGGCGGCGCTGGGCCGCACGCACCGCTGGGCCGCGCGCTGCAGGCGCGCCCACACGCGCGGGGACCAGGCCCTCTTTGGCATTGTGCAGGGCGCGTTCTACAAGGACCTGCGCATCGAGAGCGCAAAGACGCTGGCGGACATGGATTTCCCGGGATACGGCATCGGCGGCCTGAGCGTGGGCGAGCCAAAGCCCATGATGTACGAGCTGCTGGAGGAGATCGAGCCCTACATGCCCAGGGAAAAGCCCCGGTACCTGATGGGCGTCGGCTCCCCGGACTGCCTGCTCGAGGGCGTCGAGCGCGGGGTGGACATGTTCGACTGCGTGCTGCCCACGCGCATCGCGCGAAACGGCACCGTCTTTACCCACAACGGGCGGCTTGTCATCCGCAACAACATCTACGCCCGGCAGGAGATCCCCCTGGACGAGGAGTGCGACTGCTGGGTCTGCCGCACCTTTTCCCGCGGCTACATCCGCCACCTCATCAAGGCGGGGGAGATCCTCGGCGCGCGGCTCACGAGCTACCACAACCTCTACTTCCTGCTCAAGATGATGCGCGAGGTCCGCGCCGCCATCGAGGAAGGCCGCTTTGCCGCATACAAAAATGAATTTTTTGAAAAATATAACCAAAACCCGTGAGGAAGAACTTGAGATGCCCGGCGGCCTCTGGTATACTCAAGTGTAACAGAATTTGGAGGTGCAAAACCCAATGCCCCAAGAGATTGCAACGATCCTGGTTCAGATCCTGCCCCTTGTGCTGATCTTTGTCGTGTTCTACTTCCTGCTCATCCGTCCCCAGCGCAAGAAGGACAAGGAAGTCAAGAACATGCTGGCCAACCTCAAGGTCGGCGACCGCATCACCACCATCGGGGGCTTCTACGCCACCATCGCGGCCATCAAGGACGACGTCATCACCATCTCCTTTGGCCCGGACAGCACCAAGGCCATGATCGCCCGCTGGGCCGTGCGCTCCCTGGAGGACACGCCCGCCGACGCGCAGAACGACCTCATCTAACCCGGACGCGCAGCAGAATCGGAATCAACGGACCTCTTCCCGCATACAGTCCAAATAAGAGACTTGCGGGGGAGGTCCTGTTGTTATGACGACGATGAAGGGAAGTGTGCTGCGCTCGGCGCCCCTGGCGCTGCTGCGCGGGGTGTTGTTTGCGGCGGTGCTCTCGGCGGCGCTGATCCTGCTCTTTGCGCTGTTTGTGCTGCTGTTCGATCTGGAAATTGGGATCGTGACCGCGGTCAACCAGATCATCAAGGTCCTGTCCATCCTCTTTGGCACGCTCGTGGCTGCAAAGGGCAACGCCCTGCGCGGGTACGCGGCGGGCCTTGCCGTGGGCGGGGCGTATATGGCGCTGGGGATCGCGCTCTACTGCGCCTTTTCCGGGGAGCTGCTCCCCGTTGCGGCCATGGCCGGGGACCTCGGGCTCGGCCTTGCGGCGGGGTTTTTGTCCGGCCTGCTGGCCGGAAGCCTGCGGAAATAGGCGCCCATACGAAGAATTTACCCGGAATCCCGCCCGCCTTGCTTGCAATGGCGGCGGGATTCATGTATAATAATTGAGATTTATGAGAACAAGGAGGGTGAATCGCGATGAAGCACATCAAGACCATGGCCAATTCCTGCATCAACAAGGGCGCGGGCACCGGCTGCGGCGAGTGCCAGGCTTCCTGCCAGAGCGCCTGCAAGACCAGCTGCACGGTGGCGAACCAGTCTTGCCAGAACAAGGGTGAGAAGGTCTTCAACCCCGCGCGCAAGAACGGCTAAACGGAAAATACGCCTTTCGAAAATCGAGTGCGGAGCCTCAGTTGCGTTGACTGGGGCTTCTTGTCTGCTGTAAGGAACCGCGGCCGCATCGCGCGCTGCGTCAGGCTATTTTTTTAAGGAGAATGGATTTCAATGGTACATACCTTTTGCGTGGATGGGCGCTATTTGGCCCTGGACGTGGACTCCGGCACGGTCCACATGCTCGACGAGCTGGGATACGAGGTCGTCTCCCGCTGGGAGGAGAGCGCGCCGGAGGAGATCGTGCGCGCGCTGGCCGGCCGCTTCCCGGAGGAGGAGATCCGCGAGGGGATCGGCGAGGTCCGCGCCCTTCAGGAGAGCGGCACCCTCTTTTCCCATGACGAGGACCTGCACAAGGCGCCCGCCGACGCGGACCCCGGCGTCATCAAGGCCATGTGCCTGCTGGTCGCGCACGACTGCAACCTGCGCTGTCGCTACTGCTTTGCCTCCACCGGCACCTTCCACGGCAAGCGCCTGCTCATGCCCGCGGAGATCGGCAAGAAGGCGCTGGACTTCCTCGTGGCGCGCTCCGGCAGCCGCAGGCACCTGGAGGTCGACTTCTTCGGCGGCGAGCCCATGCTCAACTTCCCCGTGGTCAAGGAGCTGGTCGCCTACGGCCGCGAGCTGGAGAAGAAGCACGGCAAGGTCTTCCGCTTCACCATCACCACGAACGCCTACTCCCTGACGGACGAGGACGTCGACTACTTCAACCGCGAGATGAGCAACGTGGTGCTGTCCGTGGACGGCCGCAAGGAGACCCACGACGCCATGCGCCCCACCGCGGACGGCCAGGGCTCCTGGGAGCGCGCCATGGCCAACGCCAAGAAGGTCGCCGCCGCCCGCAAGCAGCAGGACTACTACGTCCGCGGCACCTTCACCCGCAAGAGCCTCGACTTCTCCCGCGACGTGCTGGCCCTGGCGGACCAGGGCTTTGAGCAGGTGAGCGTCGAGCCCGTGGTCCTGTCGCCCGATTCGCCTTATTCGCTGCTGCCCGAGCACCTGCCGCAGATCCTGGAGCAGTACGACCTGCTCTACAAGGAGTACGTCCAGCGCCGCGCGGACGGGCGGTGGTTCTCCTTCTTCCACTTCTGCGTGGACTTAAACGGCGGGCCCTGCATCAAGAAGCGCCTCTCCGGCTGCGGCGCGGGCGTGGAGTACGTCGCGGTCACCGCGGACGGCGAGATCTTCCCCTGCCACCAGTTCGTCGGGCGCGAGGGCTACGCCATGGGCAGCGTCCTGACGGGCGAGATCGACGAGGGCATCCGCAGGAAGTTCGCCTCCGCCCACGTGCTGAACAAGGAGAAGTGCGCCTCCTGCTGGGCGCGGCTCTACTGCACCGGCGGGTGCGCGGCCAACGCCGACGCCTTCCACGGCGACCTGCTCAAGCCCTATGAAATGGAGTGCGAGATGGAGAAAAAGCGCCTGGAATGCGCCATCGCCGTGCAGGCCGCCGAGTGGCAGGAGGACTGACGGGGCAATGTTTTTGCGCGGTGCGCGCGGCAAAAACATTGACGAATCCCGTCCGCAAGATTATAATGTAAACTTAGCATAACCGCCGCGCGCTGCGCGGCCAACAAAACGAGGAGGTCCTAAGACCATGAAGACGAGATGTGCCGTCAATATGATCGTTGTGGTCATATTGCTTGCAGCCTTTGGCGCATTGGCGATCTTCGGACTCAACATCGGCGCGCTGGAGATCAAGCCCCTTGTGGAAGGCATTTCCCAGGGCTTGGACCTGCGCGGCGGCGTCTCTGCCGTCTATGAGGCGCAGGACGAAGGCCAGTCCGACTTTGCCAGCCTGCTGTCGGGCACCATGGCGGTGCTGCGCAACCGCCTGACCAACCAGGGCTTTACCGAGGCCACGGTCACCCAGCAGGGCACCAACCGCATCCGCATCGAGATCCCGGACGTGGACGACCCCAACGAGATCCTGAACATCATCGGCCAGCCCGCGCACCTGGAGTTTAAGACCGCGGACGGCGAGACCATCATGGACGGCAGCGCCGTCGTCTCGGCCGAGATGGGCTACCTGGACGGCCAGCCCGTCGTGCAGTTCACGCTCAACGACGAGGGCGCCGCAGCCTTTGCCACGGCCACGGCGGAGAACGTCGGCAGCACCATCTCCATCGAGCTGGACGGCGAGGTCATCTCCGCGCCGACGGTCAACCAGGCCATCACCGGCGGCCAGGGCTACATCGAGGGCAACTTCACCGCCGAGAGCGCCCAGCAGCTCGCCATGCTGATCCAGTCCGGCGCGCTGCCCCTGGACATCGAGCAGATCGAGGTGCGCACCATCTCCGCCACCCTCGGCGAGGACGCGCTCTCCACCTCCATGACCGCGGCGGTCATCGGCGTGCTGCTGGTCATCGTCTTCATGCTGGTGATCTACCGGCTGCCGGGCGTCATGGCGAGCCTGGCGCTGCTGATCTACATCCTGATCGACCTGTTCCTCCTTGCGGTGATCCCGGGCGTGCAGCTGACGCTGCCGGGCATCGCGGGCATCGTGCTGTCCATCGGCATGGCCGTGGACGCCAACGTCATCATCTTTGAGCGCATGAAGGAGGAGATGCGCGCGGGCAAGACCGTCCGCGCCTCGGTGGAGAGCGGGTTTAAGCGCGCGTTCTCCGCGATTCTGGACTCCAACATCACCACCATCATCGCGGGCCTTGTGCTGATGATCTTCGGCGCGGGCACCATCAAGGGCTTTGCCATCACGCTCACCATCGGCGTCGTGTGCTCCATGTTCACGGCGGTCGTGGTCACCCGCTTCCTGCTCCGGCAGATGGTGGGGCTGAACTTCACCAATCATCGCCTCTACGGCGTCCGCGACGCAAAGGAGGGCAGAGCCTGATGAAATTCTCCAAGTATTTTCCGATCACCGTCTGCGTGCCGATCGCCATCATCGTCCTTGGCCTGATCGTCGGCATCGCCTGCGGCGGCATGAACCTTGGCATTGACTTCACCGGCGGCACCATGATGACCATCCACATGGGCGGGGATTTTGACTCCTCCGTCGTCGCCGAGGCGTTTGTGAACGAGGGCTTTACCGAGCAGCAGATCTCGGTGACGGTATCCGGCTCCGGCGCGGACGCCGAGGCGCTCGTGCGCTTCCCGGACACCAACGACGCCGAGCGCGAGAACGAGATCCGCGCCAACGTCGAAACCACGATCCGTCAGACTTACCCCCAGGCGGAGGTCGCCTCCTCCGAGCGCGTGGGCGCGGTCGCGGGCCGGGACCTCATCTGGAACGCGGTTTCCTCCGTGCTCATCGCCTGCGCGCTGATGCTGGTCTACATCTGGTTCCGGTTTGAGTTCCACTTCGGCGTCACCGCCGTGGTCGCGCTCCTGCTGGACGTGGGCGTGATGATCGCCATGGTCGCGATCCTGCGCCTGCAGGTGAACTCCTCCTTCATCGCGGCGATCCTGACCATCGTCGGCTACGCCATCAACGACACGATCGTCGTCTTTGACCGCGTGCGCGAGAACATGCGCACCATCACCCGCAAGGACATGACCCGCGCCGAGCTTGCGGACCTGTCCGTGCGCGAGACGCTGCCCCGCACGATCAACACCACCGTCACGACCCTGATCACCATCGTCACCCTGTACATCATGGGCGTTTCCTCCATCAAGGAGTTCGCGCTGCCCATCATCATCGGCCTGGTCGCGGGCAACTTCACCTCGATCTTCGTCGCGCCGTCCCTGTGGGGGCGCTGGCAGGACCGCATCGACGCCAAGCGCGCCGCCGGCCGCCGCGCGGGCAAGGTGAAGCCCAAGAAGGCCTAAACCGAAAAACCGGCAAGTGACCAGGCGGAGCCTCGCGGCGCCGCGCGCCATCCCAATGGCAGAAAAAGGGCCGCCCCGCGCGTCATGCTGCGCGGCGGCCCTTTGGGCGTTCCAAACGACACGGGAAGGGGAGAGGGATATGCTCGAATTTCGCGCGCGCGCCGCAGCGGACCCGGGGGCCGTCGCGGCCCTTTGCGCCATGGGCCTGCCGGAGCGCATCGCGCAGCTCATGGTCCTTCGCGGCATCGCGGACGAGGGGGCCGCGCGCGCCTACCTGAACCCCACGCTGGACGACCTGCACGACCCCTTCCTGCTGCGCGGGATGCGCGAGGCGGTGGACCGCATCCGGCGGGCCCAGGCGGAAAAGCAGCGCGTCTGCATCTACGGCGACTACGACGCCGACGGCGTGACCGCGACCGCCCTGCTCGTGCTCTACCTGCGCAAGATCGGCCTCACCGTCGGCTACTACATCCCGGACCGCCACGGCGAGGGCTACGGCCTGCACGAGGCCGCCATCCGCAGCCTCGCGCCCAAGTACGACCTGCTGCTGACGGTGGACTGCGGCATCACCGCGGTCGGGGAGGTGCGCCTCTGCCGGGAGCTGGGGCTGGACGTCGTCGTCACGGACCACCACCACGTCGCGGACGAGTTGCCGGACTGCACGGTGGTCAACCCGCGCCTTGGCGGCTACCCGTTCCCGCACCTTGCGGGCGTGGGCGTGGCGGCAAAGCTCGTGCAGGCCCTGGGCGGCATGGAGGCGCTGCGGCCCTACCTGGACATCGTGGCCATCGGCACGGTGGCGGACATCGTGTCCCTCACGGGCGAGAACCGCGCCCTCGTGCGCGCAGGGCTGGAGGCCGCCAGCCGCACCACGCGCCCGGGAATCCTCGCCCTGATGGAGGTCGCGGGCCTGCAGGGGCGCAGGCTCGACTCGGCGGGCATCGGCTTTGCGCTCGGCCCGCGCATCAACGCCGGCGGGCGCATCGGCCACTCCTCGCGCTCGGTCGAGATGCTCTGCACGGGCGACCGGGCCCTCGCCCGCAAGATCGCCTCCGAGCTCGAAAAGCACAACCAGATCCGCCAAAGCCAGGAGCAGGCCATCCTCAAGGAGGCCGTCGGCAAGATCGAGGGCCCCGGCGGCGCGGACTTCCTGAACGACCGCGCCATCGTCTGCGCGGGGGAGGGGTGGAACGCCGGCGTGATCGGCATCGTCGCCTCGCGCCTGGTCGAGCGGTACAACCGGCCGGTCTTCGTCCTGGCGCGCGAGGGCGACACCTACGTCGGCTCCGCGCGATCCATCCGCGGCGTCTCCCTCTTTGAGAGCCTGCACGCCATCGGCGACGTGTTCCTGCGCTACGGCGGGCACGACATGGCCGCCGGGCTCACACTCCGCGCCGACCGCCTGCAGGAGTTCACCCGCCGCATCAACGAGGTGCTATCCGCCCTGGACGACGGCCCCTGGGTGCCCAGCCGGGACTACGACCTGGAGGTCCGCCTGCCGGAGCTGACGCTGCCGTTCCTGGACTCCCTCTCTTGTCTCGAGCCGCTGGGCCAGGGCAACAGCATCCCGGTGTTCCTGCTGCGGGGCGTGCGCGTGGTCTCGGCGCGGACCATGGGCGCAAACGACGCGCACCTGCGCCTGCGCCTGGAGCAGGACGGCGCCCAGGCCGACGCCGCAGCCTTCAAGATGGGCTGGCGCGCGCGCCAGGCGGCGGGGAGCCTGGACTGCATCGTGACCCTGGACCGCAACACCTACATGGGCCGCACGAGCCTTCGCCTGACGGTCAAGGCCTTCAAGCCCTCGGAGGAGGGCTTCTTTACGAATTTGCAACAGAGCGATGAACAAAGAATGCGTGATTTTTTGGCCATGGTTCTGTATAATGAAGCAAAGCCGCGCTTCCGCCGCTATTTAACCGTGTCCGCGGACAAGGCGCGCGAGCGGGTCGGGCACCTGCTGCGCGAGCGCCTTTCCGGCACGCTCCTGCTCTACGCCGCGGCGGAGACCGCGCGCCTCTGGCGGGGCATCCTCGCCGAGGAGGGGCTGCTCTCCCGCGTGGGCCTTGGCGCCGGCCCGGAGCCGGACGACCCCTGCGCCTTCAACCTCCTGAGCAGCGCGCCGTTCCTGAGCCGCGCGCAGGTTGCGCGCTACCGCAACATCGTGCTGCTCGACGGCGCGATGGGCAACGGCTTTGTCGAGCGGCTGCTCGCCGCGAGCCCCAGCGCCGTGGTCCTCGCCCTGCCCCTGCAGGCGGCCGCGCAGCGCGAGATCGCCTCCTGCGCGCCGGAGATCGGCGAGGTCCGCGCGCTCTACAAGGCGCTGCGCGGCAAGGACGCGCGGCGCCTGGCCGCCTGCCAGAGCCTGCACGCGCTGCGCGCGCTGCTCTTTGCGCCCGGGCAGGAGATGCCGCTGCCGCGCCTGCAGCTCGCGCTCTTCGAGCTGCGGGACATGGAACTGATCGAGATGACCGAATCCCCCTTTGCCGTGCGCCTCCAGCAGGTCGCGGGCAAGCGGGACTTTTACGCCACGGCCACGGGCCGCTGGCTGCGCGAAGAAATCCACATCGACGACATGGGAGGGTGCAAAAATGGAAAAGATGGATCTTAAGGCCTGCGTGCGCAGCGTGCGCGACTTCCCCAAGGAGGGCGTCGTCTTCCGGGACGTGACGACCCTTTTCCAGAACCCGGATGCGTTTGAGCAGCTCATGCAGGAGATGGTCGCGTCCCTGCAGGGGCTGGACGTGGACCTGGTCCTCGGGCCCGAGGCCCGGGGCTTCACGGTCGCCTCGGTCCTGGCCTACGCGCTGCACGCGGGGTTCGTGCCCGTGCGCAAGCCCGGCAAGCTCCCGGCGGAGACCGTGTCCTATTCCTATGACCTGGAGTACGGCTCCGACACGCTGGAGATCCACCGCGACGCCATCCAGCCCGGCATGCGCGTAGTCGTGGCCGACGACCTGCTGGCCACCGGCGGCACGGCGCTTGCGGCCTGCCGCCTGGCCGAGCAGCTCGGCGGCAAGGTCGTGGCCGTGCGCTTCGCCATTGCGCTTGAGGGCATGGGCGGCCGCGAAAAGCTCCGGGACTACGACGTGGACGCCGTGATGACCTTCCCCGGCGACTAAAAGCGGGGGAGTAAGACCGCAGGACCCTGCGGCGAAAAGAGGGGGGGATTTCCGTGCCGCCAACCGAATACACCAAGGAAGCCTTCGACAAGGAGGTCGACGCGCTCGTGACCAAGATGCGCGCCTACGAGCCGAAGGTGGACGGCAAGACCATCCACGCGGCCTTCGACTACGCGCTCAAGATGCACGGCGCGCAGGCGCGCGAGTCCGGGGAGCCCTATGTCGTCCACCCGCTCAAGGTGGCCGAGATCCTGGCCGACATGGAGATGGACCAGACCACCATCGTCGCCGCGCTCCTGCACGACTGCATCGAGGACACCAAGGCCTCCTACGACAACATCGAGCAGACCTTCGGCGCGGACGTTGCGCGCCTGGTCGACGGCGTGACAAAGCTGGACGGCATCGAGTTCCGCACCAAGGACGAGCAGAAGGCCGAGTCCCTGCGCAAGATGTTCTTCGCCATGGCCAAGGACATCCGCGTCGTCATCATCAAGCTCGCCGACCGGCTGCACAACATGCGCACCCTCAAGTTCTGCAACGAGGCAAAGCGCGTGCGCACCGCCAAGGAGACCATCGAGGTCTACGCGCCCCTGGCCAACCGCCTGGGCATCAACTCCATCAAGTGGGAGCTGGAGGACCTCTGCCTGCGCTACCTGGACCCGGAGAGCTACTACGACCTGGTCGACCGCGTCTCCATGCGCCGCCAGGAGCGGATGGAGGCCATCGACCACATCATCGACAAGCTGCGCAGGGCGCTCGACGACGCGAACATCAAGGCCGACATCACCGGCCGGCCCAAGCACTTCTACTCCATCTACAAGAAGATGAAGAAGAAGGGCCTCTCCTTTGAGCAGATCTACGACCTGATCGCCGTGCGCGTGCTCGTCAACACCAAGGAGGACTGCTACGCGGTGCTGGGCATCGTCCACTCGCTGTGGAAGCCCATGCCGGGCCGGTTCAAGGACTACATCGCCCGGCCCAAGGCCAACGGCTACCAGTCCCTGCACTCAACGCTCCTGGGCGACCAGGGCATGCCCTTTGAGGTCCAGATCCGCACCCACGAGATGCACCGCGTGGCCGAATACGGCGTCGCCGCGCACTACAAGTACAAAAACGGCGGCAAGTCCACCCAGTTTGACGAGACGCTCAACTTCGTCCACCAGCTCATGAACATCGACAGCGAGGTCGACGACACCAAGGAGTTCATGGAGACCCTGAAGAAGGAGCTCTTCTCCGACGACGAGGTCTTCGTCTTCACGCCAAAGGGCGACGCCATCGACCTGCCCAAGGACTCCACGCCCCTGGACTTTGCCTACCGCATCCACAGCGCCGTGGGCAACAAGTGCGTGGGCGCCAAGGTCAACCAGCGCATCGTGACCCTGGACACAAAGCTGCAGACCGGCGACATCGTCGAGATCCTGACCTCGCCCTCGTCCAAGGGCCCGTCCATGGACTGGCTCAAGATCGTCAAGACCACCGAGGCCAAGAGCAAGATCCGCGCCTACCTCAAGGCGAGCCTGCGCGACGAGAACATCCTGCTCGGCCGCGACATGATCGAGAAGGAGGCCCGCCGCCAGAACCTGGACCCCGCAAAGCTCCTCAAGGCCGAATACCTCGAAAAGATCCAGCGCAAGCAGGGCTTTAAGACCGCGGACGACATCTACGCCGCCGTGGGCTTTGGCGGCATGACCGCCATGCAGGTCGTCATGCGCCTGAACGAGGAGTACAAGCGCGCCGCCCGGGAGGAGGCGCCGCTGCCGCCCGAGCCCAAGCCCGAGCGCCCCTCCACCCTCAAGAAGAAGCAGAAGAAGGAGCAGGCCGTCTTCGTCAAGGGCGAGGAGGGCATGGTCGTGCGCTTTGCGCACTGCTGCAACCCCGTGCCCGGCGACGACATCGTCGGCTACATCACCCGCGGGCGCGGCGTGTCCGTCCACCGCAAGGACTGCATCAACCTCAAGGACGCCTCCATGGAGAACGTCCGCATGATCGAGGTCTCCTGGAACACGGGCGCCGCCTCCAGCTTCAACGCGGACGTGCAGCTCATCGCCTACGACCGCAGCGGCATCATCGCGAGCCTGACCACCATGATCGCGGGGATGAACATCCCGCTGCTGGCCATCTCCGCGCGCACCACGCGCAACAAGACCACCGTCATCAACCTCACCCTCGAGGTCAAGGACAAGGAGCAGCTCTCCCAGGTGATGAAGCAGTTCCAGAAGAATCCGGACATCATCGAGGCCTATCGCTCGAGCACATAGCGCTCGCAAGGAAGGAGTCAGACGCATGAGAATCGTAGTCCAGCGCGTCGCGCGCGCCCAGGTTTCCGTCGGGGGCGGGCTCGTATCGAAAATCGGCCGCGGCCTGCTCGTGCTCGTCGGCGTGCAGGCGGGCGACGGCGAGCAGGACGCGCGCCTTGCCGCCCAGAAGATCGCAAACCTGCGCATCTTCGAGGACGAAAACGGCAAGATGAACCGCTCCGTGCAGGACGTGGGCGGCGAGGTGCTGGTCGTCTCCCAGTTCACGCTCCTGGGCGACGCGCGGCGCGGCAACCGCCCCTCCTTCATCGAGGCCGCACGGCCGGAGGAGGCCGACGCCCTCTACGAGGAGGTCGTGCGCCATCTGCGCGAGGCGGGCCTGCCCTGCGGAACGGGCGTCTTCCGCGCGGACATGCAGGTCGAGCTCGTCAACGACGGCCCGGTCACCATCCTCTACGACACGAGGAGGCTGTTTTGACCATGGAGATCGTGACGCTGACGCTCGGCCCCCTGCGCACCAACTGCTCCATCGTCCGGCGAAACGGCCGGACGCTCGTCGTCGACCCCGCGGCGGACGCCAAGGCGATCCTCGCGGTCCTGGACCAGCGCGGCTGGAAGCTGGACGCCGTCGCGCTCACCCACGCGCACTTTGACCACATGCTCGCCCTGAACGACCTGCCCGTGTCCGAGGTCTACCTGCACCCGATGGACCTTATGCAGCTCCGGGACCCCGCGCGCAACCTCTCCGCGCGCTTCGGCCTGCCCTTCCTGTGCCGGAAGAGCACCGCCCTGCTGGAGGACGGCGCGATTTTTGAGGGATTCACCGTCCTGCACACGCCGGGCCACACGCCGGGCAGCATCTGCTTTTACGACGAGGCCGAGAGCGTCCTGCTCTCCGGGGATACCATGTTCTGCGGCGGCTGCGGCCGCGTGGACTTCCCCGGCGGGGACGGCAAGGCCATGATGGAGTCGCTCGGCCGGCTCCTCACCCTGCCGGAGAGCACCACCGTGCTGCCCGGCCACGGGTGCGAGACGACGATCGGCCGGGAGAAGCGGGGAGGGAACTACGCATGAGGCGCGTGATCCTGCAAACCGCCTGCCCGGAGATCTGGAACGACCTGTGCGACGTGGCGCGCCTGTTCCTGGGCGAGTGCGAGATCGCCCAGGAGGGCGAGGGCGAGATCCACATCTCCCACGAGATCGCAGACGGCGCGCACGTCGCCCGGGTCGAGGGCGTCTCGGCCCGCGTTCCGCTCGCGCCGGACTCCCCGGACGCGCTCGAGCAGCGCCGCCAGCGCAAGCGCGGCGCGAAGAACGCCCTCTACCAGGCGCTGAAAAGCTGGAACGGGCGCAAGCCCCCGTGGGGGAGCCTGACCGGCATCCGCCCCACGCGCCTCTACGCCGAGCAGCGCGCCGCCGGCAAGGGCGAGGAGGAGGCCGTCGAGGCCCTGGTGGAGACCTTTGACGTGGACCGCGGCAAGGCGCAGCTGCTGCGCGACATCGCGCGGGAGCAGGCCAGCGTCCCCGCGCCCGCCCCGGGCGAGATCGACGTCTACGTGGGCATCCCCTTCTGCCGCACGCGCTGCTCCTATTGCTCCTTTGCCGCGCTGGACATGAAGCACGGCGCAAAGCTCACGGGCGCCTACGTCGAGGCCATCACGCGGGAGATGCGCCTTGTCGCGCAGGACCTTTCCGCCTTCCGCGTGCGCGGGCTCTACATCGGCGGCGGAACGCCAACGGCCCTTTCGACCGGGGAGCTCGCCCGCGTCCTCGACTGCGCGCTGCGCTGCTTTCCGGGCGCGCGCGAGTTCACGGTGGAGGCCGGCCGGCCGGACACCCTCTCGGAGGACAAGCTCCGCCTTTTGCGGGACGCCGGCGCGACGCGCGTCTCCCTCAACCCCCAGACCATGAACGACGAGACGCTCCGCCGCGTCGGCCGCGACCACACCGCCGCCGACATCGAGCGCGTCTACGGCCGGATGCGGGAGATGGGCTTTGCCGACATCAACATGGACCTGATCCTGGCCCTGCCCGGGGAGACGGCCGACGACGTCGCCCGCACGCTGGAGCGCGTCGCGCGCCTTGCGCCGGACAACCTCACCGTCCACACGCTCGCCCTCAAGCGCGCGGCCGCGCTGCGCTTTACGGACTATGCCGCGGACGAAATGGCCGCCCAGCGCATGGTGGACCTCGCCGCCGGGGCCGCGGCCGCCATGGGCCTTGCGCCCTACTACCTCTACCGGCAGAAGTACATGGCCGGCAACCTGGAGAACGTCGGCTATTGCCGGCCCGGCATGGCCTCGCTCTACAACATCGACATCATGGAGGAGATCGCGCCGATCGCGGCCTTTGGGGCCGGAGCCATCTCCAAGTGGCTGTACCCCGCGGCGCGCCGCATCGAGCGCGCGCCCAACCTCAAGAGCGTCGAGCAGTACATCGCCCGCGTGGACGAGATGGCCGAGCGCAAGCGCGCGCTCTGGGCCTCGCGCGGCACCAAGGAGGAGAGAGCATGAAAAAGGAAAATAAGCAGAAGAAGCGCGAGGCCGAGCAGGAGGCGGAGCGCGAGGAGAAGGACCGGCAGTTTAAGCGCCAGGGCAACATCTGCCTGGCGGTGATCGTCGTCTGCTTTGTGCTGATGCTCATCGTGGGCCGGCTCAACGCCGGCGCGGCGTGGCTGGGGAACTTCTTCCTCGCCATGGGCGTCATCATCGCCGCGGCGTTCCTCTATTCCCTGCGCAACGCCGGCCGCCGCCTCAAGGAGATGCGCGAGGAAAACCGCCCGCGCGGATAAAATCACAAAAAATTGCTTGACAAACCCTGTGCCCAGAGCATACGATAGGGGGGACGCGGAATGCGCGTCTCCCCTTATTTTGTAAATTCATCCACAGGAGGTGACTCGAATGGACGGGAACGATAAATGCGGCGCCAAGGAAGCCGTGCCTCAGCCCCGAAGACGCGCGGGGACGCCCCGCTGCGCCGCGCCGGCCCGCCACTCGGGTCCCCTCTGCGGCGGGACCGCACCCTGCGGTAGGCGCTGAGGAAAGTCTCGGCTTTTGCGGCCTGCTTTTATCTTTCCACGGGCAATCGGATTTTTTCGATGGCGCGTGTTTTTGTCGTGCGCAAAAACGCCGCCCTGAAGAAGAAAGGAGCGAATTCCCATGGATCGCAACGAGCGGCTTCAACAGTTGATCCGGAGCAACCGGCTCCGCGAACTCAAGGCAGATCTTTCCTCCTGGAACCCGGCGGACGTCGCCTCGTTCCTCGAACAGCTGGACGGCGAGCGCAGGCTCCTGGTCTTCCGGGTGCTGCCCAAGGACCTGGCCGCCGCAGCCTTTGCGTACCTCCCGCCCGAGATGGAGGAGCAGATCGTCTCCGCCATCTCGGACGCCGAGGTCGGCCAGGTCATGGACCGCCTCTTTACGGACGACGCGGTCAACTTCCTCGAGGAGGTGCCGGCAAACGTCGTCCTGCGCGCGCTGCGCAGCGTGGACAAGGACACGCGCGAGCGCATCACCCGCTTCCTCAACTACCCCAAGAACTCCGCCGGGAGCCTGATGACCGCGGAGTTCATCGAGCTGCACGACCGCCTCACCGCGCGGGAGGCCCTGGACGTCGTCCGCCGCGAGGGCAGCCGCATGGAGACCGTGGACGTCGTCTACACCATCGACGACACCCGGCGCCTGACCGGCGCGCTGCGGCTCTTCGACCTCATCCGCGCGCGGGAGGGGCTGGCCCTGCGCGACATCAAGCGCGACCAGCCCGTCGCGGCCAAGACCCTCGAGGACCAGGAGGACGTGGCCCGCGCCTTCCGCCGCTACGACCTGACGCAGATGCCCGTCGTCGACGGGGAGGGGCGCCTGGTCGGCATCATCACCGCCGACGACGTCATGGACGTCATCCAGCAGGAGAACACCGAGGACATGGAGCGCATGGCCGCCATGGCCCCCTCCGAAAAGCCCTACCTCAAGACCAGCCCCTTCGCCCTTGCAAAGAAGCGCATCGTCTGGCTGCTCGTGCTCATGATCTCGGCCACGTTCACCGGCGGCATCATCAACGGCTTCCAGGAGGTGCTCTCCTCCGTGGTGGTGCTGGCCGCGTTCATCCCCATGCTCATGGACACCGGCGGCAACTGTGGCTCCCAGTCCTCGACCCTGGTCATCCGCGGCCTGGCGCTGGGCGAAATTCGCCCGCGGGACGCGCTGCGGGTGCTGAACAAGGAGCTGGCGGTGAGCCTGCTGTGCGGCGCGGCGCTGGCCGCGGTCAACTTCGGCCGCATCCTGCTCTTTGAGCCGCAGACGGGCGCGGCGGTGGCCCTGGCGGTGAGCCTCTCGCTGCTGGTGACGGTGATGGTCTCCAAGTGCCTGGGCGGCCTGCTGCCCATCGCGGCAAAGGCCGTGCACCTGGACCCCGCCGTCATGGCCAGCCCCCTGATCACCACGGTCGTCGACGCGGTCAGCCTGCTCGTCTACTTCGGGTTTGCCCGCGCCATCCTGGGCATTTGAGGCGAAAAATTCAAAAAAATTCCCCCGCGCGGCAGGAAACTGCCTGCGCAGCGTCGAATTGCATCCATTCCCGGCAAAAAAAGAGGGGCCCCTTCCCGGGGGAACCCCTCTTTTGCCGTCGGGGCGCGGTTCCTGCCGCGGCGTTCACCAACCATCGGACGGATTCGAGTCGAAAGGGGGAATCTTTTATGCAGGAAATCATTCGCGTTCAGGACCTTTGCGTCCGCTTTTTTGTGCGCAAACGGCGCTCGTCGCTCTTTGCGCCGCGGGAAAAGGCCGCCGTCGACGCCCTGCGGGGCGTGTCGTTCTCCATCGCGCCGGGGGAGATCGTGGGATACCTCGGGCCGAACGGCGCGGGCAAGTCCACGACCGTCAAGTGCCTGTCCGGAATCCTGACGCCGACCTCCGGCACGGCGGACGTGCTCGGCCGCGTGCCCTGGCGGGAGCGCGTGCGCCACGTGCGGGAGATCGGCGTGGTCTTCGGCCAGCGCACGCAGCTCTGGTGGGACCTGCCCGTGCAGGACAGCTTCGACCTGCTGCGCGACCTCTACGACCTGGACGCGCGCGCCTACGCGCAGACGCGCGACCGGCTCGTCGCGCGCATGGACATCGGGGATCTGCTGCGCACGCCCGTGCGCCAGCTCTCCCTCGGGCAGCGGATGCGGTGCGACCTGGTCGCCTCGCTCCTGCACCGGCCGCGCATCCTCTTCCTGGACGAGCCGACGATCGGCCTGGACGCGGTGTCCAAGCTTTCCCTGCGCGCCTTCATCCGCGACCTCAACCGTGAGGAAGGGGTCACGGTGCTGCTGACCACCCACGACATGGACGACGTCGAGGCGCTCTGCCAGCGCGTGCTGCTCATCGGCCGGGGCGCGCTCCTGCTGGACGGCAGCCTTGCGGACGTAAGGCGCCTGGCGGGCGGCAAGCGCATCTGCCGCGCGCAGGTGAGCCGGGCGGAGTTCCCGCTGCCGCTGGGCGCAACCCTGCGCAGCCGCCGCGGGGAGGAGGCCGAGATCGAATTCGACCCCGAGCGCCTGGCCGCGGATCAGCTGGTGCTGCACCTGGCCAAGACCGCGGGCCTGCGGGACGTGCAGATCCAGCCGCCCTCCCTGGACGAGACCATGGCCGCGCTCTACCGGCAGATGGGGGAGGTGGGCGCATGAGGGCCTTCCTCGCGCTGGCGCGCACGGCGCTGCGCCAGCAGATGCAGTACCGCTCGGCGGCGCTGGCGGGCGTGGCGACGCAGCTTGCGTTCGGCTTCCTCTATGCGTCGGTCTACCAGGCGTTTTACGCGGGCGGATCGGGCCAGGGAGACCTGACGCTCGCGCAGACCGTGGGCTATGTCTGGCTCAGCCAGGGGACCTACCGCATGATGCCCTGGTCCGGCCTGCGGGACATCGACGCCATGATGCGCGACGGGCGCATCGCCTTTGAGCTGGCCCGGCCGCGCGACCTCTTCTCCATGTGGTATGGCAGGGCCATGTCCCTGCGCACGGCGCCGCTGCTGATCAACCTGCCGCTGGTGCTCCTCGCCGCGCTGCTGCTGCCGGGGGACTTCCGGCTGCGCCTGGCGCTGCCGATGCTGCCGCTGGGCGCGCTGTCGCTCCTGCTGGGGATGCTCGTCTCCGCGGCGATGACCACGATCCTGACCGGGACCTACTTCTGGACCGTCTCCGGCCAGGGGATCAACCGGTTCCTGCCCATGATCGGGTCGTTCCTGGCGGGGAACATCCTGCCGCTGGGCCTGCTGCCCGCCGGGCTGCGGGAGGCGCTGCGCCTGCTGCCCTTCGCCTCCATGCTGGACGCGCCGCTGCGCATCCTGATCGGCGCGGTGGACGCGGGCGCGGCGCTGCGGGTCGTGGGGCTGCAGCTCTTCTGGCTGGCGGTGCTGGCGGCGCTGGGGCGCGCGGTCGTGGGCGCGGGCGCGCGCAAGTGCATGGTGCAGGGAGGTTGAGACGATGCAAGCGATCCGAACCTATTTTGTGCTGACCCTGTCCGACGTGCGCTCGCAGATGCAGTACCGCGCGTCGTTCGCGATGCAGACGCTGGGCAACTTCCTCGCCTCGTGCGTGGATTTCCTGGGGATTGCGGCGCTGTTCTCGTCCTTTGGCGCGCTGCAGGGCTGGAGCCTGTACGAGGTCGCGGTGCTCTACGGCATCGTCAACCTGTCCTTTGCCCTGGCCGAGGGCATCGGGCGCGGGTTTGACGAGTTCGCGCGGACCATCCGCGAAGGGAACTTCGACCGGGTGCTCCTGCGGCCGCGCGGCACGCTCTTTCAGGTCCTCGCTTCGCGGCTGGAGATCTCGCGCGTGGGGCGCCTGCTGCAGGGGGCGGCGGTCCTCGCGCTGGGCCTTGCGGGACTGCCCGAGCCCCTGGGGCTGGGGCAGGGACTGCTGCTGGCCGCGTGCGTGGCCGGCGGGACGATGCTCTTTCTGGGGGTGCTGTTCCTGCAGGCGGCGGCCTGCTTCTGGACGCTGGAGTCGCTGGAGGTCTTCAACATCCTGACCTATGGCGGCCTCCAGGCCGTCGCCTATCCGCTGGACATCTACCAGGCCTGGCTGCGGAACTTCCTCCTCTATGTCGTTCCGCTGGGGTGCCTGAACTACCTGCCCAGCGCCGTGCTCTTTGGGAAGGACCTGCCCTTCCCCGCGTGGAGCGCCTACCTTGCGCCCCTGGCGGGCGCCGCGTTCCTGGCGCTCGGCGCGCTGGCCTGGCGCGCGGGCGTGCGGCACTACCGCTCCAGCGGGAGCTGAGAAAAAAGGGGGGGGACGGCGTCCCCCCTTTTTTGCCCCTTATTCCTCCTCCAGGAAGCGGAAGATCGTCTCCAGGTAGGGGAGGAGCTGGTCGTTTTTCGAGCGGTAGATCTCGTGCTTGACGCCCCGGATCGTGACCAGGCGCGCGCAGGGGACGCCGCGCACAAAGGCGTCCTGCCCGTCCGGGCGGACCAGGTCGTCCAGCTCCGCGCGGATCACGAGTGCGGGCGTGCGAATGCGCGCCAGGTTCTCCGGCTGCAGCAGACGGTCCCCGCTGCGCAGCGCCTCCAGAATCCAGCGGTAGCTCGCCCCGTTTGTGCGCAGGGCGGGCGTCTCGCGCCGCAGGTCCGCGTAGTAGGCGAAGCGCGCCGGGCTCGTGCAGCAGGCGTCCTCGAAGCGCTCGCCGGGCGCGTAGGGCTTCTGCGCGAAGAAGAGGCGGTCGCCCCGGCCGATCGCCACGAAGAAGCGCGCGATCGCCTTGGCCAAGGGGTCCGGCACGCCGTGCGTGTTGACCCGGATCATCGGCGCGTGCAGCACGCAGCGGCAGAACAGGTCCGGGTAGAGCTCCAGCGCCCGCGCCGCGATGCCGCCGCCCATCGAGTGGCCGAAGAGCGCGGGCCGGCCCGGCGGGAGTTGCGGGCGCGCCGCCTCGACCACGCGGGCGAGGTCGCGCACATAGTCGTCAAAGTCCTGCACGTGTACGACGGACAGGTCCGCGACCTCCCGCGCGGAGAAGCCGTGGCCGCGGTGGTCATAGGCCAGGACCGCGTACCCCTGCTGCAGGAAGAGCCAGCTCAGCTCCCGGAGCTTTTCCTCGCTCTCGCAGAAGCCGTGGCTGAGCACGATGCTGCGCTGCGCGCCCGCGGGCGCGTAGAGGCGCACGTTGAGCGCCGCGCCGCCCTCGCCCGTGCAGGGAATGCGTTGGCTGCACGCCGCAAGGGCCGGCAGAACCTCGGAGCGCATCTGCTCCGCATACCGGGTTTCGTCCGGAAGGACAATGGGCTGCATGAATTTCCCCCCTTTGCGCGCGGACTCCCTTCCTTATATTCGGAGGGGACGGGGCGCAGCGCCCCCTTTGCGCGCCTTCCTTTGCTCCATGATACCACAGAAGGCGCGCCGTTGTAAAATCTTTGCGGGCGGAAACCGGCATGAACCGCACCCCGGCGGCGCAAAATACAGGTGCTTGACAGAATGGGGGATGCGGTATGAAAATGGGGTTGACGATCCTTGCGGCGCTCGCGCTGTGCGCAGGGCTGGTCTTTACGGCGGAGCGGGAGCCGGAATACGAGCTGACGGCGGTGGAGGTGCGGGACATCGCCGAGGAGATCGAGATCGTGGGCAGCGTGGACTACGCGCAAACGCACGTCGTTGCCCCGGCGCTCTCGGGCACGGTTGCGCGCGTCTTCGCACAGGAGGGCGACCGCGTGACCGCCGGGCAGGCGCTGCTGGAGATCGAGCCGGCCGCGGGCGAGCTCGCGCTGCTCCTGCGCGCCCAGGGCGAGTCGCCCACCCAGGCCGAAACGGCCGAGGCGGCGCTGGCGCTGTGCACAATCACCGCGCCGGAGGACGGGATCCTGCAGAGCTTCTCGGCGCAGGTGGGAAAGAGCGTCCTTACCGGCGCGGAGGTGGGGCGCGTGGTCTCCGCCGAAAAGGCGGTCACCGCCCTGCTGCCGGAGAGCCTGCGGGAGGACGTGGCCCTGGACATGGCGGCGGAGGTCGCGCGCAGCGGCCGCACCTATTCTGCCCGCATTTCCGCGATTGATGCCGCGCCGGGCGCGGCGGCGCAGTACGCCCTGCGCCTGGAGGGCGGCGGCCTTGCCGCGCTGGAGGCGGGGATGCAGGTGGAGGTTTCGCTCCTGTTGGAAGAAGCGAGCGGCCCCAGCGTGCCCCTGCAGGCCGTGCAGGGCGACGGCACGATCCGCTGCCTGACGGAGCAGGGCGCGGTCTGCGTGCCGGTGACCACGGGCCTGTGCGACGCGCTCTACGTGCAGCTCCTGTCCGGGCCGCCGGTGGGCACGCAGGTCATCCTCGGGGAGGCGGAAGCGTGAGGGCCGCGGACGTGGTGCGCACGGCCCTCTCCTCCCTGCGGGGGAACCGCACGCGCGCGTTCCTGACGGTGCTGGGGCTGTCCATCGGGGTGGGGGCGTGCATCGCCATCGGCTCCCTGGGCATCGCCGCGGTGCAGGAGGTGCGCGGGGAGATGAACCGCTTCGGCGTGGACCGCATCTGGGTCGAGGCGAAGGCCGGAAACGCCCTGCCCATGGACGAGGACGACGTGCGCGCCCTGCAGGCGGTGGGCCAGGCCGTCGCGCCCGTGCGCTACGCCGCCCTGCAGGCCAAAAACGGGACGCGCGCCATGGCCTGCGCCGTGGTCGCCACGACCGCGGACTACGCGCAGATCGAGAACCTGACGCTCGCGCGCGGGCGCTTTCTGCGCGCGGAGGACGAGGAGAACGTGCTGCGCGCCGCCGTGCTGGAGGACGCCGTCGCCGGGGAGCTCTTCGGCGGCGCGGACTGCATCGGCCAGAAGGTGACCGTCGGCACGACGCGCTACACGGTCGTGGGGGTGCTTGCGGCCAACCGCTCGGAGTACGTCGTCTCCGACAGCAAGCCCAAGGTCTACCTGCCGCTGTCCGCCTACGCGCTCACGGCCGGGGACGAGGGGATGAGCGAGATCATCGTGCGGGTGGGGAACAAGTCCGTCGGCGCCGCGGCGGCGGAGGCCAAGGCCGCCCTGCGCCCGGTGCACGCCGCCGGGGACGAGTTCACCGTCTCCTCCATGGCCGAGCAGATCGAGTCGGCCGAGCGGATTCTGCGCATCGTCTCCACGGTGCTGGCGGTCGTGGGGGTCATCTGCATGCTCACGGGCGGCGTGGGCGTGATGAACGTGCTGCTCACCGGCGTGCGCGAGCGCAGGGGCGAGATCGGCATCCGCAAGGCCCTGGGCGCGCGCGACGGGGAGATCTTCCTGCAATTCGTCTGCGAGGCCGCCTGCTACGGAACCCTCGGGGCGCTGGGCGGCCTGGCGCTCGGGTTTGTGCTGACGGACCTCGGGGAAAGGGTCATCGGCATTGCGGCCTTCCCGGTGCCCTGGGTGGTGCTGTGCTCGGTCGCCTTCTCCTGCCTGGTCGGCGCGGTGTGCGGCGTATACCCCGCGATGCGGGCCGCGGCGGTCTCTCCGGTGACCGCAATGCGCCAGATGTAACAGAGATGTAACAAAAAGGAAATGAATGTACCGCATCGTGAGATTTTGTGAAATTTTCCGGTTGTGATGCAAAAAAAACCTCATGCAATTTTGTGCAAAAAATCAGTAGATTAATTCAATCATAACATATATAATGATTTCAGTGAAACCGAAGCCGAATCGAAAAGGCATTCAAAAAGTAGGAGGTAGTTCACTATGGCAAGCCTATCCTTGCAGCACATCTATAAGATCTATGCCGGCGGAGTCACCGCAGTTTCTGACTTCACGCTGGACATCGAGGACAAGGAGTTCATCGTTCTGGTCGGACCTTCTGGTTGCGGTAAGTCCACCACGCTGCGCATGGTCGCCGGCCTGGAAGAGATTTCCGACGGCGAGCTCTACATCGGCGACAAGCTGGTCAACGATGT
>ERZ827492.1108-NODE-1108-length-22742-cov-11.632521_pt1 | contig 22742 bp, 19 predicted proteins | sample MGYA00519704_ERZ827492 | MGnify/ENA primary metagenome ERZ827492 (study PRJEB31778, sample SAMEA3449325) | human gut metagenome | biome: human gut; feature: human-associated habitat; material: faeces | place: United Kingdom | collected 2010/2012 ...
CTCCACCGTTCTAAAAATTACGCTCATACTTTTTTCATTTAGAGATTTAAATTCTATTCTTAATTCACTCGTTTCGTTGATCAACGATGCAAAGGTGAGGATAAAATCTTAAATGAGAAGAAGAAAAAAGCATGTCAACGACGGTTTTTCTGAGAAAAGTTATAAACGCATATAAAACAGAGATTTATGTACTCATTCATTTTCCTATTCTATCCACTAATATACCCGGCGTCAGATGCACTCCCTTATATTCCGTATCCAGATTAATATTAGCTATATAACGTAACTTAATTTTTTCATCATCAGCAAAATTAACCAACGAAGGAATACTTACGGGATTCTGCAAACGTTTAAACTTGCACTCCACAGCCAACTTTCTCATAGGACCATCCAGCACAAAGTCCACTTCCGTCCCACTTTGTGTACGATAAAAGTAAATTGTATCCGATGCCTGTCTATTTCTCCAAAGTTCTAGCAATACATAATTCTCAAACAAGGCACCATTATCAGTTCGGAATGCTATCTCATTGAAGCTATTATAAATGATATTGCGCAATCCTAAATCACAAAAGTAGACTTTATTCATTTTCCCAATAACCTTACGCTTATTGGTAAAATAAGGTTCTATCAGTTTTATGATGTACATCTTCTGGAGTAAATAGATGTATTCCTCGCATCGTGCATACGGTAAGCCACTTTCACGGCTCAAATCATTTACATTTACAAGATTCCCTATCTGCACAGCTAATAGACGAAGTAGTTTATTAAAGCTGACAAAATGCTCATTGGCAATATAGTGCCGTACATCATTCAGCAGGTAAGTCTGATAAATGTCATTCAGCAATTCCACCTTTTCTTGCGGATTCTCGGTCAAAGCAGTGCGCGGAAGTCCGCCATAAATCAAGTACTCTTCATAGACCTGTTGCAAAGGAGCCACTAAAGCATCGTCATTCCCATCTTTCAATTCTTGTTGCAGGCGCCAAAGCTTTTCATCTTTAAACAACAGATATTCAGAAAAAGAGAGTGAAAGAACTTCTATCACACGTACACGCCCCGCCAAAGATTCTTCGATATTTTGAAGGATATCCAGACTTGAGCTACCGGAACAAAGAATACGCAGATTATCATATTTATCAGTCAGCAGTTTCAACATAGTAGAAACTCCCTGTATAAACTGAAATTCGTCAAGCAGTAACAAGCCATTCAATTCTGTATTCAGATAAATTTTCAAATACTGCTCAATAGTACTGAACTGTTGGAAACGTGCGGCCACTTCCACATCTTGCCCATTCAGGAACAAAACATTACGAAAATCTTTCGTAGGATATGCTTTCATTATAGATGTCTTCCCCACCTGCCGGGCACCTATCAACACTACAATCGGCACTAATCTAAATGCCGATTGAATCTTCTCTTTATAACTATCTCTTGCTATCATAACAGATTCTTTTCCTGCGAAAATAGTGTTTTTTTACGCATTACCCAAAAATCCATATGGAATTTTGTTCAATTGCCTCAAAAACTTGGATGCTACTTTACACAAAAGCCGCTACCCGAAAATTCGGACAGCGGCTACACAAAAAATCCATTAAAAAACTTTTCTATAGCTATCGGACTTAAACCTATACATTCCCGTCTCTTTAGAAATTCTTCCAAGCACAATCCACTTATTAATATTATTGTCAATCGCCCATTTCGTATAATCACGCTGTATCAAAAACGGATTCATTCTAACTTTGGGAGTTGTATTCCATAATTTATCGGGTATCAGCGCATTTGCAGCATATTGATTTGCTTCCTTTTCTTCCGGAGATTCCTCATACCCTTCTATACTAATTCTTGAATCGTCACCACCATTTAAGTGTAAGTCAATATGTCCTAATTCATGCAGCGCATCAAAAGCTAAATGGTCAATCATATTATACCGCATTGTGAGAACAATAGATGGAATACCATTATCCATAAAAGAAAAGCCGTCAACAGATGCTTTTTCAACTTTCTGAACGATATTGAATTTTATGCCATAATTTGAAAATATCCCCTGTACCCTTTTTACAGTATCCTTGTTTTCATTAAATACAGGCTTCAACTCAGAAATCAATTCCTCGGTTTTATTCTTATCATAAGTCCCTTTGACCTCAGTCTTACCCGACTGATATTTTGCAAGTAAAACCCATGTCATAAGCATCCTATCATCCAGTCCTGTTTTTAATGACTTTTTAAACCTACACGCCGCCAATTGTAATTCCGCCGGTTCCGGTAAGTCCAACATAGCTTTTAATTCATTTAAAAAATCCACAAAAGGTCTCTCAAGATTAATCAACAACCTTTCCGCTATAGTTTTAACATCAAAAGAAAGGTTGTAATCATCTATCATATTTTTTGCTTCTATTGCCTTCAATTCACGTTTTTCTATAGCTTTGGTGTCATAATCATACTGCGTCTGAAGATTCACCCATGAAATAGAAGGTATTCCTAGTACAGCTTCAAATTTATCAGCAATCATCATCGTCACACTTCTTTTCCCTTTAATAATTTCACTAATATGGGAGGGTTGCATATCAACAGACTTTGCGAAGTTCTTTTGAGAAATCCCTCGTTCTATCAATTCATTCTTTAAAATTCGCCCCGGATGAGTTGCCATAAACGGCACTCTCCTTTCATTTTTTTCTTCCATAATGCGTTTCATTTAATTCAATTATGGTTATTCTGATTCCATTTTCATATTCTGCAAATAATAGACGTTCAACCCTTCCATTCATTATTCTAACAGAACTTAGACCTATATGTTTTCAGCACTTCATAATGCAAGAAGCTATACGGTTTCAAATCCTTGACACAACTTACCGCATTCATATAGTTGTACACATCAACCAAGGCTTTCATAAATACCTTATCCTTAGAGAGCTTTTTATATTTACGATTCTTTCCTGTAAAAATAAGTTCTTCTAAGTCTTTATCATCGAAAGATATTTCCATCGGTTTATTCTTAATTTCTAGCACAAAAATACAGAAATAATTCCATATTTTTGGGAATTATCTTTCCTTTGTTTTACTTTTAACATTTAGTAAATTACCGCTAAGCTAAAGACTTATAGAATTTTTGTCTATAAAAACAGCCGGAACCACTCCTATTACAGAGCAATCCCGGCTGCTATATTATTTTTTAATACAATTGTTTTTAGATACGTAAACGCTTCGGACTTGTAGCGAAGGAAGAAACGTTCAAAATCGCTGTTACTATACATATTTATAGGATTGGGGATTACAGCGACAAAGGTCTAAATTTAGTCTCAATTATGCCACATGTCTTTTGAGGACGCTAACCTCCATTTTATGTAGGATTCGTATATAGCAGAGATTCTTACAAGCCAATCAAACAAATCAAAACGTAAATCATTAGAATCCCTAAAAACCTGCAACCGAACTTCCAACAGAATTCATTCAAATATAATTAAAGGAAACGTTTATCAACTTCCTTGTGAATAGTTTCAATCCCCTGTTCTACATTCACGAACCCAAGTGGAAAGCCAAATCCGATACGCCCCCAACAGCATTTTTATCACTTTCTTGATAGTAACCGCATCACCTTTGCCTACAATCAGCCGAACTCCGTCGAGCCCACATCAACACAAATCCAAAACCTCATATTTTGAATGTTGGCTCTTGAATTCAGGGACTATATTCTTCATTATTTTTACAATTTGCATATCATCATTTTCATAGCTATGTTCTACCAATTCTCCAATCGATTTGCAAACACTCACATAATCATACATCCTCACTTTAGCTATTTTAATTTTAGGATGAAATGCCGGCAATGTAGTTTCTTTACTATTCAATACTTCTTCGTACAATTTTTCTCCATCACGTAACCCAGTGAACTTTATATCGATATCTACTCCACTCAATTGAATCATTCGCCTAGCTAAATCTACAATTTTCACCGCCTTACCCATATCAAAGACAAAAATTTCACCTCCGTGTCCTTTAGTTCCAGCCTCCAATACAAGTTTACAGGCTTCTGGAATCAACATAAAGAAACGGACTATATTCGGATCGGTTACGGTGACAGGACCGCCATTCTTGATTTGTTCCTTAAATAGGGGAATTACAGAACCATTTGATCCCAGTACATTTCCGAAACGGGTAGTAATAAATTCCGTATGACCATTCACCTTTCCATCCTTTATAGCTTTATCAAGACTTTGAACATAAATTTCACAGATACGCTTCGAACATCCCATTACATTTGTCGGATTAACAGCCTTATCTGTTGAAATCATGACAAATTTTTTCACCCCATATTTTACGGAAAGGTCTGCCACGATCCGGGTGCCATTTACATTATTCTGTATACCCTCTTGCGGATTATCCTCCATCATTGGGACATGCTTATATGCAGCTGCATGAAACACGTAATCCGGACAGTGTTGCCTAAATATATCTTCCATGCGGAATTGATTAGCGATGTCGCCAATCAGTGTATAAGCAAGAACATCTGGATAGCAACGCTTTATCATTAATCTTATATCATGCAGAGGTGTTTCAGCTTGATCTATCAATATCAGTTCCGACGGGTTATAGATAGCGACTTGACGAACCATCTCGCTGCCTATACTGCCAGCCGCTCCTGTAATCAAAATCTTCTTTCCCTGTAACACGCGTCCTATGGATTCCATATCCACTTCTATTTTCTCTCGAGGCAATAAATCTTCAATCTCAATTTCTTTTAGTTGTGTATGATTAAACTCACTTTTCCCATCCCACTCTTGAGCCTCCGGAACTATGAAAATCTTTATTTTGTTTTCAATAAGACGATTCACCATTTCTAAATTATTACGAAGAATTTCGTTTTTCAATGGTGAAACGAAGAGTATGTTTGCATGCTTTTTCTTCATCTCAGAAACTAAATTCTTATCATTGGCATAAACAGACACTCCCAGTAGAGATTTATATCGAATATCTGATGCCTCAGATACAAATCCTGCAAGAATATATTTGGCCGGATCTTGATTCCGAATATTTTTTGCCAATCCGATACCTCCTTGCTTGACTCCGTAAATGAAGACGCGTTCCGGTTGCTCCTGACAGTAATTAGAATCATACAGATATTTTACCACTATACGAAGCGTCCACAAAAGCATGATGGAGAGGAATGCGGACAAAACAACATCGGCTATTTGCATAGTTGTCAGTATCGCTTTGCCGGAGAATATCATCCTAACAATTATTATTAGAAATAACCCCAACATGACTGCAAACCCTGCACGCTGTAAATCAACAAAAGAAGAATATCGAAACACTCCCGAATATGTGTGAAATATCTTGAATCCAATAATATAACACAATAGATATACAAGGAGTGTACTAACTAATGAAGAGACATTGGATACGACATATAAAATTCCATAATTCAGTGCAAGAACGATAAAAACAGACAGGATTACAGTCATGCAATCCAGTAGCAGCACACACCAATAAGGCAATGCTTTTTGAGAAAAGCACCATTGAAAAAATTTAGTAAACTTCATATCTACCGTATTAAATAGCGCACAAGCACTATCACTTTTTTATTATACAAGACCATTGCTTCCTTCCCATAGCCTCTTCAGGCAACCTCCTTTTCGGTAGCACCATTCATTTTTCTTAAATTATGGGCTATCGCGATGATAATGCATTCGGCTTTTACCTTTTTAATTCCCTTAGGTGTACTTTGCGGAACAGCATATTTTATTTTATGTCTCCAAAACATGTTTCAATATCACGTGATCGATTATTCATTGTCTTTTTCCTTCATCCGTCAGTAGCTGCTATCGCATTTGTAGCTTGTACTCCTCCGGCTTTTGATTTACCTGTATCGTTCTGTTGCTCCCTATTTCCGTTTATTTCCGCATTAATCAGCTAACGAGTATCCGGAACAATCCCGGCACTCGTAGTTTCGCAAAGTAGAGGTAAATCTATTTTTATTTACAACCATCACTTCATCCGTATGAATCAAGCAGTACGGGACTTTTTACTTTTCGGGCTTTCTTTGTTAATGATGGAATTTAGCTAGGATATGGATTCCTGTATACGGCCTTTCCGGATGAAATCCACTTTGCCAAGGATTTCCAGTTCATCCTCACCATACCACTCGTTTCTTTGATAAGGTTATCGATTTCAAGCAGTATAGAGTCAATCCGTTTCAAGATAGCGAGAAGGGGGTTTCTTCCAGGCAACCTTATGCTTGTTGGCGTAGTGCCATCGCAATAATTTTCTTCAAAACGGATATAACCTTCAGTAAATATGAGCAGAAGCAGAGATTGGAATACAGTATGTTGGATGAGCGTTTCAAGAGGAGCATTATCTAACGAGTGAGCTCAATAATATGAAACTGTAGAAATGATTGTAGAACATGCAGGAGAAAATTTGAGTACTTACTGGTATATCCTTCAGTGATCGATAAATACCAATACCCCCTTCTATTTAGATCAATCCCTTCTATATACATCTCGTGTATACACCCTATTTTTCACGTCATCCAATTCCACATCATATCGATTAGCTATAATAGCCGCACTACGTTCTTTAAAGAGATCCAAATCATTAACAACTTCCGACCCAAAAAATGTAGTATTACCCGACAACGCTGGTTCATAAACAATTACAGCAGCTCCTTTTGCTTTCACCCGTTTCATTATTCCTTGAATAGAAGACTGTCTAAAATTATCCGAATTAGACTTCATTGTCAATCGATACACCCCAATTGTAACAGGGTGTTCTCGCACGCTACTCCATTCATTTTCTTTACCATAAGCATAATAACCCGCCATACGAAGTACTTGATCCGCTATAAAATCTTTTCTAGTCCGGTTACTTTCCACAATCGCTTCTATCAAATTTTCGGGTACATCCGCATAATTAGCGAGTAATTGTTTTGTATCTTTCGGTAAACAATAACCTCCATAGCCAAAAGAGGGATTATTATAATGATTTCCAATACGAGGATCCAAGCACACACCATTTATGATCGATTGAGTATCCAGCCCCTTTATTTCTGCATACGTATCCAACTCATTAAAGTAAGAAACACGTAATGCGAGATACGTATTCGCAAATAATTTTACAGCCTCCGCTTCTGTCAAACCCATAAACAAGGTATCTATATTTTCTTTTATAGCACCTTCTTGCAACAACCCGGCAAAAACATGAGCTGCATCTACCAAGTCCGGATCAGACAAATCCGTACCCACAATAATCCGGCTTGGGTACAAATTATCATACAAGGCCTTAGACTCCCGCAAAAACTCCGGACTAAAAAGAATATGCTTTGTATTAAACCTCTCACGCACAGAAACCGTATAACCAACCGGTATCGTACTTTTAATGACCATAAATGCATTTGGATTACAACGAAGAACCTGTTCTATCACAGCCTCGACTGCGGATGTATCAAAAAAATTTCGCTGACTATCATAATTTGTCGGGGCTGCTATCACCACAAAATCAGCACCTTTATAAGCCATTTCTGCATCTAGCGTAGCTTTCAAATTCAATTTATGATTAGTTAGATACTCTTCTATATAATCATCTTGAATAGGTGATTTTTTATTATTGATCAAATCCACCTTCTCCGGAATAACATCCACAGCAACCACCTCATGATGCTGTGATAACAAAGTGGCGATTGATAAACCAACATAGCCGGTACCGGCTATTGCTATTTTGTATTGCTTATTCATACTATTCTTATTTTTTTAATATTTTCTACACATTTACACATAACAATCCTGATATTTGCCATTAATAACAGCATCACACCATTCACGATTATCCAAGTACCATCTCTTAATACCATCTTCAAATTTAGTATCCGGTAGCTATCCCAATTCGTGAAATCAAGTTAATCAATATCCGTAAACACGTAACGATCTTCGCTATTAGCTGGCAGCAAAGCTATCTTTTTACCAAGCTGCCCGCTGCACTTGTTACAATATATTCACGATTTATATAAGTTTTCGTTATAGTCAAATAGCCAATCTGCATCTTTCAACCGAACGTGATGTCTGTCTTTGTCCGAAAGCAGTATTTTATCCATCGGAATACCCCAATCAATAGCGATATCCGGATCATTCCAAGCCAAAGCAGCCTCACTTTGAGGGAAGTAGAAATTATCGCATTTGTACTGAAAAATCACTTCATCAGTCAACACACTAAACCCATGTGCAAAACCACGTGGAATAAAAAGCTGCCAGTGATTCTCCTCTGTCAATTCTACACTAATAAATCGACCAAAGGTGGGAGAACCTTTACGGATATCCACAGCTACATCAAGTACTGCTCCCTTAATAACACGTACTAACTTGCTTTGTGCGTAAGGAGGCTTTTGAAAATGGAGACCACGAAGTACTCCATACGAAGATTTACTTTCATTATCTTGCACGAAATTCACGGTACGTACCTTTGTCTCAAATTCACGTTGAGAGAACGATTCAAAAAAATACCCTCGCTTATCTTTGAAAAGGTGAGGCTCAATAATTACCACCTCCGCGATACTTGTCTCGATTATTTTCATATTTTTAGTCTAAATTTCGATTTCCAGTCCTATCCATCTCTCTAATTACATTTAATAAACATTGTACACATGATTACCCCGATATCATTAGAAGCCTCGCTTAATAAGCCGTGCGTACCAGTACCCAACCAAACGAAGCCATGTTCCAAGATCCGTACCATTAACTCTCCATCTTCCAGAAGAGTCTGATTTACTGTCGTAATCTCAAGTTCTCTCGGATCTCAGCCAGCATCAAGACTAAAATCGGATAGCAAACCAATAGATACATTTCTTCAAGAATATTATTCCAAGATTTTTATCAAAAATCCACTCCCCTTAATTTCCACAAATTGCCTAACATCAAATCAGCACTAAGAGGGGTAATTTCTTCAAATCCACTACCATTAGTAAATGTCATTTCCCCAAAATAGATTTTTCCATCAACATTATAGAGATCTACTCGAACATGAGAAAAACCTTGAGATAATTCTTTCACTATTTCAATCATCATATTGAAATTTTTAGGTTTATTTATTACACCCTTATAATTGCCATATGAGCGTTGATTCCAAGTCTGAAGATTCCATTCCAAATCATAAACATTCCTAGTATGATTTGTAAATCTATCCATGTCAACCCAACAATAGTAAGGAACTCCATCAAAACATAAAAATTTATAATCAACTAGATCATGACTACCAGAATCAATAAACTCTTCCGCAATAATTTTAGGCGATATATCTTTATAGTGCATCTCACAATATCGACAACTATAATCAGTCTCTAAAGAGAACTTTATTTTTCTCCTAAGCTCTATTTTTTTAGCTAATGTAATGGCTTTCTTATCGCGAATAATCACCGCATCCCCAGATCCATGGTTTGTTTTAAGAACAAACTGATTTGGCAATATATCAATATTTATATCATCATAACTATCCCATACAGCCAGCAATGGAACTAAATACTCACTTCCCACTCTCTCAGAAACCCAATCCCTTACTTTATACTTATCAGAACACAATGTTTTTCTAGGATCTTTATCAAATAATTTTGCCCATTGCATCTTCTCCGTATAGGTTTTTAGGTTACCCCAATCTAATGCTTTTTCTTGCCTAATTTTATAAAGGGATGCATTATAGTCTTTCAAACCCTCATTGGACATTCCAGCGACCCGCAAAGACAATTTTTTATTCTCCACAAAAGCCTTATAATATTTAGCATAGGCAACTATTTGATATATCAAAGGTAATTTAACTTGAACAAATTGCTTCATAATATATAAACAATTAACAAATATCATTTCACTATATTTTTTTTCAACAAGACCATTAATTCTGTTCTTCTTTTCAATACGAGTAAAAGCACACCTACTCCATAAATAAATATCCCTGTTACAAGTTGGAATATCAACGTAAAAATATCCGCATCCATTATTTCTCCTATTTGAAAAACAACAATAAACATTACTATTCCAACCACCACAAATGGGACAAACTTCAACATATAGTTCTTTATTGAAAGACTTTTTCTAACAGAATATGACTGATATATGCACACAACAATTTCTGCTACAATAGTTCCGACTACAGCTCCTCTGGCAGCCATATATGGTATTAAAATTATATTAGCAATCAAATTAATGGCAGCACCCAGGAACAAAGAAACAACAAATATTCTATCTTTTTTATAGGGAATCAAATATTGAGTCCTTATTACATTGGCAAAAGCCATAAATGGAACTGTCACAGCTAATCCCATTATAAGAATTCCGCATTCCTCAAATTCATAACCAAAAAATACAGGAGCTAACACAAACGAGATGCCTGCCAATCCAAACGATATGGCTATAGCTAATAGCATAATCGCTTCCATTGAAATATTTATAAGCTTAACAACTTCTCCTTTATCCCTACCTGCGACCATATTTGCAATTCTAGGCATAAGAACTACACCAAATGCCATTATCAAGCTCATTGGTACATTTATTATTTTTTCAGCATTCTCATAAAAACCAACTTGAACATTTGAGCATATAAATCCTAACATAATCTTATCCATATACTTATAGACACTTAATGCCAAAATTGGCAAAAATAATATAAATAAAGGCCGAATATGTTGTTTTATGTCAAACCAAGATGGCTTACTCCATGAGGCATATTTATTTAAAGCAAACCAAACTATAGATTGTCCAACAAAAGTAGAAAGAGCTAATATAAGTGCATAAATCCAAAGATCCTCTCGTGTCTTAACAAAAACAAAAACTAAAACCACAGACAAAATTTTCACAAGAGTATTTCTCCCAACTGTTAACTTAAACTTTTCAATTCCAAAGAAAAACCAATTAATATCAAAGATAGCAGCCAAAATATAAATACTCTGAATAAAAAAAATATCCCGATTATTATCCATCAGAAAAAGTAGAATCCCAAAATACATGAATACAATAACTATTGAACAAGCAACATGTATTGAGAGGATTTCAGAAAATCGTTGATTCATTTCTTCTTTATTATTCCTGACCATAGCAATCGTTCTACTTCCATAATTTTTAATCCCAAGATTTGCAAACAATACAAAATAGTTTGCAATAGCGTATGTATAAGAAAAAATACCTATATTTTCTGCACCTAAAATTCTTGACACATAAGGGATTGTAAACAAAGGAATAAAAATCATCAATAATTCGTATAAAAATTGATATATTATATTTTTCCTTAGACCTGACACGCTTATTTACTATTTATATTTCTTATTACTTCAACACTTAACTCTTTTATAAACAAAAAAAGCCATTAGAAAACTTATACCTTGAACAGGTTGTGTAAAATAGAATCTAACAAATGAAAAAATCAACTTTTGCAACAACAATAAATAGATCAACGTATATTTATCATCAGTACCTCCTTTTGCTTTTCTATAGAAATACATAACAAAAAAACCGAATAATGCTCCTCCTATAAAAACTCCTAACATTCCACCATCTAAGTAAAATTGAAAAAAAGTAGTCACAAATGCGTTCATTCGAACTCCTCCAAGCAACACTACATTCTCTAAATTTGTAAATGAAAGATCACGTATAGTGGATAGCCATATCGGATATCGCCATCCCATGAGAGTCAAGACAAACATAAAAGGATAAAAAAAACCATAAAATGAAGCCATTCCATATCCATTAATCCCCCCATATAAAGTATTTAGTTCATTTATCCTATACTCTAAATGAGCAATTGGAACAACAAAATATTGATACATTTGAAAGAAAAAATCCACATCTTCACCTTTTCTTGATATTGTTGTAAAAGCTAGTGCAATAGCACAAGATAAAACAACCAATATAATTTTTTTTCTACTCTTCTTTTTAAGCTTTATCTTTATGCCCTTCCATTTATATAAATATACAACATAAATAGCCAACCATAGAATAACAGACCGTCCACCTGAAGTAAGAACCCAAGCAATAATCATTAGAACAGTTGAACCGATAAAAATTTTATTTCTATTCCCCTTAAACCACTCTATTGGAAGTATCGCTATAGACAAATAGACAGTAGGCGTTGCTATGAAATTTTGTATAGCAACCATATAGTTTGATTGTCTTAACAAATTTAGCTCTGAAGATGTAAATAACTCTCGAATTGCAGACAAAGTTAAACCAGCCTGCAATAAACCAATAACAACAATCGCCTGATAAGCCAAGTATACAAAAGTTATCGAATATAAAATAATTATAATTTTAAAATTTAAAACATATGAATATTTTTCATCATTTCCACATTTATAAAAAGAGCTAATCCCAACATTTACATTTTTTTTTATATTAGCAGCTGTAAATCCAACAAAAAAGGAAAACAAACCTATAAATAACAAAAAGTACGTATCACTATTTGGAATAGGAACACCAAATAAACCTAATCTTGAAAATGCCAATAACACTATCCAAATTATAAAAAATAGAGTACTAGGATTATATAGTTTACCATAAACAATCCTACTAAAGCATGCAGCAAACACACACAACAACAATGGTGCTATCATAAAACAATTTCAAATTACACTTTTATTCAATTCACGCTCCAATCTACTTATAAATAACACAGGAGAATATCTTCCATCATATGCATAATTCACTTCATTTATACACTTAAAGAAATCATTAAATGCAGCCAAATTAGAATCAATTAAATAAATAAAATCTTTTCTATAAAATGGCGACTCAAGTATCTTTTCATTATCTGTTATCAATTTCTTATTATAGCAAATTGATTCTAAAGTTCGTAACGTTACTCCTGCATTATTTTTATCCATTATTTCCACAATATATTCAGAGCTTAATACCTCTTTCAATACTAATTTATATGGTAGCCAAGTGTTATAAACAATTCCTTTCCTTCTTTTTTGCATTCTTTTAGGTACTCCTGAAATATAAAATACAGGACTACAACCGCAAAGCTCCAATTTATCATAAACACAAATCAATTTTTCCAACCGATCTTTCGCAACGCCTACAAAAAAACATTTATGTTTTACAATTTCAACCTTACCAATATTTATCATAGAGTAAACAGTAGGATAATAGGAAAAACCAAAAGTTTCAGATTCTCTTTTATCATATGTATAAATCAAGTCAAAACACTCCAACATTGGTTCAACGATACGCCTCATTCTATAAAATGAATTTATTAGAACAAGCACCATGTTAACATTAGATTTACTTTTTAATTTTTCAAGAAATCTTTTTCTATAATTACACAATGATGGATCCGTAAATAAAACCACATATTCATCCTCTTGATTAAAATCATAATGATTTAAAGAATAATATTTCTCCCAAAATCGTTTCAAAGGCAATTCTATTTTCATGTTCACTTTAAAACTAAAATGAATACGAAACAAAAAATCAACCAATATATTATTAACAGACAATGGTTTATCAACAAATTCCACATTATCCAGTTCTTTCAAATCACGCCACATCAACTTACCATAATCCCGATTTGGATATACTAACAAATATTTTCGCATTATCTATTTATTATATTTCATCTGAAAAGATGATTTTTTTGATATTTTAGTAATTTTCTTATAATTGGTTTCATTCTCAATAAGCTCAAACTTAAAAAGGCAATTGCCTCCTTTGAGCTATTTATCTTTAAACTCCGTATATAGTATTCTATTGCACTTCTTTGATCTGAAAGAACTACTTCATTTCCTAATCTAAATAAATATTTAGCATGAGTCTTTGATCTTTTTTCTATATCTTCTTTATATTTATCATATAGAGATTTCCATGCATTCTTATTCGCTAAACCACTTTTTGATATACTATCATTCTGTACAAAAGAATTAACTAAACTTTCTCTCAAATAACCTATAGAATAAAATCGTGCAGCTTGTAATGCAAAGTCCCAATCTTGAAAACGTTTTAATGTTATATCAAAATGTATTTTTTCAAAACATTCTCGTTTACACATGATCGTTTGAGTACCAACTCTATTCAAATAAAGAAGTTGATCAAAATAATCTTTATTATCATCCATATCTACATTGGGATAATAATACTTCCTATTTGGATTTTCCAACATAATTCGGGTCATACCACAAAAAGAGAAATCCAGATTTTTATCAACCATAAATCGGTATTGCTTTTCCAATTTATCAAGACACCATTTATCATCACTATCTTGAAAGGCAATAAACTCTCCTTTAGCAGATAATGCTCCTATATTTCTCGCATTACAGGCTCCAGACCTTTGTTCTAGTCGTAAATAACGAATTCTCTCATCCGCAATTCGAGTAATTATATCTCCAGTTTCATCTGTAGATGCATCATCAATAATAATCAACTCTATATCCCTATATGTCTGATTTAATACACTATCTACAGCCATACGTATTGTTTTAGCACGATTATATGATGGTATAACAACTGAAATCATGTTATGCTTATTTTGAAAATTATCTAATTTTTATATACATTTTCCCTACAAAGAACAGATCTTAATGTCATATAAATAATTTTACAGTCCAATAAAAAAGAAAGATTCTCTGCATAGTAAATATCATTTTTATATCGTTCTTCTAATGTCGCACTATTTCTCAAAAGGGCTTGATTATATCCAGTAATACCAGGTCTAACATCAAATTTCTTTTTCACAAAATCCGTATAAGTTCTTTCATTTCCCATCGGACTAGGTCGTGGGCCAACAAAACTCATATCGCCCAAAAACACATTGAGTATTTGAGGGAGTTCATCTATACTCGTTTTCCTCAGAAAGCTCCCAATCCTTGTTAATCGAATATCTTTCTCTGAATTAAAAGTAGTTCCATCAGCATTCCTAATATCCGGAGCATTCATTTTCATACTTCTAAACTTAAACATCCTAAATTTTCTCATATTACGCCCATAACGCTCTGCATTATAAAAAACATCACCATGATCTTCAAGTTTGATAAATAAAGCTATAGGGATCATTAATACAAGAACAAGAGGAATCAACATCAAAGATATTACAATATCTATAAGACGCTTAAGTATTTTATTATACATTTAATTAATTTGTTTTTTCAATTCATATAAAGCTTCTTTCATCGTTTTAGGTTTTAAACCCAAAACGCTAATATAGTGATGAGTATCCATAAAAGAAGAATCAATACTTTCATCTATATTATCTTTATAGTCTACAGAATTACTATTTTCAAACACTAAATTTACAGTTTTTGCTATTGATAAATTCGTATAAGCCTCCTGCATACCGACATTTAGAATTATTGACTCCTCATACTGCCTAATAGCACATAAAACAAAAGTTTTCGCTAAATCATCAACATAGATAAACTGGCGCTTGGCAACACTTCTTCCATTCACAATCAGCTGTTTATTCAAACATGCAGATTCGATAAAATTATTCATCATACCTTTACGCCTTTCCTCTATACCCAAAACTTGAGCAATTCTCAAAATAGTATATCTAAACTTGAATTTATGGGCATAAAAAATACAGAGATATTCACAAGAAGCCTTTGATATTCCATAAAGTGTTTTAGGCTGAAGACAGATGTTTTCCTGCCATGGTATTTTTGTTATATCTGAATAAACAGCAATAGAAGAAGCAAAAACTATATGCTTAATATTCAGTTTATTCATAACCAACAAAATATTCTCAGTAATAATCTCATTCACATGATAATCAGAAATCAGACCTTGCGTACCTCTTGTAGCTGCTAAATGAATTATCACATCTACATTTCCCAATATTCCACTCAATGAATTCACTGAATAATCAGTCCTCCCCCATCTCACTTTATTTAAAGGTACTCCATCATATCGCTCTCTTGACAACGCAAGAATATCAATTCCTTCATAATCCATGAGTTTCTTCAAGACTTTTGATCCGATAAATCCACCTGCCCCCGTAATCGCAACTCTCATTATCTAATGCATCTTTTACAAACCACGAATAAAATATCCTACCTTATCAAAACGTCCATTCACAGAACGCACATAATCACCTGTTTCATAGTAGAAAAAACTATCTTCTGCATCTTTCGGTATCGAAAAAGCAGATTGTTCCATTATTGTTTCAGGTTTTTGACAAAAGAAGACTAACTCCATTGACTTAACACCTGAATTCAATTGTTTTAGTTCTGAGACATCATCATATAGCAGATGCTCAAATACCAACTTCATTAAGTTAACTCCTGTAGATCTAGCCAATAAATTCCACATATGGCACCCGTCTAAGCGTGGCGTCATCTCTATAATATAAGGATGACCATTCAGTACTTTCATCTGAAAATAAACTGGGCCATTCAGTATTCCAATCCGATTACAAGCATCTTCCACGATTCTCTTAATCTTATGATTAATCGTGTCACAAACAGCTTTACTTGGAATAATATGTTTATGTATTAACCCTGTATATTCCGGCCAAGTATCTCTATCCGATACAATCAAAAATCTCATTACACCATTAACCATATAACCATTCACTGAAAGCTCCGGCCCTTCTACGTATTTCTCGACAATAACTTTTCCTTCTCTAGAATATTTAAGCGCATCTTGAAAATGAGACTCAAATTCTGCTTGTGAACTGACTAAAAAAATACCTCTTTGTCCTTGTGCATCTGATGGTTTTAAAATTGCAGGATATTGAATTGCTATTTTATCTATAGAATTTAATACTTGAAAGGGTATATTTCCTTCACACTCCAATGTTAGTTTCTCACGCATCAGATTCTTGTGATTACATACATTTGCAGTATAGGAAGAAACAAAATGAGGTAATCCAAGTCTCTCACTCAAGCGGCATGCTACAGGCATCGCCAAATCAGATCCTGTAGAATAAACCACATCAATTTTGCTATCAATTACAAAAGTTGATAATTTCTCTTCATCTAATATATTAATCAAATTAAAATGATCCGATAAATCCGCTGCTGGTCCATCTTTAGCCATTGCACATGTGAATGTTTCACATCCCATTTTTTTTAATTGATTAATTGCATCCATTTGTACAGCTGCAACTCCCAAAATTAAAACTTTTTTTCCCATATCACTTTTTATTATCAAACCTCATTTTAGACATTTCTTAACACACTCAACCACATAATCCACATCTTCATCTGACAAACAGGTATGAAGCGGTAATGTCACTACATTTTTAAATTGCTCATAAGCATTTGAATAGTCTTCAATTTTGAATCCTAATTTCTTATATCCAGTGTGCATAGGTAATGGCTTATAATGCACATTAGTAGCAACTCCTAATTCAGCCATTTTCTCTATAAATTTATCCCGCTGCTCTACATTTTTGTCGTTCAGATTTATAATATATAAGTGTCCAGAAGATATAACATCAGATGTATAATGTGTTAACACCGTAATAGGTAAACCCATCAATCCTTTATTATAACGATCTATAATTTCTCTTCGGCGGGACAAAATTTCATCATATCTTTTTATTTGCCCCAAACCTATGCCCGCACAGACATCTGTCATATTGCATTTATACCATGGTCCAACAATATCATATTCCCACGCCCCCAACTTCGTTTTTGCCAAGGCATCTTTACTCTGACCATGAAGACTAAATAACATATATTGATGATACAACTCATCATTATCAATTCCTTCAATATCTTTCCAAGTAACCGCACCGCCTTCCGCTGTTGTTAAGTTTTTCACCGCATGAAACGAGAAATTTGTAAAATCCGCAACAGAGCCTATCGGGGATTTTTTGTAAGAAGCCCCGAAAGAATGAGCGCCATCAGCCATAACGATTACTCGGCTCAAGGCTTTTTGAACCGGGTTTTCACTTTGCTGGAATAAATTCTTTTTCCGCTCTACTATATCAAAAATCTTATCATAGTCACATGGGATACCGAATAAATCCACAGGAACTATGGCCTTTGTTCTCCCCGTTATCGCCGCTTCTAATTGGTTATAATCCATAGTGAACTTTCCGTGTTCACAATCTATCATAACCAATTTAGCTCCCACATGCTCTACCACACTTGCCGTAGCTGTATAAGTATAGGCGGGAACAATAACCTCATCACCGGCTCCTATGCCTAATATACGCAAAGTCATCTCGGCACATGCTGTATTTGAGTTCAAACAAACAGCTTTTGATGTATGACAACGTTCTGCTACAAGCTGTTCTAATTTTTTAGTTTTAGGTCCAGTAGTAATCCAACCGGACTTCAATGCCTCAACAACCTCATTGATCTCTGCCGCTGTTATATCAGGGGGACTAAACAATATATTTCTCATGACTCTCTGCACATTTCTAAAAATTTCTTTATTATTTCTTTTTTTTATTCTCCGCCTCAAAACCATACCCATAGCCGTATCCATAGCCATAATGTTTACCATAGCCATAACCGTATTTCTTACCATAACCGTAACCATAGGTGTTTTTACGTTTACTTAAGTCAACCCCGTTAATTACAACTGCCAACTTATCGAACTTATGCTCGTCTCTAAGAACATTGATATAGCAGAAAGCGGCTTTCGGAGTCACATCCGCACGACAAACATAAATGCACATGTCGGCTACACGGCTTATTATGGCCGTGTCAGTTACCAGACCGATTGGAGCCGTATCCAATAATACGTAATCATAACGAGCTTTCAATAGTTCCACCGCCTTCTCTAATGTATCACGGGCTACCAACTCCGTCGGGTTTGGGGGGATTGTTCCACCCAAGAGGATATCTAAATTAGGACTAATGCCTGAAGGCTGCACAAACTCAAAAAGATCCTTATCTTCCGGATTCATCAGATAATTAGATATTCCCTCCTTCCTTTTCGATAAGTCGAATACTCTATTCAAGCCGGGCTTGCGGATGTCCATGCCAACCACTACCACTTTTTTACCCAAATAAGCCAGACTAACAGCAAGATTTCCGGTCAGAAAGGATTTACCCTCTCCGGGCTGTGTGGAGGAGAATAATATGACTTTTTGCTCTTTCCGTAACATAAAAAGCAAATTGGTTCGTAATCCCCGGAAGGTCTCTTCCATCATGTCATTCTTATTCTCACGTACTACAATCATTCCTTTATCAGAAGACTTATGAACACACAATGGTAATTCGCCCAAAATCGGTACATTCGTCAATAGTTCCACATCACTCCGGTTCTCTATTTTATACTTCAATAATTCCACGATAAAGATGATTCCTACCGGAATAAACAAACCTGCCACCAAAGCTGCCAATAAAAAGATAATCTTCTTCGGAGCAACTGGATCCTTCCCGGGTAACGGTTCCTCTACAATACGACCATTATTAGCCGTCGATGCCAACGTAATCGCATTCTCTTCCCGTTTCTGCAATAGCATGATATATAAAGTTGCCTTAATTTCTTGTTGACGAGAAATTGTCATGAACTCTTTCTCCTGTTTTGGAGCGTCACTAATCCGACCCTCGAATTTACTGGCTTGACGCCCAATATCTTTCTGGGCAATTTGCAATCCTCGCAAGACGCTGTTCACAGCCGTCTCCACATTGTGCCTCATCGCCTCAATACCCGTATTCATGTTTATCACCGCTGGGTTATTTTCCGAAGAAGTACGCAATAAACGTTTACGCTCGATTATCATCGTGTTATATTGCTCAATTACCCCAGATAGATTTTGATCCTGCAGTCCTACGTTTGCAGGAATTACCTCTTCCCTGTTGACCGGATCATTGATATAGGTACGTAGGAATTGAACCAAACTAATCTGCGTAGCATTCTCCGTACGTTGCTGCTCATACTTAGAGCTCTCTTGTAAAGCCAGCCGGGCATCGCTTGTCAAGTCTGTCAGACCGGATCGCTGCTTGAAATCCGCCAGCTCACTCTCCGCCGTACCCAACTCATTGTTAATGATACCAATGCGTTCTTCGATGAACTCAGCGGTTTTCTGGGCCACCTCATTCTTCTCGTCGTTTGCATCTTGATTGTAGAACGCCACCAAACAATTAACAAAATCCACGCCTCGCTCCTTTACCGTATTATTCAAGCTGATCTTCGCTATAGTCGTGGTCTGGGAAGAAGCCGTCACGCTCAATTTTTTCATATATTCATCGGCGGTCTCTGTCGGCGTATTTATAGTAACACGTAAGGCGATTTCCTCTTCTTTCATATGTAAGGTGTCACCTTTCGTAAAGCTTAAAATGCCTACAGGAGTTGGCAGCACCGCTGGCAATTGATCAAATGTCCGTTCCATCTCTCGCTCTTCCTCGTCTTGCACATATTCAGCCTTAACCGACAATTTCCCCGCTTTTGTAAAAGTGAGATCCATCTTAATCGGCCCCTCTAATTTTTCGGCTTCTTCCGGTGTCATATAAATCCGCACCGGACTATTCTTATAAAGAGGCATCGCGTAACCAAATGCTCGCTTTTCCGCTACACGAACATATAAATTCAGGTCATTCACGACTTTTTTTATCAAAGTACGGGATTTCAAAATTTCCACCTCGTTATCAAAATTATTTGTCATGGAAAACATCCCCAAATCTTGAATAGCCGCTAATGGATTGTTACCCGAACCACTTCGCTTATCCTCCTCCTTTATCAATACAGAACTGGAAATATTATATACAGGCGTTTGATAACGAAGAAACAGGTAAGTAGCAATACAGCATATCAATATACTAGCAACAAACCAACGCCAATAAAAAAGATATTTGAATAAAAGAGCAACTAAATCGATCTCTTGTCCCTCGTTCTCCAAGCTCCTATTATTATTCATCTGTTCGTCTATCATCTCTCTTAATTTTAAACTTTCAATTCTTAACTTCATTTATTTAAGTATGTTCACTAATAAACCGGCAATAGATACCAGAATCGAGAGCGAGCTCACCCAAAGAGTCGTGCTGTTGCCGATATCAGAGTTTTTCGCCTTTGTCTTGTTCGGGGTCACGTAAATAATATCGCTTTGTTTCAGGTAATAATACGGGGAAGTCACGATTCCTGCATTATTCAAATCCAGGGTAATAATTTCACGCTTACCGTTCACATCCTCACGGATCAATTTGACGTTATCGCGGACACCGTAAATCGTCATGTCACCTGCCATCGCCAAAGCCTCCAGCACATTCACCTTTTCGTTGCCAATCGTGAAGCTTCCCGGACGGGCCACCTCACCCAGCACTGAGATTTTATAATTAGCCATACGAACCGTAACGATCGGGGTTTCCTTCAAATAAGGTTTCAAACGCTCACGAATCAACTCCTCTGCCTCGTTCTTTGTGAGACCACCCACTGCCAAACGACCGATAACGGGGAAATCAATTTCACCCTTATTATTCACCAAGTATTGCTGCATGGTCGGTTGCGTAGTCGTACTGATATTTGTCAAAGCTGCATTGATAGGAGTCTGTACTGTCAAGTTGAACGGGGTCGCAGACTTCGGATCTGTCGTATTAACCGTGATGCTCAACAAGTCTTTCGGCATGATTTTTGCATCATACAAAGGAAGTATCTCCTCAGAATCGTTCACTGCCTCTGGATTTTGGAGGTAAGGTACGTTCTTATAAGAGGTGCAACTCGTTACCACCAGAGGTAAAGCAAATAAAAGTAGTAATCTTTTGATTTTCATATTATTTTGTTATCGTTTTTATTTCATTGAATACATAAAATACCGATTTAACGAATATCAGATAAGCGGACCAGGAAAGTAGAGCAAGCACTCTTACTTCATATTTGTTAGTTGTTTTTTAGTAAAAGTGATGGTAGAATAAAAATTAAATACCTATTTCCCGAACAGGCGAGCAAAGAAACCTTTCGTTTTTTTCGGTTCTGATTCGTACTCATATCCGCGTATGAGATCCTCATAGGTAAGTTTACGGTTAATCATCTCATAAATTACCCCCCAGTCGGGAAGACCGCCAAGATTACGGTCATCAATAAACACATCCGCTTTCAGCTTACGAGAGAAATGATTGTTCAGATTCTCCTCCTCCTCCGGATAATCACGATTGACGGCATAAAACTCAAGGCCACGCTCACGACAAAAAGCAACAGCCTCATCAAGAAGCTTACCCTCACGGACACTCCAGAGGATAAGCTTATGGCGTTCGGAACGCAGTTTTTTTAGGGTATCGATGGCAAAAGGAATCTCACGGCCAATAGAAGGATAACGATGCTCAACTATAGTACCATCAAAATCTACAGCTACAACCAAAATAAAACAGATTGTTTTAAGTTAAATATTAAAGTATACTTGACAACAAATTAGGAAAGCAAAAGGAAAAGCATGTAAACCAGCCCTGACACTGTCAAAAGCCAAAGCAGGAACAGAATTCGCATGCCCTTCTTTTTACTGATTCGGAAACATTTATTAATCATTATTGAGATGATTTCCAGCGACAGAAGTTCTGCCGACAAATCTTATATGCAATGTTGAAAACCGGGGACGGGAACGTCTGAGGGTGATTTATTGATTTATATTTATTATGCGTAGAATTCAGACGCTCCAAACAAAATCCCCGGTTATTTTTTACTAATCGACATATTCCCATGGATAGGGATTCTCTTCCATATTACGAAGTTCTTCAACAGCCTCAACCTGTTCGGATGTAAGAGAAGTCTGTCCCCACCCATCCACAATCTTACGGGCAGACTGCAACAAAGCTTCTTCATAAGTCTCACCATAACAATAAGTCAACAGCCTGACTTTGAGCAAGGAGTCCGGAAGCCGTTCCAAAACATCACAAG
>ERZ827492.1110-NODE-1110-length-22725-cov-6.195412_pt1 | contig 22725 bp, 17 predicted proteins | sample MGYA00519704_ERZ827492 | MGnify/ENA primary metagenome ERZ827492 (study PRJEB31778, sample SAMEA3449325) | human gut metagenome | biome: human gut; feature: human-associated habitat; material: faeces | place: United Kingdom | collected 2010/2012 ...
TACCGCGCGGACTGAGGCGCGGCCCATTTCCTGCGGCAGGGAATCCGCTGCGGGGAATGAACAGAAAGACGGGCCCGTTTTGCTCGTCTGTCACGAGGCGTTCTGCGCCTGATCCGGCATCGATTTTGCGGACATGGACAACGACGCGTTCTTCCACGATTCGGCAAAGAACGCGCAGGTCGAAACCTACCGCGCGGACTGAGGCGCGGCCCATTTCCTGCGGCAGGGAATCCGCTGCGGGGGACAAACAGAAAGAACACGAAGAATATTTTGAAATCCAACCCCCAGGCTTCGGGGGGAGAGCGCGAGAGGGGGGCGAAGCCCCGCCTCTCGCCTCTTGCCCGGAGGCCGGAGCAGAGAGGAGGCAACCCATGATCGCGGAGGTACTGCTCGCGCCGCTGCGCGCGACAAAGGGATTTTTGGCCCTGGAGGAGGCGGTGGAGCGCTCCGTGGGCAAGCCCGCGGCGGCGTTCGGCCTGGTGGAGGGCGCGCGCGTTGCGGTGGCGGGCGCGCTCAGCCGCGGCCGGCGCACGCTGATCGTCGCGCCCAGCGACCAGGCCGCCATGCGCACGGCCGAGGACCTGACGCGCTGCGGCGTTGCGGCGGCGCACTTCCCCGCCAGGGAGACGGCGCTCTTCCGCGCGGACGCGGAGAGCCGGGAGCTGATCCACCGGCGCATCGCGGTGCTGGGGGACCTCCTCCAGGGCAAGGTGCAGGTCGTTTGCGCGCCCATCGAGGCGCTGCTGCTGCAGCTGATGCCGGTTGCGGAGTTCCGGGAAGCGATCCTGACGCTGCAGCCGGGGGACGAGGCGGACCTCTCGGACCTGACGCGCCGCCTGGCTGCGGCGGGCTATGCGCGGGAGGAGGCGGTCGAGGGCCGCGGCCAGTTCGCGGTGCGCGGCGGCATCCTGGACGTTTACCCCGTGCAGGCGATGACGGCCTACCGCGTGGAGTTCTTCGGGGACGAGGTGGACTCCGTGCGCGAGATGGACGTCCTGACCCAGCGCTCGACGCCCACCGACGCGCCGCTGCTCGTCTACCCGGCGACGGAGGCCTGCGCCAGCCCCGCGCAGATGCGCCGCGCGGCGGACCTGCTCGAAGGGGAGCTGTCCGCGCTGCGCGCCCGCGCGCCGAAGAAGCGGGCCGCGGACGACGCGCCCTGGCTCTCCGGCGAGGACGAGGAGGAGGCCGGCGCGGCGCGGTCGGCGCGCAAGGCCCTTCTCCCCGAGGACCGCAGGCCCGAGCGCATCGAGGCCCTGCGCCAGGGCAAGCGCGGCGAGGCGCTGGAGAACTTCGTGCCCTATCTCTACGAGAAGCCGGCGTACTTCAGCGACTACTTCGATCCGGAGCTGGTCGTTCTGGAGGAGGCCGGCCGCCTGCGCGAGCGCGCGCAGAACGTCGGCCTGGAGTTCTATGAGCAGGTCAAGAACGCGCTGGAGCGGCAGGAGGCCTTCCCCGGCCAGCAGAAGCTCCTGGACACCTGGGACAACTTCGTGCGCATCTTAGAGAAGCGGCGCAGCGCCGTGCTCGGGCACATGCAGGTGGGCCTGGGCGACCTGCGCCTGTCGGCGATCTGCAACATCGAGACGCGGCAGATCCCGGACTTCCAGGGGCAGAACGCGCTGCTCGTGGAGGAGCTGAACGCCTACCGGCAGAAGGGGACGGCGGTTGCGCTGCTCACGGGCGGGCGCGCGCGCGGCGAGCGCCTGCGCGACTCCCTGCGCGAGCGCGACCTGCCCGTGACCTTTGCGGAGGGGACGGCGCCCCTTGCGCCGGGGGAGATGGCGGTCATCCCGCTCGGGCTCAGCCGCGGATTCGCCCTTCCGGAGGCAAACTTTGCGGCCCTGGGCGACGCGGACCTGTTCGGCACGACGCGCCAGCGCGCCGCGCGCCGCCGCAGGAAGGCGGGCGAGGCCATCCGCGCGTTCACGGACCTGAAGGTCGGGGACTACGTCGTCCACGAGAGCCACGGCATCGGCGTCTACACGGGCATCGCGCGCATGACCATGCAGGGCAAGACGCGCGACTATCTGCACATCCAGTACCAGGGCACGGACGCGCTCTACGTGCCCACGGACCAGCTCGACCGGGTGCAGAAGTACATCGGCATGGAGAACAAGCCCCCGCGCCTGAACAAGCTGGGCGGCACGGAGTGGGCGCGCAGCAAGGCCCGCGTCAAGGGCGAGATTCTGAAGATGGCCGACGAGCTCATCCGCCTGTACGCCTCGCGCCAGGCGGCCCCGGGCTTCGCCTTCTCCCCGGACACGCCCTGGCAGCGGGACTTTGAGGACGACTTCCCCTACGAGGAGACGCCGGACCAGCTCCAGTGTATCGCGGAGATCAAGCAGGACATGCAGCAGCCGCACCCCATGGACCGCCTGCTCTGCGGGGACGTGGGCTACGGCAAGACCGAGGTCGCCGTGCGCGCGGCGTTCAAGGCCGTCATGGACGGCAAGCAGGTCGCCTTCCTCGTGCCCACGACCGTTCTTGCGCAGCAGCACTTTCAGTCCGTGCGCAAGCGGTTTTCGCACTTTCCCGTGCGCATCGAGATGCTCTCGCGCTTCCGCACCGCGCAGGAGCAGAAACAGATCCTGCAAAAGCTCAAGGACGGGCAGATCGACATCCTCATCGGCACGCACCGGCTCCTGGGCAAGGACGTGCAGTTCCGCGACCTGGGTCTGGTCATCATCGACGAGGAGCAGCGCTTCGGCGTGGCGCACAAGGAGAAGCTCAAGCAGCTCAAGACCCAGGTGGACGTGCTGACGCTCTCGGCCACGCCCATCCCGCGCACGCTGCACATGTCCATGGTGGGCATACGCGACATGTCGCTCCTGGAGACCCCGCCGGAGGAGCGCTACCCCGTGCAGACCTATGTGCTGGAGTATTCCGACGCGCTGGTGCGGGACGCGATCCTGCGCGAGCTCGCGCGCAAGGGCCAGGTCTACCTGCTCTACAACCGCGTGCGCAGCATCGAGCGCTTCTACGACCACATTTGCCGGCTCGTGCCCGAGGCGCGGGTCGCCGTGGGCCACGGCCAGATGCGCGAGACGAGCCTGGAGGACGTGATGCTCGACTTCTACGAGGGCAAGTTCGACGTGCTCGTGTGCTCGACGATCATCGAGTCCGGCCTGGACGTGCCCGCGGCCAACACCATGATCGTCTGCGACGCGGACCGCTTCGGCCTCTCCCAGCTCTACCAGCTGCGCGGGCGCGTGGGCCGGTCCAACCGCCTGGCCTACTGCTACCTGACGGTGCCGCCCAACAAGGTGCTCACCGAGGTCGCGGAAAAGCGCCTGTCGGCCATTCGGGAGTTCACGGAGTTCGGCTCCGGCTTTAAGATCGCCATGCGGGACCTGGAGATCCGCGGCGCGGGCAACCTGCTGGGCAGCCAGCAGCATGGCCAGATGGCGGACGTGGGCTACGATTTGTACTGCAAGCTCATGGAGGAGGCGGTCAACGAGCTGCGCGGCCAGGCGGGCCTGCAGGTGGACGTGGAGACCAAGGTGGAGCTGCCGGTGGACGCCTACCTGCCGCAGGAGTTCGTCCAGGGCGAGGCCCTGCGCATGGAGGTCTACAAGCGCATCGCCGAGATCGAGACGCGCGCGGACTTCTCCGACGTGCTGGACGAGATGATCGACCGCTTTGGCGACGTGCCGCCCGAGGCCGAGCACCTGATGTGGATCGCCCTGCTCAAGGCGCTCAGCGCCCGGCTGCAGATCGAGCGCGTGTTCCTGCGCGGGGGCAAGGTGGTCTTCCGCTTCTCGCCCAGCGCAACACTCGACGGGGCCAAGCTCGTCTTCGCCCTCAACAAGGCCAAGAGCGACCTCGTGCTGCAGCGCAGCGGCACGGGCACGGTTCTGCTGCTCAACCGCGCGGGCGAGCCGGAGCAGCTCATGGAGCTGGCCGTGGACGCGCTGGAGAAGGTCGTGCCCGCGGTCGTGGACGAAACCAACCCGAATGTTCAAAGAAAGGTCACAGAATAGTATTTGCATCCCGTGCCGTTATCCTGTATAATAGACGGGTGCATAAGGAGCAACAGCGTCTTAGCAAGAAAGGAAGAGAAACGAAAATGAGGAAGTTCATCAAGCTGCTGGCCGTCGCGCTGGCCGCCGCAGCGCTGGCGGGCTGCTCGCTGGTGAGCATCAACACCGAAAAGATCACGGTGGCGACCGTGGGCGAAGACACCATCACCAAGGCCGCCTTTGACGAGGGGTTCAACGCCTTCCTCGCCCAGTACGGCTACACCCAGGACAGCACCGAGATCGCCGACCAGCTCCCGGACCTCAAGGAGCAGTACATCAACATGATGGTGCAGAACCTGGTCATCGAGCAGAAGATCGAGGAGCTGGGCCTTGGCGAGGTCACGGACGAGGAGAAGGCCGCCGCCGAGCAGAGCGTGCAGGACTGGTATGACGAGCAGTTTGCGCAGCTGGTGGAGACCTACTCCGCAGACGAAACCGTCGAGGACCCGGAGGCCGAGGCGACCACCACCATCGAGAACTACCTTTCCTACTACGGCACGACGCTGGAGCAGATGAAGCAGGAAGAGGTGGACTACATCCCCACCCAGAAGCTCTATGACGAGGTGACCAAGGACATCACCGTCACCGAGGAGCAGATCGAGAGCCAGTTTGCCACCCTCGTCTCCGAGGCCAAGACCGAGTACGACGAGGACAAGTCCGCCTTTGTCACCGACTACCAGAGCGGCAACACCATCTATTACACGCCCGAGGGCATGTTCTTCGTCAAGCACATCCTCATCGGCCTGACCGAGGAGCAGCAGCAGGAGATCACGGACCTGCGCGCGGATGAGGACGAGACCGTCGCCGCCACCGCGGACGCCAAGCGCGACGAGTACCTGCTCACCATCCGCGAGGAGGCCGAGGCGGTCCTGGCGCGCGTCGACGCTGGCGAGGACTTTGACGCGCTGATCGAGGAGTGCGGCGACGACCCGGGCATGAGCGCGTACCCGGACGGCTACCTGACGTACGTCGGGGATACCAGCTTTGTGGACGAGTTCGCCGCGGCCTGCGAGGCCCTGACCGAGGACGGCATGACCAGCGGCCTTGTCGGCTCGGACTTTGGCTACCACATCATCCGCCGCGTTTCGACCCTGCCCGCGGGCGAGGCGACGCTTGCCGACGTGCACGACGCGCTCCAGGAGTCCATGCTCCAGGAGGCGAAGGACACCGCCTACAGCGACCAGATCGCCGCCTGGGTGGAGGAGGCCAACGTCACCATCGAGACCGGAAGGCTCTGATCGCACAAGTAGGATGAAGAGCGACCGATGAAAAGCCCGCCTTTTCTTCAGTCGCTTTTTTCCACCGATTTTCCAAGAGGTGAAGATCCATGAAAAAAGTATGCATCGCGCTGCTGGTGGTTGCCTGCGTGGCGCTGGGCGCCTGCGCGGCGCCGCACCGCGGCGGCGAGTTTGCCGTGGGCAGCGACGTCGTCCCCCTGCCGGAGGCGACGCCCCAGCCGACGCTCCCCGCCCCGCCCACGCCGGCCCTGCCCACCTCCGCGCGTGTTGCGGCGAGCGCCTACCGGCCCGAGGCCGTGCCCACGGCCCTTGCCGGCAGCGAGAACTTCTCCACCGCGCTCTACGTGCTGCTGACCGAGGGCATCCGCGCGGGGGACGGGGATGTGGACGCCAGCACCCTGGAGGTCACGCAGGCGCAGTTCGACGGCGTGCGCGCCTACCTGCTCTCGCGCAACCCCTGGGGCACGCTGACGGACATCACCCTGGACGACGTTGAGCCCGGACGCATCGTGCTGACATACGCCCTGGACGACCCGGACGAGTGCGCCGCGCAGGCCCAGCGCTTTGACGACGCCGCCACCGCCGCCATCGCCGCCTGCGTGCCCGAGAACGCGACGCAGCTTTCCGCCTCCATCTCGCTCTACAAGTTCGTCGCCCAGACCGTGACGCAGAACTACGAGGACGAGAACTTCGAGGCCGCCGACAGCGGGCTCTACAGCGCGCTGGTGGACGGGCAGGGCATGGACCGCTCCTTTGCCTACCTCTACAGCTTCCTGCTGGACCAGGTCGGCGTGCAGAACGAGGTCGTCGTGTGCGAGACCGGCGAGCACGCCTGGAACCTGCTGACCATCGACGGCCGCTCCTTCTACTGTGACCCGCAGATGGAGGCCGGGCTCAACGGCGGCCAGGCCCTGCAGGGCTTCGGCCTGTCCGGCACGGACATGGCGGCGCTCAACGGCTGGCAGACCTGGCAGCCCGAGTCCGCCGCGGACAGCGAGTCCACCGCGGACAGCGAGTCCACCGTGGACCCCGAGTCCGGCACGGACGCGGAAGCCGCTGCGGCCGAGGCGGAGGCGACCGCGACCGAAACCGCTGCACCCGAGACGGGCGCCGGGTCCGGGGCGGCCATGCCGGAGACCGAGACGCTCCTTTCCCCCGTGCGCCAGGCGAACTACGCCGACATTGACCCCGCCGCGGACGCGATCTACTTCGACCTGATGGACGGCCGCGCGGGCATCTACCGCATGGACCTTGCCACCGGCGAGGTGCTGGACGTCATCGAGGCCGAACCCCTCGCCCTCGCCGTGCTCGGCGAGAACGTCTACTACCTGGACAGCGCGGACAACCTGCTCTACAGCTACCACACGGCGGACGGCACCATCCTGCAGGCCGTCGAGGGCGTGCCCATGCGCTCCCTGCGCCGCGTGAATACGGAGCTGCGCTACGTCACCCAGGAGGACGCCGAGGGCCTCCTCTCCCTGAATTGAGTTTGTTTCCGGAAGCAAAACAAGAAGACGTGCCTGATTCACGAGAAAAGTGGACTGAAAGCGAAATTCAGTCCACTTTTTTCGTTGACAAAAGGCGGAACAGGGGGTATCGTATAGATACCGATGACAATGGAAAGAGGGAGATTCCCGTGCAGAAGGGAACCGCGTTCGGGTAAAAAAAGTCCCCGTCGCTTCCGGCATATCGAAACTGGGAGGGATCCATATGGCAGTACAGAAGACCAAGACGCTCGTGGGCGGGCTCCTGCTCGTGCTGTGCACGGTCCTGCTGCCCGCCGCCTTCCTGACGGCCGGGGCCGCCGCGCTGCGGCCGCTGCTGGCGCTGGGCCTGGCCCTGGCGCTGTGGTGCATGGACGCGCTGCCCGTGCCCGAGGCGCCGGCGGAGTGCCTCCCCCCGGCGCTGCTCTCCCTGGCGCTGCTGTTCTGGCACGCGGGCAGCAGCACCGGCCAGTACGCCTGGCAGACGCTGCCCCTGCTGGGGCTCCTGCTCGCCGCACTGTGCCTGGTGCAGATGGCCCGCGCCCTGGTCCTTGGGCGCTGGAGTTGGCGCTTCGACAGCCGCCGGGCCGCGGCGCTCTTTGCGCTGGTGCTGCTGGCGCTGCTGCAGGGCTTTGCCGCGCAGGGCTTGCTTGCGCAGCGCATCAAGAACGAGTTTTACGGCACGGCGCTGGTGCTCGTGCTGAACCTGTGCTGCGGCGCGCTGCTGCTGCCCTTCCTGCGCCCGCGGCGGGCGCTGGCGCCCTGGTTCGCCGCGCTGGGCCTGCTGCTTCTGCTATGCTTTGCCGCGGCCAACCACCTGCCGGAAGGCCTCGGCATCCTGCGGGATTGGCTTGGCGACCTCGGCGCGCAGCAGAACCTGACGCTCGGCGCCGCCTTCCTGTTCGCGGCGGCCGCCAGCCTGGCCGCTCCGAAAAGGGCGGCATGAAAAGCAAAAACGCGGACCCAAGCGGGCCCGCGTTTTTTTTTAGCGTGCTGCGTCACACGCCGCTGTAGGCGGAGAAGCCGCCGTCGATGGGCAGCACAACGCCCGTGATGAAGGACGCGGCCTCGTTGTTGAGCAGGAAGAGCACCGCGCCGGAGAGCTCCTCCGCCTTGCCGAAGCGGCCCATGGGCGTCGCGGCGAGGATCTTGCCCGTGCGGGGCGTGGGGTTGCCGTCGTCGTCGAAGAGCAGCTTCTCGTTCTGCTTGGTGACGAAGAACCCGGGGGCGATGGCGTTGACGCGGATGCCCGCCTTGGAGAAGTGCACGGCCAGCCACTGCGTGAAGTTCGAGATGGCGGCCTTTGCGCCGGAGTAGGCGGGGATCTTGGTCAGGGGGGTGAAGGCGTTCATGGAGGAGATGTTCAGGATGTTGCAGCCCGGGCGGCCCAGCATCTGCCGCGCAAAGGCCTGCGTGGGCAGGAGCGTGCCCAGGAAGTTCAGGTTGAAGACGAAGGAGACGCCGTCCGCATCCAGGTCGAAGAAGCTCTTGACCTCCGCGTCCAGGTCGCCCTCGAAGTAGTATTCCTTGTCCGTGGTGGCGCGGGGGTTGTTGCCGCCGGCGCCGTTGATGAGGATGTCGCAGGGGCCGAGGTCGCTCTGCACCTGGTCGGCCACCTGGCGGCAGGTCTCGGCCGAGAGCACGTCGCAGCGGTAGGCGCGGGCCGTGCCGCCCTCCTCGCAGATCGCCTGCGCGACCGCGCCGGCCGCCTCCTCGTTGATGTCCAGCAGGGCGACCTTTGCGCCCGCGCGCGCCAGCACCGCCGCAAACTGCGAGCAGAGCACGCCGCCCGCGCCCGTCACCACCGCAACCTTGCCGGTAAGATCCGTGTTCAGCACGTTTTTCATGGGAAGTCCCTCCTTAGTCCTTGGATGCCTTGGCCTTTTCGCAGGCCTCGAACAGGCCGTTGAGGTAGGCCGCGCCCAGCGCGCGGTCGTAGAGGCCGTAGCCCGGCCGGCCCGTCTCGCCGAAGATCATGCGGCCGTGGTCCGGGCGCACGTAGCCGTCAAACCCGTTGTCCACAAGGGCCTTGACGATCTCGTACAGGTCCAGGCTGCCGCAGGGCGAAAAGTGCGCCCGCTCCTCGAAGGAGCCGTCGGCAAAGCGCTGCACGTTGCGGATGTGCATGAAGGCGATGCGGTCCCGCGCGGCGTACTTGCGCACCAGCGCCGTCACGTCGTTGAAGGCCGCGCAGCCCAGGCTCCCCGTGCACAGCGTCAGGCTGTTGGCCGGGCTGTCGACGATGGCGAGCATCCGGTCCAGGTTCGCTTCGCAGGTGATGATGCGCGGCAGGCCGAAGATCGGGTAGGGCGGGTCGTCCGGGTGGATGGCCATGCGCACGCCGCAGCTCTCCGCCACGGGGATGACCGCCTTGAGGAAGACCTCCAGGTTCTTCCAGAGCCCCTCCTCGCCAAGGTCCGCATACGCCGCGAACAGCTCGCGCATCTGGTCCTTTTCATAGGAGGCGTCCCAGCCGGGGAGGGACAGGCCGTCCCGCAAGGGGTCCAGGCCCTTGAGCTGGTCCATGTACATCACAAGGCTCGTGCTGCCGTCCGGCGCGGCCTTGTCCAGCTGCGTGCGCGTCCAGTCGAAGACCGGCATGAAGTTGTAGCACACGCACTTGACCCCGTGGCGCGCCACGCGGCGGATGTTTTCCTTGTAGTTTTCGATGTAGCGGGCGCAGTCGCCCCGGCCGAGCTTGATGTCCTCGTGCACGGGGATGGACTCCACCACGTCAAACACCAGGCCGTTGTCCCGCGCGGCCTGGGCGATGGCCTCGATGCTCTCGTCGCTCCAAACCTCGCCCGGCGGAACGTCGTAGACCGCGCTGACCACCGAGTGCATGTTCGGAATCTGGCGGATGTAGGAAAGCGGCACGGGATCGTCCGGCCCATACCAGCGGAAGGAGAGTTTGCTCATCGGTTTTTGCACCCCCAGAAGAAATTTTCCGCTGTATGCTTTCGACGGTAAGCGCTTACATTCCTGCCCAAAGGAGAAAATTTCCGCAATTTCTTTCCCTGCGCGGCCAGGGCTTCCGAAACGCAGGAAAATGTGGTATCATGAAGGGGAAACACGAGGCCGCCCGCGCGGCGGCGGAAAGGAGGGCGCGCATGGGCAACATTTGGCACGACATTCACCCCTCGCGCATCAGTCCCGACGACTACATCGCCTTCATCGAGATCGAAAAGGGCTCCAAGAACAAGTACGAGCTGGACAAGGAGACGGGCCTGCTGATCCTGGACCGCATCCTGTACACCTCGACGCACTATCCCGCCAACTACGGCTTCATCCCGCGCTCCTACGGCGACGACGGCGACCCGCTGGACGTGCTGGTGCTGTGCAGCGAGAACATCCTGCCGCAGTCCCTGGTGCGCTGCTATCCCATCGGGGTCATCTCCATGCTCGACCAGGGCAAGAACGACGACAAGATCATCTCCGTGCCGTTCAAGGACCCGCTCTACAACACCTACCACGACATCTTCGAGCTGCCCCAGCACGTCATGGACGAGATGGCGCACTTCTTCACCGTCTACAAGGCGCTCGAGAAGAAGGACACCATCATCGACGAGATCCGCGGGCCCAAGGAGGCCAAGGAGATCATCCAGCGCGCGCTGGACAGCTACATCGACAACTTCTGCCGCTGAGCGCGGGGGAAGGAGGCGAACCCGGATGAGATGGACGAAAGCCGCGCGCGTTCTGCTCTGCGCGCTGGCGGTCGCCTCGGGCCTTGCGGGGTGCGCGCAGCCGGAGCAGGCGGAGGGATCGCCCACGCCCGCGCCGACCGCAACGCCCACCCCCACGCCCGCGCCCACGGACCCGGAGCCGGACGGCGCGCCCAACGACGAGGCGGACTATTACTTCGACTTTGGACAGGACGACCGCATCCGCCTGGACTACGACGTATCCTGGCCCAGCGCCGAGATGGAGGGCTGGACCGAGGTCGAGAGCGCGCGCGTTTCCGCGCTGCTGACGCTCGAGTGCGAGGGCGACGCGATCACGGTCCTGCTGGAGGACGCGCCGGAGAACCCGGACCTTGCGTCCTTTGTGACCACGGCGCGGGAGCTGCTGACCTTTAACTACGAAGGGATCACCCTCGCGGACGGTGTGCAGGAGGGGGAGTACCTCCTGGTCGCGGGCACGATGCCGGACGGCGGGATCGTCACCAGCTGCTACCGGCAGATCGACGGTCTGTACCTGACGGTGGAGCTGCGCGCCGGCGCGCAGACCGCGGAATCCGCCCAGGCGCTGCTGACCGGGACCTTCCTGCCGAACCTGCAGGTCACACGAAATGCAACGGAGGATTGAGGAGAAAATGGAGAGCATTGTGGAGCGCTTTTTGCGCTATGTTTCCTATGACACGCAGTCCAGCGAGGACTCGGACACCTTCCCCAGCACGCTTAAGCAGAAGGAGCTGGGCAAGCTCCTGGCCAGGGAACTGGAGGAGATGGGCGCCGCCGGCGCGCACATGGACGAGTGGGGCTACGTCTACGCCACCATCCCCGGCAACGCGCCCGCGCCGACCATCGGCTTCATCGCGCACATGGACACCGCGACGGAGCTCAGCGGCAAGGACGTCAAGCCCCGCATCGTGCACTACGAGGGCGGGGACATCGTCCTCAACGAGGAAAAGGGCATCGTCATGCGCGCCGAGGAGTTCGAGTGCCTGCAGGCTGACATCGGCAAGGACCTGATCGTCACCGACGGCACGACGCTGCTCGGCGCGGACGACAAGGCGGGCGTCGCCGAGATCATGGAGATGGCTGCGCACTTCCTCGCCCATCCCGAGATCCCCCACGGCACGATCCGCATCGCCTTCACCCCGGACGAGGAGGTCGGCGGTGGCCCCGAGCACTTCGACGTGCCGGGCTTTGGCGCGGACTTCGGCTACACCGTCGACGGCGGCGAGGTGGGAAGCCTGAACTACGAGAACTTCAACGCCGCCTCCGCCGTGGTCGAGGTGCGCGGCAAGGCCATCCACCCCGGCTCCTCCAAGGGCAAGATGATCAACGCCAGCCTTGTGGCCATGGAGTTTGACGCCATGCTCCCCGTGGGCGAGGTGCCTGCCCTGACCGAGGGGTACGAGGGCTTCCACCACCTGACGGACATGCAGGGCACGGTCGAGAGCGCCAGCCTGCACTACATCCTGCGCGACCACGACCGCGTAAAACTCGAGGAGAAGAAGGCGCGCCTGGAAAAGGTCGCCGCCTACCTCAACGACAAGTACGGCGCGGGCACCATCGCCCTGACCCTGCGCGACGGCTACCGCAACATGCGCGAGAAGATCGAGGAGAACCTGCAGGTCGTGGACCTGGCCAAGGCCGCCATGCAGGACCTGGGCATCGAGCCGCGCGTGGAGCCCATCCGCGGCGGCACGGACGGCTGCCGCCTCTCCTTCATGGGCCTGCCCTGCCCGAACCTGTGCGCCGGCGGCCACAATGCCCACGGCAAGTACGAGTACGTCTCCGTGCAGTCCCTGCTCGGCTGCGCGCGCGTCCTGATCCGCATCGCGGAAAAGGCCGCCGAGTAAGAACGCGAAAAAGCGCGCCCGCCTTTCCCCTGGATTTGGGGAAAGGCGGGCGCGCTTTTTGTTTATACCCACCGGGGTGGCACGTCCGGGCAGGTCAGCGCGCGCTTGATGCAGCGGACCTCGACGTAGCAGCCGCACTTGGCGCACAGCGCGTTGTGCAGGTGCTCGCAGGTGCGGCAGGCGGCGAGGCGGCGGGCGTAGGCCGCCTCGTCCACCTTGCGCTCCGGGTCGAGCGAGGCGATGTAGTCCGCGATCGTCGCATACGCCGCGCGGTTGACGTCGTCCGAGAGCAGGCAGCGGCGGCAGGGCGGGCGCTTTGCGCCCATCGGACCGGTCAACGGAGGGTCAGGCGCGCCGCGCTGCAGGGCGGCAGCGTGAAGCGCAGCACGGTGTTGCCGCCCTCGTGCGCCACGGCCACGCCGGCAAGGGCCTGGATCTGCACCGGGCTGCCCGTCTCAAAGTCGTTGTGCGCGTGGATCTCGCCCGCGAGCACCAGTGCCTCGGCAAGCTCCATCTCGCAGCCGGTCACGACCGTCTCCATCTCCACGGCCTCGGCGGCGGAGGGGTTGCACAGCGTGGTGGAGAGGCTGCCGTCCGCGGCGCGGGACGCGCTCTCCTGCACCAGGGGCAGGCCGCTCGCCTCGTCGCAGCCGCAGCTCACGCTCGAGTGGAGGAGCGTCGCGCCCTGGTGGACCTTGTACAGGTCAAAGACGTGGTAGGTGGGCGTGAGCACCATCTTCGCGCCGTCGGTGAGGACGACGGCCTGCAGGACGTTGACGGTCTGGGCGATGTTGGCCATGCGCACGCGGTCGGCGTGCTTGTTGAACAGGTTCAGCGTCAGCGCGGCGACCATGGCGTCGCGCATGGTGTTCTGCTGGTAGAGGAAGCCGGGGTTCGTGCCGGGCTCCACGTCGTACCAGGTGCCCCACTCGTCCACCACGAGCGCGACGCGCTTCTCCGGGTCGTACTTGTCCATGACCGCGCCATGGCCGGCGAGCAGCGTCTCCATGAAGAGCGCCTTGCGCAGCGTCACCTCGTACTCCTCGCGGGTGAAGTCCGTGGCGCTGCCCTTGTGGTTCCAGTCGTCGGAGGGCGTGGTGTAGTAGTGCAGGGAGAGGCCGTCCATGTACGCGCCGGCGTTCTTCATCAGGACCTCGGTCCAGTTGTAGTTCGGGTCGCTCACGTTCGTGCCCGGGCCGCAGGCGATCTTGAAGATCTTCTTTTCGCCGTACTGCTTGACGTAGCTCTGGTAGCGGCGGTAGAGGTCCGCGTAGTACTCCGGCCGCATGTTGCCGCCGCAGCCCCAGTTCTCGTTGCCCACGCCGAAGTAGTCGATCTGCCAGGGCTCGGCGTGGCCGTTCTTCCCGCGCAGCTTGGCCATGGTGGAGTCGCCGCCGGCGGTCATGTACTCGATCCACTCGGCCATCTCCTGCACGGTGCCGGAGCCGACGTTGCCGTTGATGTAGGGCTTGCAGCCGACCTGGCGGCAGAGCTCGAGGAATTCGTGCGTGCCGAAGCTGTTGTCCTCCACGACGTAGCCCCAGTTCGTGTTGACGATGCGCTTGCGGTCGGCCTTGGGGCCGATGCCTTCCTTCCAGTGGTATTCGTCGGCAAAGCAGCCGCCCGGCCAGCGCAGAACCGGGAGCTGGATGTTCCTGAGCGCCTCGACCACGTCCGTGCGCATGCCGTTGACGTTCGGGATGGCGCTGTCCTCGCCCACGTAGAGCCCCTCGTAGATGCAGCGGCCCAGGTGCTCCGAGAAGTTGCCGTAGACCTCCGGCTGGATCTGCGCGCCCGCGCGCGCGGGGTAGATGTCCTGGCGAACCATGTGATCCTCTCCTTTTATTTTAGTATAATCTAAAAAGATTTAGCTTGACTTAAAACCTAAGGGCATGATACCATAGCGGAGGAGGGAAGTCAAGAAAGGGAGAGAAAAAATGCAGGAGTTTGGCTTTACGGACTTGCTGGCGCTGGGCCGCGCGCTGGACAGCGCGGCGCGCGTGGAGGCGCTGCGGCTGCTCTCGCAGGAGGGGAGCCTCTCGGCGGGGGAGCTGGCGCAGAAGCTGGGCCTGACGCCCGGGGCCATGACCGGGCACATCCGGCGCCTGCAGGAGGCGGGCCTTGTGGACGTGGAGAACGCGAACGGCGCGCACGGCGTGCGGCGGATGGTCCGCCTGCGGCAGAAGCGCCTCGCGCTGAACCTGGAGGCCGCGCCGGAGGCGGAGCGCAGCTACGCGGTGGAGCTGCCGGTGGGCGCCTACGCAGCGCACCGCGTGCTGCCGACCTGCGGCCTGGCCGCGCCGGAAGGGTGGATCGGCCAGGTGGACGACCCGCGCGCCTTCGACGACCCGCGCCATTTTTCGGCGGGGGTGCTCTGGCTGCTGGAGGGGTATGTCGAGTACCGCATTCCCAACCGCATCCCGCGGGGCAGCCGGCTGAAGTCGCTCTCCATCGTGCAGGAGATCGCCTCGGAGGCGCCGGGCACCTGCGGGGACTGGCCGAGCCGGATCGCCTTCTCGCTCGGCGGCGTGGCGGTGGGGTCCTGGGTCAGCCCGGGCGACTACGGCGACCGGCGGGGGCTCTGGAATCCGCCCTGGTGGAACGACGGCCTCAACCAATACGGCCTGCGCAAGACGCTGCGCGTGGATGCGGCGGGCGCCTTCATGGACGGGGAGCGCATCGGGGCGGTCACGGCGGCGGACCTGCCCCTGCGCGGCGGGGAGGCCCTGGCCTACCGGATGCAGGTGGCCGCGGACGGCCACGGCGGCGGGCTGACGCTCTTTGGCCGGGGCTTTGGCAACTACGGCCGCGACATCGCCGTCTCCGTGGAATACGAGTAAACAAAACGGGCAATCGGATTCTTCCGATTGCCCTGTGCGTTTGCGGAGCGCTCAGCCGATGTACGCCGCGGAGACGTACGCCTCGCCGCCGAGGTATTCAATCTCATACCAGCCGTTCAGCACGTCGAGGATCTCGACCTCCGCGCCGCGGGAGAGCGTGCCGAGGATCTCGAAGTTCGTGCCCGCGCCGGCGCGCACGTTCAGCGTGCGGCAGGTGACGTGCAGACCGGAGAGGTCCCCGTCGACCCTGGCCAGGTAGTCCGCGCTGCAGTACGCAGTCTGGCCGTTGTAGGGGAACTTCAGCCAGCCGTTCTCCAGCTCGCCCTCGAGGATCGTGCCGCGGGAGAGCGTGCCGATCCTGGCGTAGCCCGTGCCGCCGCCCAGGCGCACGTTCAGCGTGCGGCAGGTGACCATGTAGAGGTCCCGGGCCTCCTCGGGCGCCTCCCCGTCAACCGGGGGCAGGGAGTCCTCGTCCTCGTCGTAGTCCGGGTAGTAGGTGGGCTCGATGAAGTTGTTGCGCACAAAGGAGGCCGTGATGGTGTGGTTGGCAAATACGTTATCGAAGGTGTAGCTGGAAACCGCGCCGACGCTCGTTCCATCCACCCGGACGTCCTGGATGTTGTACCCACCAGCCGCCGTGATGGCAAAGGTTTGGCTCCCGCCGGTTTGGACCGAAACCGTGCCAGAGGGGGAGATGCTGCCGTTCGGGCCGGCGGTGGCGGTGATCGTGTTTGTGGAACCCTCCGGGATCGTCGCATTTCCCTCGACACCGCCGAGGATTTGTCCCGCGCCATTGTTGTTGTCAATGACAACGTCTTCTCCATCAACAGTTACCTTGCCATTGATGGTGCCCGTGTTGGTGAGCCCCGTTCGGGCCTCCAGGGAGACATCGCCGTTGATGGTGCCCTCGTTCTGCAGCTTGTCCTCGACCAGGTCATAAGTGTTAAATCCGATGGAGACATCTCCGTTCAGCGTTGCGCCGGAAGAAATCTGGAGCCTCGCCGTAAGGCCGTTGGTATTGCTATCGCCCTCGATCCGGATGATGTCGGCGGTAACCTTTCCACTCGTGATGTAGACGCCCGTCCACGACTTTGTGGAAGCATTCGAGTTGACCACAATTCCCGCATAAATTGTATCCTTTGTATTTGTAGTGGTGTTGTCGGTGACCGTCCCGCCGGTCATGGTCAGCCCGACTTCGCTGCCCACCCAGATGCCGCCGCCATAGCCGGTCCCGGTGGCCTTGTTTTTTGTGATGCTGCCGCCACGGATGAGATGCTGTCCCGCCTGATTGTCCAGAGCGAGGCCCGCGCCATTGCCGGCTTCATTGTCGTGAATCCAGCCGCCATTCATCGTGAACTTGCCGGGTTCGGTCTCGCCGCGCGTGACGCGCACGCCGCCGCCGTTGCCTGCATAGCCGCCGTGGATGTTTGCGCCGTCGTTGAGGGTGAGGTCCGCAGAATTGGTCGCGCAGAGGACGCTGCAATACGCAGAACGACTTGCGTTACCCGCTACCTCGCATTCGACGGTCAACGCCGTCCCCGCGCCGGTTATGTAGATCATGCTTGCATTCGAAACGGTGAAAGTGGAAGCTGCGGCGATCTTTCCGCCGGTCAGGGTGATCTGCCGTCCGCCGTCGATGACGAGCGTTTCGGCAATCGTCACCGTGCCTTCGATGCGGATGACGGTGGGTCCGCTGGCGTTCGCGATGGCGGCGAGCAGTTCCTGCTCCGTCGTCACGGTCACGTCCCCCTCCGCAAACGCCGTCGGGAGGAAGGAAAGGACCAGCAGCAGGCTCAGGCCCAGGGCCAGGAGCTTGCGCGCCAGGGGTGGATGTTTCATGGACGCTGCACCTCTCTTTTGCGGTCTGCGCGGATGTTCCGCGAAACAGGGGATTTTCTGGTTTTATTATCGCACAGCGGGAAAAGAAATGCAATTCTGTTCACAACTTTGAAACATCCGCCGGGAAATCCGACGGAAATGCCGGTTTTTCCTTTCCAAAACGAAAAAAACGATTTTGCAGGCAAACGAAATTGCAGCGGGGGAAACTTCCCGGCGCGCCCGCGGGCAAGCTTTTTCGGCCCAAACGGGAAAATGCAAACCGGCAAAGAAATCCCCCGCCGCCAAAATTCTTTGAAGATCGGAACGAAAAAAGGCCGTCCCGGGATGAGAAAGCGTTCACAATCCCATCACGGGGCGGCAAGCGCCGTGCGCTTACAGCAGCGTGCGGCGCAGCTCCGCGCCCGTCCGCGGCGAGAGGTAGGCCGGCGGCACGTCGAATACGCTGCGCGCGCCCGTCTGCCCCTCGGCGGCGAGCTTGGCCGCGGCGCGCGCGTAGGCCACGAGCACGCTCGCGGTGAACTCCGGGTTGGAGTCGAGCTTGAGCGCGAACTCGATGAGCTGCTTGTGCTCGGCGTTTTCGCCGGTCGCGCCGCTGCGCAGGACGAAGCCGCCGTGCGGCAGGCCCGCGTGGTCGCGGTCCAGCTCCTCCTGGGAGACGAAGTGTACGGTCGTGTCGTAGTCCGCGAAGTAGTTGGGCATCTCCACGATCGCCTTTTCGACCGCGGCGGGGTCCGCGCCGGGCTTGAGGACCACGTAGCACTCGCGGGTGTGCTTTTCGCGCGTGGTAAGGTCCGGGTTCTCGCCGCGGCGCACGGCCTCCACGGCCGCGGGCACGGGCACGGTGTACTGCCGCGCGTCGGCCACGCCCGGCACGCGGCGGATCGCGTCGCTGTGCCCCTGGGAAACGCCCCGGCCCCAGAACGTGTAGTCGCGCCCGTCCGGCAGCACCGCGCCCGCGTAGAGCCGCAGCAGCGAGAACAGGCCCGGGTCCCAGCCGACGGAGAGCAGGGAGAGGTGCCGCGCCTCCTTGGCGGCGGCGTCCAGGGCGGCGAAGTAGTCCGGGATGTGGGCATGGGTGTCGAAGGAGTCCACGGTGTTGAAGTGCCGGGCCAGGGCCGGGCCCTGCTCGGGCAGGTCGGTCGCCGAGCCGCCGCACAGGATCAGGACGTCGATGTCCTTGGCGTGCGCCGGCGCGTCGGAGAGCGGCAGCACCGGAACCTCCGGGGTCAGGATCGAAAGGCTCGCGGGGTCGCGGCGGGTGAACACCGCGGCAAGGGACATGTCCGGCTGCTGGCGGAGCGCCAGCTCCACGCCGCGGCCGAGGTTGCCGTATCCGCAGATGCCGATGCGATAGGTCTTCATCTTTGCAAAACCTCCTAAAAGAAAGATGCGCCAGTATTTGTAGTATAGCACAGAGCGGGCGGCCCCGAAAAGCCGCGCGAACATTTAACGCAAATAAGCGGGAAAGGATGCGGGGAAATTGTGTAAAATAGGAGATTGTTAGGGTCCGCACATGCGGACAGACGCAGTATGCAAAACGACGAAGATAGGAGTGGGGTTTTCCATGCAGCCAAGCGAAGAAGTCCAGCGCCGGCGAACCTTCGCCATCATCTCGCACCCGGACGCGGGCAAGACGACGCTCACCGAAAAGCTCCTGCTCTACGGCGGGGCGATCCACCAGGCCGGGTCCGTCAAGGCGCGCAAGGCCGAGCGCCACGCCACAAGCGACTGGATGGAGATCGAAAAGCAGCGCGGCATCTCGGTGACGAGCTCCGTCATGCAGTTTGAATACGAAGGCTTTCACATCAACATCCTGGACACGCCCGGCCACCAGGACTTTTCCGAGGACACGTACCGCACGCTCGTGGCCGCGGACTGCGCGGTGATGCTCATCGACGCGGCAAAGGGCGTCGAGGCGCAGACGATCAAGCTCTTCCACGTCTGCCGCATGCGCTCGATCCCGATCTTTACCTTTGTCAACAAGATGGACCGCGCCGCGCGCGATCCCTTTGAGCTCATGGAGGAGATCGAAAAGGTGCTCGGCATCCACGCCGTGCCCGTGACCTGGCCCATCGGCACCATGGGCGACTTCCAGGGCGTCTACCACCGGGAGACCGGCGAGGTCGAGGTCTTCTCCGGCGACAGCCGCCACGGCGCGGACCAAGTCAAGGCGCGCTTTGTGCCCTTTGAATCCGAGGAGATCGAGTCGGTCCTGGCCGAGTCCTACCGCGAAAAGCTGCTGGAGGACCGGGAGCTGCTGGACGTGGCGGGCGACGAATTCGACCTAAGCAAGGTCCGCGCAGGGCTGCTGACGCCCATGTTCTTCGGATCGGCGATGAACAACTTCGGCGTGGAGTCCTTCCTGGCCAAGTTCCTGGAGTACTCCCTGCCGCCGCAGGCGCGCCAGGACGAGGCCGGCCAGGTCGTCGAGCCCACGGACCCGAATTTCTCCGGCTTCATCTTTAAGATCCAGGCCAACATGAACCCCGCGCACCGGGACCGCATCGCGTTCCTGCGCATCTGCTCCGGAAAGTTCCAGAAGGGGATGAGCGTGCGCCAGGCCGCAACCGGCAAGGAGATCAAGCTCGCCCAGCCGCAGGCCTTCATGGCCGACGCGCGCGAGGGCGTGGAGGAGGCCTGGCCCGGCGACATCATCGGCCTGTTCGACCCCGGCATCTACGCCCTGGGCGACACGCTCTACACCGGCAAGAAGGTGCAGTACGCGGGCATCCCGGTCTTTGCGCCGGAGCACTTTGCGCGCGTGTCCACGCTGGACTCGCTCAAGCGCAAGCAGTTCCTCAAGGGCGTGACGCAGCTGGCCACCGAGGGCGCGGTGCAGACCTTCCGCCGGGCGGACGGCATCGGCGAGGAGGTCATCGTGGGCGTGGTCGGCGTTCTGCAGTTCGAGGTGCTGCAGTACCGGCTCAAGAACGAGTACGGCGTGGAGGTCAACGTCCAGCCGCTGAACTTTACGGCGGTGCGCTGGGTCGTGCAGACCCCGCAGGAGCTGACCCGCCTGCGCCTGCCCTCCACGGCGCGCATCGCCAAGGACCGGCAGGAGAAGGACGTGCTGCTCTTTGAGAGCGAGTGGTCCATCCGCTGGGCCCTGGAGAACAACGAGGGCCTGGAGCTCTCGGACACGGCCCCGCGCGGGGAATAAGAGGAGACAAGACCCATGAAGTTTGCCTTTTTGATCCTGGGCGCGTTCGATGAAGCGCGCGACCGGGCGCAGATCGCCGGCGGCGCGGCGCAGATCGTGGGCGTGCCGGACGTGGAGGCGGCCTGCCGCCAGGCGCAGCGCCTCATGGACGAGGGGATCGGCTGCATCGAGCTGTGCGGCGCCTTTGGCGAGGCGGGCGCGCGGCGCGTCATGCAGGCCACGGGCGGGCGCATCCCGGTGGGGTACGTCACGCACGCGGCGGAGATGGACCCGGTATTTGAAGCCGCTTTCGGCAGCGGGAGGAAGGAGCACGCATGAAGATCAAGAGAGAGGACATTCGGAACATCGCCATCATTGCGCACGTCGACCACGGCAAGACCACGCTGGTCGACCAGATGCTCAAGCAGTCCGGCGTGTTCCGCGAGAACCAGCAGGTGGCCGAGCGCGTGATGGACTCCGGCGACATCGAGCGCGAGCGCGGCATCACGATCCTGGCCAAGAACACGGGCGTACAGTACGGGGACGTGCACATCAACATCATCGACACGCCCGGCCACGCGGACTTTGGCGGCGAGGTGGAGCGCGTGCTCAAGATGGTGGACGGCGTGATCCTGCTGGTGGACGCCTTTGAGGGGCCGATGCCGCAGACGCGCTTTGTGCTGCGCAAGGCGCTGGAGCTGGGCCACCGCGCGATCGTGTGCATCAACAAGATCGACCGGCCCGACGCGCGGCCGGCGGAGGTCGTGGACGAGTGCCTGGACCTGATGATCGACCTGGACGCCTCGGAGGACCAGCTGGACTGCCCGTTCCTGTTCGCCTCGGCGCGCAAGGGCATCTGCTCGACGAGCATGGACGAGCCGGGCACGGACCTCAAGCCCCTGTTCGAGGCGATTCTGAACTATGTGCCCTGCCCGGAGGGCGACCCGGACGAGCCCCTGCAGCTGCTGGTGTCCACCATCGACTACAACGACTATGTGGGCCGCATCGGCATTGGGCGCGTGGAGCGCGGCACGATCCGCCGCGGCATGATGGCGATCCGCTCGTCCTTCGGCGCGGAGGGGGAGACGCGCGCGCCGGAGCGCATCAACACGCTCTACACCTTCCAGGGCCTGAACCGCATCGAGTGCGAGAGCGCGACCGTCGGGGAGATCGTGGCCGTATCCGGCATGCCGGACATCAACATCGGCGACACGATGTGCCCGCCGGAGCGCGTGGAGCCCCTGCCCTTTGTCAAGGTTTCGGAGCCGACGGTGGCGGTGACCTTCTCGGTCAACGACTCGCCCTTTGCCGGGCGGGAGGGCAAGTACGTGACCTCCCGGCACCTGCGCGCGCGCCTGATGCGCGAGCTGCAGACGGACGTGTCCCTGCGCGTGGAGGACGGGAGCACGACGGACTCCTTCCGCGTGTGCGGCCGCGGCGAGCTGCACCTGACCGTGCTCATCGAGACGATGCGCCGCCAGGGCTACGAGTTCCAGGTCTCCAAGCCCGAGGTGCTCTTCAAGGAGATCGACGGCGTCAAGTGCGAGCCGATCGAGCGGCTGGTGGCGGACGTGCCGGAGGAATACGCGGGCGCGGTGATCGAGAAGATCGGCCGGCGCAAGGGCGTGATGGAGAACATGTCCGGCCGCGGCCGCGTGCGCCTGGAGTTCCTGGTGCCGGCGCGCGGGCTGTTCGGCTACCGGTCGGAGTTCCTGACGGACACGCGCGGTGAGGGGATCATGTCCAGCGTTTTCGAGGACTACGAGCCCTACAAGGGCGATATTGCGACGCGCAACTTCGGCTCGCTCGTGGCCTTTGAGACGGGCGAGGCGCTCACCTACGGTCTGTTCTACGCGCAGGACCGCGGCGAGATGTTCGTGGTGCCGGGCGACAAGGTATACGCGGGCATGATCGTGGGCGCGAACACGCGGCCGGGGGACATCGAGCTGAACGTCTGCAAGGCGAAGCACCTGACCTCCATCCGCAACGCGGCGGGCGCGGAGGACGCGATGCGCCTGCGCCCGGTGCGCCCGATGACGCTGGAGCGCGCGCTCGACTTCATCGACGACGACGAGCTGGTCGAGATCACGCCCAAGCACATCCGGATGCGCAAGAAGATCCTGGACAGCACAGCGAGGTATCGCTCGAAGCGCTGACGCGCTGGTCCCGGAAACGGACGAGGGTCCGTTTCCGGGAGGGGCCCGCTTTCCGAAAGAAGGGAGACGACGAAAGTCGTCTCCCTTCTTTCGGGCCGGGCCCCGTGGGCCGCGGACGCGCACTCGGCTTCGCCTCGCACACGTCCGCGGCCTGAAAGGAAGCGATTTCCGCTGTGCAGAGGTTGGAGGAACGGCTGGGGCGGTGGGTGCGAACAGGGCGGGACTGGGGGTTCCGGTAGCTATGCGGAAATCGCCCCGCGCCCGCCGGCAAAGCCGCCGGGCACGATGGGAAGTCGGGAGGGGAGCCCCCCTCCCGACACCCTCCCCCGAGGGTGAATGAGGGTTGCGGGAAAGGCGGGGCGTGGGAGGGGAGCCGGGGTGTCAAGGAGGGGGCCGGCCCCCTCCTTGACAATCCTCCCCAACCAAAGCGGGGAGATTCGCCTGACGGCGAATCTTTTGGATACGCGGCGACGCTTCGCG
>ERZ827492.1111-NODE-1111-length-22721-cov-3.744860_pt1 | contig 22721 bp, 23 predicted proteins | sample MGYA00519704_ERZ827492 | MGnify/ENA primary metagenome ERZ827492 (study PRJEB31778, sample SAMEA3449325) | human gut metagenome | biome: human gut; feature: human-associated habitat; material: faeces | place: United Kingdom | collected 2010/2012 ...
TGGCCATAGCCATAGGCACCAGCCACGGCGCATACAAGTTCACCGCCGCCCAGTGCACCCGCAACGAGAAGGGCGAGCTGGTTCCGCCTCCCCTGCGCTTTGATATCCTGGACGAGGTCGTGAAGCGCCTGCCCGGATTCCCCATTGTGCTTCATGGCTCCTCTTCCGTGCCCCAGGAGTTCGTCCGTATGGTCAACGAATTCGGCGGTAAGATGCCTGATGCCGTGGGCATTCCCGAGGAGCAGCTGCGCAAGGCTGCCCGTAGCGCCGTGTGCAAGATCAACATCGACTCCGACCTGCGCCTGGCCATGACCGGCACCATCCGCAAGTTCTTCCACGATCATCCCGATAAGTTTGATCCCCGGGAGTATCTGAAACCCGCCCGCGCCAACATCAAGGAGCTGGTGAAGCACAAGCTGATCGACGTGCTGGGCTGCGACGGCAAAGCCTGAGACGGCACACCGACCGAAACCGCATAGAATCGCGCTTCCGCTGGTACGGTCCTCCGCGCCAGCGGAAGCGACTGTCTGGTCCTGAGAATGGAAACCTTAAAAATAAAAAGGAGAACGATTGAAAATGGCTCAACTGAAAGGTGCCTGCATCATCGGGCAGTCCGGCGGCCCCACTTCCGTCATCAATGCCAGCGCGTACGGCGTGATCCGCACCGCGCTGGACAATCCCAACATCACCGCCGTCTACGGCGCGGCCCATGGCATCAAGGGCGTGCTGAACGACCAGCTCTACGACATGGGCGAGGAGGACGAGAAGGAGCTGGAGTTCCTGCTGAACACCCCCTCCTCCGAGCTGGGATCCTGCCGCTATAAGATCGCCGACCCCGATGTGGACGATACCGACTACAAGCGCATCCTGGAAATCTTCAAGAAGTATGACGTGCGCTACTTTTTCTACAACGGCGGCAACGACTCCATGGACACCTGCTCTAAGATCAGCCGCTACATGGCAAAGTCCGGCTATGAATGCCGCGTGATGGGCGTGCCCAAGACCATCGACAATGACCTGTATGGCACTGACCACTGCCCTGGGTTCGCCTCCGCCGCCAAGTACATCGCCTCATCCTGCGCCGAGGTCTATAAGGACGCCCGGGTGTACGACACCGGTATGGTGACCATCATCGAGATCATGGGCCGTCACGCCGGCTGGCTGGCTGGAGCGGCCGCCCTGGCCGGTGTGGTGGGCTGTGCCCCCGACCTGATCTACCTGCCTGAGGTGGACTTTGACATGGACCGCTTCCTGACCGATGTGACTGAGATCTATCAGCGGGAGGGCAACTGCATCGTGGCTGTCTCCGAGGGCATCCACTATGCGGACGGCACCTTTGTTTCCGAGGCTAAGACCTCTGCCACCGACGGGTTCGGTCACGCCCAGCTGGGTGGCCTGGCTGCCCTGTTGGCCAACATCGTCAAGGAGAAGACCGGCGCGAAGGTGCGGGGCATCGAGCTGTCCCTTCTGCAGCGCTGCGGCGCCCACCTGGCCTCCCAGACCGACATCGACGAGTCCTTCATGGCCGGCAAGGCCGCCGTGGAAGCTGCCGTTGCCGGTGAGACCGATAAGATGGTCGGTTTTGAGTGCACCCGTGAGAACGGTCAGTATGCCTGCAAGACCAAGCTGTTTGAGCTGTCTTCCGTGGCTAACTATGAGAAAAAAGTACCTCTGGAGTGGATCAACAAGGACGGCAACGGCGTGACCCAGGAGTTCATTGATTACGCGCTGCCCCTGATCCAGGGCGAGAACCACCGTGCATTGGAGAATGGCCTGCCCCGCTTCGCCCACCTGAAGAAAGTTGTGGCCGCGACCAAAGTGAAGTAAGTTCTGCACGCAAATAATCAGGAGGGCTTGGGTTCATTATCCAAGTCCTCCTGATTTTGTGTGCTGTAAAAAGTGCGCTGGATTCAAATTTTTGGAATCCAGCGCGCTTTTCAATGCTTTTCGTACACAGACGAGACAGAAGTCACTCCATGAAACCGGTTAAGGCACGCATCACTTCCAGCCCGCGCTGATCCAGCCCCTTGGTCATGCCGAGGGCCTCGGTGATGTCATAGTTCACGATGTCGTCCCCATCAGCAGCCACCACGCGGCAGGTCTTCCCTTCCGCCAGCAGGCGCACCGCCTCATAGCCCATATAGGTGGCCATCATCCGGTCCCGTGAGGTGGGAGACCCACCCCGCTGGACATGGCCCAGGATGGTCACCCGGGTGTCCAGCGCCAGCTCGTCACGAATACGCTGGGCCACACCATAAGCACCGTTGGGCACCCCTTCGGCGACGATGATCATGAAGTGCGTACGCCCGGCAATCCGAGCCCGGCGGATGGCCTCAGCCACCTCGGTCTCAAAGTCTGTCTCATGCTCCGGCACAAGGACAACGGTAGCGCCGCAGGAAATCCCTACGGCAACCGCCAGGTGGCCGGCCCGGTGGCCCATCACCTCCACCACAGAGCAACGCTCATGGGACTTCATGGTGTCCCGTAGCCGGTCGATGCTCTCCAATGCGGTGTTGCAGGCGGTGTCATAGCCGATAGTATAGGTTGAGCAGGCGATATCGTTATCAATGGTCCCAGGGATTCCCACCACAGAGAGTCCTGCTTGCGCCAGATCTAGCAGACCGCGGAAGGTACCGTCGCCCCCAATGCCCACCAAGGCGTCCAGCCCCAGCAGTTTGCAGGTAGAAATGGCCTTCTGCTGGCCTTCCGCCCCCATGAACTCCTTGCTACGGGCGGAATAGAGCATGGTTCCGCCGCGCCGGGAGATGTCGCTGACACTTTCAAATCCAAGCTTGACAAAGTCGCCGTTGATCAGGCCGTGATAACCCCGGCGAATTCCGATGCACTCAAGGCCCAGGTGAAGTGAGGTACGTACTACAGCCCGGATAGCGGCATTCATTCCAGGAGCGTCTCCTCCGCTGGTAAAAACGCCTATGCGACGCACGGCAGATTGCATAACAATAAACCTCCTATGTGTTTTTCGGCTGTGCCTTGCCGGTCAGACCTTCAGCTCTGTATCCTTTTCCGTCAGTGCCTCCGGATGGGTGTCCAGTACCGGCTGAATGAACTCCCGGAGGAAGTCGGTGACCTGCTCCGGGCACCGGCCAATGTAGCGGGATGGCTCCATGTGGGCGGTCAGCTCTTCCTTCGTCATCCCGAACATGGGATCGGCAGCGATGAGGTCCAGCAGGTTATTGGAGAAACCCAGTTCCTTTACGTTTCGCCCCGCCTCCAGAGAATGGATGCGGATGCGCTCGTGGAGCTCCTGGCGGTTGCCGCCCCGTTTAACAGCGTCCATCATGATGTTCTCACTGGCCATGAAAGGCAGCTCCTCCATGATGTGCTTTTCGATCACCTTCTCATGGACCACTAGCCCGGCGGAGACGTTGGTGTAGATGTTGAGGATCGCATCCACCGCCAGGAATGCCTCCGGAACTGAGATCCGCTTGTTGGCGGAGTCGTCCAGGGTACGCTCAAACCACTGGGTGGCGGCGGTAAAGGTCGGGTTGGCCACGTCGGCCATCACATAGCGGGCCAGGGCACAGATCCGTTCGCACCGCATGGGGTTGCGTTTGTAGGGCATGGCGGAGGAGCCGATCTGCTTGCTCTCAAAGGGCTCCTCGATCTCCTTCAGGTGACAGAGCAGGCGCACGTCGGTGGCAAACTTGCTGGCGGACTGGGCGATCCCCGCCAAGGCATACAGTACGGCGGAATCCACCTTCCGAGAGTAGGTCTGGCCGGAAACCGGAACAGAGGCGGAAAAGCCCATTTCCTTGGCAATCTTCCGGTCTAACTCCTTGCACTTCTCATGGTCCCCCTCAAACAGCTCCAGAAAGGATGCCTGGGTACCGGTGGTGCCCTTGCAGCCCAAAAGCTTCAGGTCGCCGATCCGGCGCTCCACCTCCTCCAGATCCATCAGCAAATCATACATCCAAAGGGTGGCCCGCTTGCCTACCGTGACCAGCTGCGCTGCCTGGAAATGCGTAAAACCAAGGGTTGGCAAGGCCTTATACTTGTCGGCGAAACAGGCCAGATTAGCCAGCGTCTTCACCAACTTGTCCCGAATCAGGCACAGTCCTTCCCGCATGATGATCACATCGGTGTTGTCCCCCACATAGCAGCTGGTGGCACCCAGATGGATGATGGGCATGGCCTTAGGGCACTGGGCTCCAAATGCGTGAATGTGGGCCATGACATCATGGCGCAGCTCCTTCTCCTTCTGGGCAGCCAAATCATAGTCAATATCGTCAAGATGGGCCCCCATCTCGTCGATCTGTTCCTGCGTGATAGGCAGTCCCAGCTCCATCTCCGCCCGGGCCAGGGCGACCCACAGCCGGCGCCATGTGGAAAACTTCTTGTCCGGAGAGAAGATGTACTGCATCTCGTCACTGGCGTAGCGAGAGGACAGCGGACTCTCGTAAATAGATTTCTTCACCTTGAAACGTAACCTCCCTGCGCCGAAGCTCAGCGCTCATTTTCCATCAAAAATCCGCTCCCGATTATATCACGCTTTCTGCGTGATCACAAGTAGAAGCCCAAAATTAACCTTTAACTTCTCCGATACTGCATCGGGGTCGGAACAGTAGTATTAAAGCTGATAGTTCTGAAGTAGCTCTCGCGCATAGTCCCGAGCTAAATCGCTGTATTTCCGGTAATAGGTGGACTGTTTATCATCATACCGGTTTCCCACATAGATCCATTCGCAGTACTCATAAAAAATCGCCAGATCGATCGCTTTCCGGTACTCCGGGTAGGAGATACCCAAGGGTCTAAGCAGGCTCTGATAATAGTAGGAGATAGCAAATTCCCGATCTCTCTCTTCTAGATAGAACAGACTGCCAGGCTGCTGCGTTCCATGGGCAATCAATCGGGCTAAAGATGTGGGATAAGCCATGATGTCAGCAGCCTCCCAGTCTATCATCACAGCACGTCTTTCATCCACCAAGACGTTGAAAGGAAGCAGGTCGTCATGGCACAGCGTCTTGGGCACAGTCTGATACATTTCCAGGAATCGGTCATACACCCGCTCCAGGAGAGGGTCCTCCAAATACGTCCCCCGCTTTTTTCGATGCTCCAGGCAGGCCGCATAGGATAGTCCGTCCCGCACTGTGTCAGCATTCCAAAATTTACGCTGCATCGCAACCAGACTGTCTAACGCCAACTGAAGGGCAGGCCTTGTAGCATGGGTTAGCGACATTCCCTGGATCTCCTCCAAGAGGAGCCAGGTTCCATCCCCACTTGGACACTGTGCATAAAGTCTGGGAGCGTATGAAGGAGCTTGAGAGAGAAACCGGGTGTATACGGCCACCTCGTCCCCTTTTGCCAACTTCAGAACATAGCGACCGCAATCTCCATGAACTGCATAAACGTTGTAGGGTTCTCCATTCTCTTCTGCATGGTATTGGGAAATGCTAATTTTCTGTCCAGCCGGGATGCCCATGGCATGTAGGATTTCTCCAATATCCGTATCACTCATCCTACGCAAACTGTCCCCTCCTGTTCAAAAAACCGGCACAGCCGGTTAGGCTGTGCCGGTTTCTGTGTGTCGTTTATAGAATGTGCTCAGGCTTCGCCACGCATTTTGGCAAAGCACTCACTGCAGTAAACAGGACGGTCGGACTTGGGCTCAAAGGGGACCCTAGCCTCGCCGCCACAGGCAGCACAGGTAGCAGTAAAGTACTCCCTGGGGCCACGAGCAGCAGCCTTGCGGGCATCGCGGCAGGCCTTACAGCGCTGAGGCTCATTCTGGAAACCACGCTCAGCATAAAATTCCTGTTCACCAGCAGTAAACACGAACTCCTGCCCACACTCTTTGCATACTAAAGTCTTGTCTTCGTACATTGGAAATACCCTCTCTTTGATGCCCAGAACCGGAAAAACCATTTTGCTGGGACTGTAATATTTGCGTCAGCTCTCGCTGAATACGCCATAAACTTTGGCCACCTTGCGGCGAATGCGCTGAACCGCATTGTCCACCGCCTTTTCGGGCCTTCCCACTTGGTAGGCAATATCACGGTAGGAGAGCCCCTGAAGATAGAGGGCCAGAATACGTTGTTCCAACGGGGAAAGCTGCCGGTTGATAAAGTTCAACCGTTCCTCCCCCTCCTCCCGAGTAATAACCAGCTCTTCCGGATTACTATCATTTCCCAGCATAGAGCGCTCAAAAGGTACACTATGATTCAAAGGTGTATGCTTACCTCGCGCCGCTGCGGCTACAGCAGAGCGGATTCGATTCCGAACACAGACTTCTGCAAAGGTATGAAAGGATACATTACGCCCTGGGTCAAATTCACGAATCGCCTTCAGAAGCCCAAACATAGCCTCCTGGATCAGATCTTCGCTGTCCCCACCAGCTAAAAAATACGGGCGAGCGCAAGCACGGGTTAGCTGCTGATACCTCATGACCAGAGCCTCCTCTGAGGCCCGATCCCCTGCACAGGCGTTCACGCAAAGTACTTCGTCACTTAATTCACTCATCTGTTCTTTTGTCAATTCCATACAACAACCTTGTATATTTATTATCACAATTCCGTTCGTTTGTCAACATTTTTTATGCATTTTTTAGATGCTCATTCTCAGAAATTCATTGATTTTATCAAATCTGCCAATTCCTGTGCAATATTCAGCGCAGTTCCATCCTCTTTTGCCTCTACCATGACCCGGATGAGAGCCTCTGTCCCGGACGGACGAACCAAGATGCGGCCGTCACCGTGCAGTTTTTCTTCCTGCGTATGGATCGCTTCTGTGAGCCAACTCGCAGACATGATCTGCTGCTTTACATCTGCATCGGCAACGGGGATGTTGATCAATACCTGAGGATAACGCTTACAGCGGTTAAACAGCTCTGAAGCTTTTCTCCCGCTACGGAATAATAGATCCAGAATCTGCAATGCGGTTAATTCGCCATCGCCTGTTGTGGCATAATCCAGGAAAATCATGTGGCCGGACTGCTCACCCCCAAGGGAGTAGCCATGCTCAAGCATGCGCTCCAGCACGTTTCTGTCGCCAACATTGGTACATTCCAGATTCAAATGGTGTTCCCGGGCAAAGGCATGAAGACCGATGTTGCTCATGACGGTTGCGACCACTGTGTTCCCGGAGAGTTTACCCCGCTCACGCAAATCTGAACCGCAAGCGGCCATAATCTGGTCCCCATCAATTAAATTGCCCAGTTCGTCTACCGCCAGGCAGCGGTCGGCGTCCCCGTCAAAAGCGATACCAATGTCATAGCCGCCTGCCTTCACCATAGCCGCCAGAGCGTCCATATGTGTAGATCCGCAGTTGTCGTTGATGTTGGTACCGTTTGGATCGGCATTGATCACATCGGTGCTCAGGCTCTCAAAACGGTCAAATAGTCGGGCGGCTGTAGCGGAAGCCGCTCCATTAGCACAGTCGACTAGAATGCGCATGCCGTTCAGGCTAGATGAAATTGTGCCAACCAGGTGGCTGATATACTCCGCTGAAGCAGCGGGCGCGATATAGCTGACTCGGCCAATCTCTCCATGTGTCTTCCGTGGAACGTTATTGTAGCGGAATAGGACAATGTCTTCAATCTTTTCCTCGAGTTCATCAGACAGCTTGAAACCCTGGCCGTTGAAGATCTTGATGCCGTTGTGCTCAAAAGGATTGTGGGAGGCAGAGATAACGATTCCGGCATCCGCCCCACGATCCACCGTGACCCAGGCCACACCGGGAGTGGGCAGCGTACCCAGATCCAGCACGTCTGCCCCGGCGGTACACAGACCGGCAATCAGCGAGCCTTTCAGCAGATCCCCGGAGATCCGGGTATCTTTTCCAATCGTGACCAGGGGTTTCTCCCCTACTCCCTTCTCACTTGACAGCACCACCGCAGTAGCCAGACCCACTTTATAGGCCAGATCAGCGTCCAGCCCGGCGTTGACCACCCCGCGAATACCGTCCGTGCCAAATAGTTTTCCCATAATCACAAACACCTCGTTATAAATTGCAAACCAAGCCCGCTCTGGACGGGACCGGTGTTGTTCACTCGTCAGATTGCCCTGCCCCATTCTCCGGGACGCCGTTTCGTCCGGCGCGACCCTTCCCCACCCTCTCAATGGGCTGAGAGAGAACCGCGGAGATCAGACCGGTCGCCAAGATGGCAAAGCCGTTGCCAGGGAGAAAAGTGCCCGGGCCGAGCCGTTGGTGAACAGCTCAAGGGGAATGCCGACCACGGCGGAAATGGCCACATAGGCGAGCAGCCAGCCGAAGGAGTCATAGCGGACACCCAGCAGGTGCAGCAGCCCGGCGTCTGCCAGAAGGATGACTGCGAAAACCCCAATGATGATTGCCGTTAGGAGCAAAACACCAAGCAGACTCGCAAAAAACTTTTTCATAGTCTAGCTCTTTCGGTCAAAAGCTCATCTGGTCCATTTCCTGCGCGCTGGGAACATGGAGTCCCAAATGCTCATAGGCCTTCCGAGTGACGCATCGGCCTCTGGGCGTGCGGGTAAGGAAGCCAAGCTGCATCAGGTAGGGCTCGTACACGTCCTCCAGGGTGACGGACTCCTCATTGATGGTGGCGGCCAGAGTATCCAAACCCACAGGACCGCCCCCGTAATTCTCGATAATGCTGGTAAGCATCCTCCGGTCAATGTTATCCAGCCCCAGCTGATCGATCTCCAAGGCCTGAAGCGCCCGATCTGCCACTTGCTGGGTGATGACACCGCCGGCGGTCACCTGGGCAAAGTCCCGTACCCGGCGCAGCAACCGGTTGGCAATCCGGGGCGTGCCCCGACTGCGGCGGGCGATCTCCAATGCCCCTTCCTTCTCAATGGGCACATCCAGAATACCCGCGGACCTTGAGACAATCAGCGCCAATTCCTGCGGGGAATATAGCTCCAACCGCAGGGTCACGCCGAAGCGGTCCCGAAGCGGGGCGGAGAGCTGCCCAGCCCGGGTGGTCGCCCCAATCAGAGTGAACCGGGGCAGGTCCAGCCGAATGGAGTTGGCGGAAGGCCCCTTGCCGATGATGATGTCAATGGCGTAGTCCTCCATAGCGGGATAGAGGATCTCCTCCACCGAGCGGTTGAGCCGGTGAATCTCGTCCACAAACAGGATATCGTTCTCCTGCAGGTTTGTCAGCAGGGCCGCCAGATCCCCCGGCTTCTCAATGGCAGGGCCGGAGGTGATGCGGATATTTACCCCCATCTCATTGGCGATGATGCCGCTGAGGGTGGTCTTGCCCAGCCCCGGGGGGCCGTGGAGAAGCACATGGTCCAGGGGCTCGCCCCGCATTTTGGCCGCCTGAATGAAGACCTCCAGATTGCCCTTGGCCTTCTCCTGGCCAATATACTCCGAGAGGGTCTTGGGCCGCAGGGAGTATTCCCCCTCGTCCGCCGCAGTGAGCGAGGTCGTGACCAGAGGCTCGTTGTCCAGCTCGTCAAACTCCTGGTTTGAAAAATCAATACTCACGGCGCATATCTCCCCTTCTCTGTCCGGCCGAATCCGGCCCCTGCCGTTCTGTGTTCGTCCATTCCGCTGTCACTTATGCCTTCACCATCTTCTTTAAGGCCTGCCGGATGACGTCCTCCAGTGACAGGTTTTCCATGTCCACACCCCTGAGGGCAGCGGAGATCTCACTCTGGGTGTAGCCCAGCACAGCTAGCGCCGCCGCCGCCTCGCTGGTTTTATCTTCCGGAATAATGGTCACTCCACCGGCAAAGGTTTCGCCGCCGGAGGCGGTGAGCTGCCCTTTGGCCAATTTGTCCTTCAGCTCCAAAATGATGCGCTGGGCGATCTTCTTCCCGATCCCCGGCGCGGAGGTCAGCGCCTTTTCATTCCCGGACACAATGGCCATGGCCAACCCCTCCGGGGTGTTGGAGGACAGGATGGCCAGGGCCGCCTTGGGGCCCACTCCGGATACGCCGATAAGCATTTCGAAACAGTTCAGCTCACTCTCGGAGATAAAGCCGTACAGCTCAAAGACTTCCTCCCTCACATGAAGATAGGTATATAGTTTGGCTGACTTTCCACGGGTCAACGCGGCGATGGTGTGGTTGGTGGTACGGCAGGCGTACCCCACCCCGCCGCAGTCGATCACCGCTAGATAGGGCCCGATATGGGCCACCGTGCCTTGCACATAGTAAAACATGGACCAGCTTCCTTTTTCCTAAGTGATGGGTGGGGTCAGGGGATCATTGGTATGCCTTCAGTTGCGAGGTGGATGAGCGGGCGTGGCACAGGGCGATGGCCACCGCGTCCGCCGCATCATCTGGCTTGGGGACGGAGGACAGGCCTAGCAGTCGCTTGGTCATATCCATGACCTGGCGTTTTTCCGCTTTTCCGTACCCCACCACCGCCTGTTTAACCTGAGAGGGATTGTACTCATAAACCGGAACGGAGAGCTTTTCAGCCGTCATGAGGATTACCCCTCTGGCCTGGGCCACACCGATGCCGGTGGTGACGTTGTGGTTGAAGAACAGCTCCTCAATCGCCATAGCCTGGGGATGGAACTGCCCGATTAGCGTCTCCATGTCACGCGCGATCTGAAGCAGCCGGGCAGGAAGCGCCATACCGGCAGGGGTGTTGATGGCGCCGCAGCGAACTAGCCTCTGCCTCCCTCCGGCGCTCTCCAACACGCCGAATCCAACGATAGCGTAGCCCGGGTCAATCCCCAAAATCAGCATGCATCTTCCCTCCTGCCTATTTGGTTATTCTACCATATTCCCATAGCCATGGCAAGGAAAAACGGCAAGCCAGCCTTTACAGGCGGGCTTGCCGTACACGGTCTGTCAGGCCCTGGGATGGGCCTTGATGTACACATCCTTCAGTTTCTGACTGACAATCTGGGTATAAATCTGAGTGGAAGAAATGTCCGCATGGCCCAGCATCTCCTGGATAGATTTCAGATCAGCGCCATTCTCCAATAGATGCGCGGCAAAGGAATGGCGAAGGGTATGAGGGGTGATATCCTTGCTGATCCCTGCTTTTTCCTGATAATGCTTGACAATTTTCCAAAAACCCTGACGGCTCATCCGTTCGCCATTCATATTGACAAATAGCGCAGATTCCTGCGGGTCTTCCAAAAGCTGCGGCCGAACCTCCTTTGTATATGTCTGCAGCGCCTTGACCGCTCCGCAGTACAGAGGAACAATGCGATCCTTACGTTTTCCGACGCATCGGATAAATCCAAGCGCAAGGTTGATGTCCTGCACGTTCAAAGCAATTAGCTCAGAAACACGAATTCCGGTCGCATACAGCACCTCGAGCATAGCCTTATCCCTGCAGCCTTTCGCATCAGATGGATCCGGCTGATCCAAAAACAGATCAACCTCTTTATTCGTCAAGATCGCAGGTAACTTTCGTTCAATCTTAGTGGGAGTAAATCCCTTTGCCGGATTCAAAGGAACGATATGGACACTCTGCATATATCCATAAAAAGATTTGAGTGCGGCAACAGAGCGGACGATAGTCGCATCGGACTTACCATGCTTTCCAAGGTAAAGCGCGTAGCGTTTGATATCCTCTTGGGTAGCTTGAGGCAGTTCCAGACGTTCTCCATTCATCCACTGAGAAAACTGTCGTACATCCCTCATATAGGAACATAGCGTGTTTGCCGCGGCCCCTTTCTCGTGGGCCAACCACTCCTCATAGCCAGCCAGATAATCCATCTATCCTCACTACCTCTCTTCTCTCAAAAAGCAAAAAGCCGGGTACAAATTGTGCTCAACAATGCTGGCATAACCGTCCACTGTAATATCGCTGCAAGGATAAGAAGCCCAGCGGACGGAACCAGTGTGACAACTTTTTGGCGCAACGAAAAAACTGGGTGGTCTCCATAAGCTCCAACTCTGCCCAGCGAGGAACGAAACGCGTCACAGCTTATGGCAAACAGAGCCGGGATAACGAGCAGCGCCGGTATCCCAAACGCAACTAAAGCCGCAAGCATTCCACTACCTCCAAATAGCCGAAGAAACAGCGAAACAGCATAGGAGAGTAAAAAGCCCCGAGCCAATAGAAGCGCGGGAACACAGATCACACCCAAGGCAGTAAAGCCAAACACCAGTGCAGCCAAAGGCCATTGCGTCAAGTCCCAGATCACTGTCCAGATTGCGGGCCTCCACCCTTCCTCCAAACTAACAGACTGAAAATAATTCTGCAAGTAAGCCGACAATTCTGAACTGGCCTCACCAAAAGAGGCAAAAAGCAAACCGGACAGAAGTCCCAGAAAGAAACATCCTCCCAAAATCAAGAAAGAAAACAGTTCGCCGTCTCCCTCTAAGCGGCGCACCGTTGCTTTCTTCGTAAAATGGCCTGTCACGACAATCACCCCGAGACAAAGCCTATGCAAATGCGCAACCCTTTATGCCTTTCTCTACAGTTAACGGTAACACCTAATATAGCCCACTTTTCAAGGAAACGCAAGTGTTTTCGAGGAATTTTCTGCCCCAAATTTTTTATCTACATGTTTTATGTAAATTTAATTATGTAAACGTTTGAACCAAGGAGGCTGGACACGCTTCATATTGAGCAGCAGAAATAGGAGCCACACAAGATCTTGTGTGGCTCCTATTTCTACCTAAAAAGTATTTTTATGAAAATATAGGCTTATTCGTCTTTCTGCATGCAGGCCTTCATGGCGATGGCACACTCTAAGCGCTTGCGCTGCATCTGGCAGCCGAACTCATTAGGGATCTTAATGTCGCCGTTAACCAGTAGGTTGGACGCTGAGCATCCTCCGCTGCAGTAGAACTTCGCCCAGCAATCCTGGCAGGCAGGACGGCTGTAGATGTTCAGCCCGGCAAACTTGCGGGACAGCTCCATATCAAAGCTCCCATCCCACACATTTCCCATGAGGTAGTCCTCGTTGCCCACGAACTGATGACAGGGATAGAGGTCGCCGTCCGGGGTGACGGCCACATACTCACATCCAGCTCCGCACCCCCGCAGCCGCTTGATGACGCAGGGTCCCTGGGACAAATCCACATTGAAGTGGAAAAAGTTCACGTCGTCCCGCTTCAGAAGCTCCTCCGCCAGCCGCTCATACTCCTCCAAGATGGTCGGCAGATCCTCCTCCCGTAAGGTATAGCTGCAGTCGGGACCGCCCACAACGGGCTCTACTGAGACATGGCGGAACCCCTGGTTGGCGATGTGCAGCACGTCGGCGGCGAAGTCCCGGTTATAGCGGGTGAAGGTGCCCCGCAGGTAGTAGTCCTTCTCCCCCCTGCCGGCCACCAGCTTCTGAAACTTCGGGAGGATGACGTCGTAGCTGCCGGTGCCCGCAACCGTCTTTCGCATGCAGTCGTTGACTTCCGGTCGGCCATCCAGAGACAGTACCGCGTTGGACATCTCCTCGTTAATGTACGCGATGTTCTCGTCGTTGAGCAGCACGCCGTTGGTGGTGATGGTGAAGCGGAAGCTCTTATTGTGCTCCTTCTCCAGAGACCGGGCGTACTCCACCGTGGCCTTGACGGTGTCCATGGCCATCAGCGGCTCGCCGCCGAAGAAGTCCACCTCGATATTGCGGCGGTTCCCGGATTGCCGGATCACAAAGTCAATGGCCTTCTTGGCCGTATCGATATCCATGGTCATGCGCTTGCCGGTTCCAAAGTCCCCAGTGGAGGCAAAGCAGTACTGGCACCGCAGGTTGCAGTCGTGGGACACGTGGAGACACAGGGCCTTGACCGGGGCGTCCTTCTGCATGAGCACGGCGGCCTCGGGATCCAGGTAGCTGTCGTCTGTGAACAGCAGCCCCTTGTCCTGCAGTTCCCGCAGCTCCAACCAAGCGGTCTGGACCGCTTCTCTCCCACAGCCTTCCAGCCTGTCAAATACCCACTGGGGGCACGCCCCATCAGGGACGCCGTCCTCCAACAGGTTGAGCACGTCATAGGCGGTCTTGTCCAGAATATGTACGGCGCCGCTGTATACGTCTACGGCGATATTGACGCCGAGACATTGGAATGTATGAACCATCGGTTTTTCCTTCCCCTTTTTGGGCTCCACACAGAAAAAGGGTGGGACATGCCCACCCTTCCTGGAGCTCATTGAAAGTTTTATTTCTGATTCTCGCACTTCTGGTTAGCCACCGTGCAGGAGGTTTTGCAGGCGGACTGGCAAGAGGTCTGGCACTCGCCGCAACCGCCGTGAGCGGCGCTGTTTTTCAGGGTGGCGCCATTGAGCGTCTTAATATGAGTCATGGGTTCTCCCTCCATTCCTTTGAGTTATTTCTATCTTACCATAGCTCCAGCCCTGTTTCAAGTTCTACTTTGCAAGTCCCTCTTAGGCTCTTCCACCGCAGGCGCGTTTTTCTCCGGCGGCCGCCGAAGAAAGGTATAGGTGCTCCCGTTGGAACGCTCCCAGGAAAACCGGTAATCCAGGCGGTCGAAAGCCCGGATGTCCTCCGGCGCAGTGATCCGGCGCTCCGCCATGAAACGTACCATCTCCCCTCTGGCCATCTTGCACAGGGTGCCCTTTTCCACAATCTTCCCGTTCTGCTCCTCACCGAAAATACAGGTGATCAGCCGGGTGCCCGGCTTCTGATGCCTGGAAATGCAGATGCTGTACTCCTTGGAGGCAAGATTCACGACACAGTCTGTCTCACAGTAGAGCTCCTCAGCTAAGCTTCCACCCCAGAACTCATACAGGTCCTTTGCCTGACCCACCCGCAGCTTGGCCTGCATCTCTAGCCGATAGGGGATCACCCCGTCGAAGGGACGGAGTACGCCGTACAGCCCGGAGAGGATGCGAAGATGCTCCTGTATATAGTCAAACTGGTCTTCGGTGAAGACGCCGGGGGCCATATACTGGTACTGGATGCCCTCATAGGCCAGGATGGCGGGAGCCAGCGGCCGCCGGGGATCCAGGATCCGGAGCCGCTCCATGTTCTGCCCGGCGATCCGGTCGTTGCACTTCCAGAGAACCTGCAACTCCTCCCCGGACATAGATCGCAGTTCGGCATAGAGAACCTCGGCTCTGGGAAGCAGCCGGGGCAGGTCCCGCCAGGGCAGGTCATCCCCGTTCGCCCGCATCTTTTTGGCCGGTGAGATCAGGATCCGCATGGCTCTGAGAGAAAGCCCAGGATCTCCTGCGCGTTGCTGTCCGGCTTCACCTTAGGCATGACCTTTATAATAACGCCTTGCTCATCGATGAGATAGGTGGAACGAACCACCCCCATACTCACCTTGCCGTAGAGCTTCTTCTCCTGCCAGACGCCATAGGCCTGGATGGCCCGCAGTTCCGGGTCGGACAGGAGGATAAAGGGCAGCTCGTATTTCTGGGCGAACTTCAAGTGGGAGACCACGGAATCTTTACTGACGCCGATAACCACCACGTTTCTCGCCTGAAATCCCGGGTAGCTCTGGGCGAAGGCGCAGGCCTGCCGGGTACAGCCCGGAGTGTTGTCCTTGGGATAGAAATAGAGTACCACTTTCTTCCCCGCGAAATCAGACAGACTAACCAGATTCCCGTTCTGATCCGGCAGCGTAAACGCGGGGGCCTGAGTGCCGACCTCCAGCATCGAAACCATCTCCTTTGTTCGGTGAAATCATCCTCGTTCTTCTCCGCTGAGCACAGCGGAGGTTGGTGCCATTATACTACAGATCGCGCCGACAACCAAGCAAAAAAATCGGCCGCCTCAAAGGAGGCGGCCGGCAAAAAGCAGATGGCGGTTCAGCGGTCGAACGCCGGGTTCATATAGTACACGTTCTTCTGGTCCATCCGCGCCTTGGCCAGCTCGATGGCCTCCCCGAAACGCTGGAAATGGACGATCTCCCGCTCCCGCAGGAAGCGGATGACATCGTTGACGTCGGGGTCGTCGGACAGGCGCAGGATATTGTCGTAGGTAACCCGGGCCTTCTGCTCAGCGGCCAGATCCTCCGTCAGGTCGGCGATCACATCCCCCTTCACCGCCAGGGCGGCGGCGCTGAAGGGAAAACCGGAGGCGGCGGTGGGGTAGACACCGGCGGTATGATCGACGAAATAGGCGTCAAAGCCCGCCGATTTGATCTGCTCGTCGCTGAGCTTCCGGGTCAGCTGATGGACGATGGCCCCGATCATCTCCAGGTGACCCAGCTCCTCCGTCCCAATGTCGGTCAGAAGCCCTTTCAGCTCGGGATAGGGCATGGCATACCGCTGGCTGAGGTAGCGCAGGGAAGCGCCCAGCTCCCCGTCCGGGCCGCCGTATTGAGAGATGATGAGGGCAGCCAGCTTTGGGTTGCAGTTCTTGATCCGCACTGGATACTGCAGCTTCTTTTCATAGACAAACATCTATTTCATCCCTCCCTCTTTGCGGTACTCCCAAGGCCATGGATCCTTCAGCCAGGTATAGGTCCCGTTCTGAACCGCGTTTCTCTGGGTCAGTGGTCCATACATGGCCTCATAGCGGCGCCTGCCCTCCTCGGCAAGCCTGGTGTATTGCTGGAAGAGCTGGAGCGCTTCCTCGTCATCCTGGTGGGTGTCCAGATAGAGCCCCAGTTCGGTGATCACAAAGTTCAGAGCCTGCAGCTCGGCAGCGGCACCCTCCGGAAGAGAGCCGGACCGCGGGCTCACATGGAACGGGAGGTTGAGCCCCGGAAACAGCGTCCCGGCGGCCAGGGCTTCCGCCCGGTCGTACGTTTCACTCCCCTTCTGCTGGAAGGGGACAAAGGGAACCGCCAGCGGGGCGCAGGGGGACAGGGTGCCCTGCCCGTCCCCGCATGGGCGGGAATTTGGCATGGTGTCGGAATGCAAGTATATCGCCTCCTTGCATGAAACTGGTTTGACAGAGACTGTCACTCCAATCTATGCCAGGCTCGCCCGGTGTGACAGGGACTTGCCCCTTTCCCGACCGGCCGCCGCGATTTTCGTTGACGGGTTTTTCCAGGCAGAATATAATATATTATAATATGGTCAGGCCGCGCGTCAGGCCAATTTTGACAGCGCAAGGATGGATCGCAATGAAATATCAGCTGGACCACAGCAACTATCAAACGTTTGCCATCTATGAGCGAAACAAGCTGCCGCCCCGCAGCTATTTCATCCCTTATCCCGACCGGGCGGCGGCAGACCGGGTGGGCCCGCTGGACAAGCGGTACGCTTCCCCCAAGGTTCTCTGCCTGAACGGGTCGTGGGACTTTCAGTTCTATCCCCGCCCGGGGGAGATGCCTGATGTGCTGGACACCAACCAAATCCCCTTTGACACCATCGACGTCCCCTCCTGCTGGCAGTTCCGGGGCTATGACCGTCCCTTCTATGTGAATATCCGCTATCAATTCCCCTACGACCCCCCAAAAATCCCCACCACGGAGAAGGTGGGCCGGGTGTTCTCCTGGACCGGTGTGGACCAGGGCCTCGCCCTGCGGTGGAAGGACCCCGGCGAGGAGTACAACTTTGTGGGGGTCTACCGTCGTTTTCTGGACATTGAGGACCCGGAAAAGCGCTACGTCATCTCCTTCCTGGGGGTGGCCAGCTGCATGGATCTCTACCTCAATGGCGGATTCGTGGGCTACTCGGAGGGCTCCCACAACACCGCGGAATTCGATCTGACCGGAAAGCTGAGGGCGGGAGAGAATGAGCTGGTGGTGGTAGTCCATCGCTGGTGCACCGGCACCTACCTGGAGTGCCAGGACATGTTCCGCAACAACGGGATCTTCCGGGACGTGCTGCTCCGGGTCAGCGATCCGGAGGACCTGTGGGACCTGGATGCCCGGACGGAGAAGTCCGGGAACCGCTATACCCTGACCCTGGCTGCCCAGACTCTGTCCGATACGGAGGTCACCTTCACCCTGGAGGGGCACGGCCTTTCCAGGACCGCCACCGTCCGGACCAGAGATCGGACGGCCCAGGCCGTCTTCCCCGGTCTGGAGGTCATGGAGTGGAGCGCGGAGAACCCCGTCCTCTACAACGTCTACGTGGAGACGGCCTCCGGATGCGTCAAGGAGCGCCTGGGCTTCCGCACTGTGGAGATCCAAGGCGACCGCTTCCTCATCAACGGCAGGAAAGTGAAGCTCAAGGGGGTCAACCACCATGATACCAGCCCCACCAACGGCTATACCCTGACGCCGGACGAGATCGAGCGGGATATCTTGCTATGTAAGGCGTATAACATTGATACCATTCGCACCTCACACTACCCGCCCGATCCCCTGCTGCCCGAGCTGGCGGATGAGCTGGGGCTCTACCTGGTGGATGAGAACGACCTGGAGACCCACGGCACCTTCGCCCATCAGCTCCCCCCTGCCTTCAACTCCATCAGCCACGACTCTAAGTGGGAGGGCCACTATCTGGACCGCATCCGCCGGCTGTATCACCGGGACAAGCTCCACGGCAACACCTCCGTCATCATGTGGAGCCTGGGCAATGAGTCGGGGGGCTATCACAATACCGACGCCATGTACCACTACCTGAAGGCCCGATCCTCCCTCCCCGTCCACTATGAAGGCGTCATCCACAGCGGGCGGCAGGCCTATGACGTGGGCAGCGAGATGTACCCCACCGTGGCCATGGTCCATAACGTGGGAGAGAAACGCCGGAAGCAGCAGCGGCTCAACGACCGGCCCTACTTCCTGTGCGAATACGCCCATGCCATGGGGGTGGGCCCGGGCAATGCCGAGGCCTACTGGCGGGAGATCTACCGCTATGACAGCATGATGGGGGGCTGCGTCTGGGAGATGGTGGACCACGCCGTCCTCCATAAGGACGGCAGCTACACCTACGGCGGGGACCACGGCGAGTGGGGGCACGATGGCAACTTCTGCGTGGACGGACTGTTCTATCCTGACCGCAGGCCGTCCACCGGGGCGGACATCGTCCGCTTCCTGTACCGGCCCATCCGGGTGTCCCATCTGTCCGGGGACCGCTTTGAGGTGTTCAACACCACTGCCTTCTCCACGAGCCGCTATGAGCTAACATTCCGCTGGAACGACGGCAGCGTGGAAGTCCTGGTCCCGGACACACCGCCCCTCTCCCGCACTGAGGTGCGGGTCCGGCTGGGCGCCGAGGTGGATGGGGTGCGTTTTGTGACCGTCACGGCCACCGATCTGCGGACGGGAAAGACCGTGTCAGAGGAGCAGATCATCCTGGACCTACGGGTGCAGGGCGCTCCTCCGGTCTGCCCCCTTCCCGAAGGCTGCCGCATGGAGGGCGGGAGACTGTCCGTCCGGGATGCCCAGGGCCTCGTCCTGGCCGGGGCGGAGCAATCCACCCTGCTCTACCGGGCCGCCACCGACAATGACACCGACGGCCTGTACCACAACACCATGGAGCCCTACGCCCAGCAGACGGAGCAGGTGCTCTCCACCCAAGAACTGCCCGCAGGGTACCAGGTGGTCACCGGGATCACCAATCGGCAGGGCCTCTTCCTGGTCACCGACGCCTATGAGGGGGTGGAGAACGGCATCCTGGTCACCAGCCGGCTCCAGTGCGTGTCCGGTAAGGGTACGATCCCTCGTTTTGGCAAATGCTTCCGCCTGGAGGAGGTCTTCGACCGCATCCATTACGTGGGCCGGCGGGGGGAGTCCTACTGCGACATGAAGGAGCAGTACCCCATCCGGGCGGTGGACTGCCGGGTGTGTGACATGACGGAGCCCAACATCCGCCCCCAGGAGAGCGGCAACCGCTGCGACTGCCTGCTGGCCAGCGTCAGCGACGGGACGACCCGCGTGACCTTCCAGGCAGTGGACGCACCCTTTGAGTTGGCCGTCAAGCCCTACACCGACCAGGCCCTGATGGGCATGAGGCACCGGGAGGATGAGGCGCGCACCGGCACCTATGTCACCATCCAAGCCTTCCAGCAGGGCATCGGCACCGGCTCCTGCGGCCCCGGTGTGGCTCCGGAGTTCCAATATCCCGCCGACCGGGACTACACCCTGCGCTTCCTGATCCGCCTGACCAGGGAGTCCTGACAAGCATTCAAAGCGAAATGAGTCCGGGCCGCCCCGCTCTGTGGGATGGCCCGGACTCGTTTCATGGCTTACAGTTTCCGCAGGGCTGATAGCCCTGGGCGATGAGCAGCTCTCTGGTGCCCTCGTAGTCCTGGCGGTTGCTCTCCTTGATGTCGGCTACGCTGGAACAGTCCGGCAGGTGGAACCGCTTGCTGCTGGTATTGAGGACATACCGCTGGGTCTCTCCCTCCTCAAAGGCAGACTCATCCAGCCAGTTCAGCCCCGTGGTGTAGTCGATGGCCACGCCGGGCTGCACGTTGTAGACGTAGACGTTGAAGCACACGCCCTCCCCCTCGTCCTCCACGGAGATGGCCTCCATCTGCACCCCGCTGGCCAGTAGGTTGTCCCCCTCAAAAATGGGGGTCACCCGGTAGAGCACATGGTTGCCTGTCTCGCTGATGTAGTCGGCCACCATGTTCTCAAAGGGAAGCATCCCCTCCACGTTCATGTACCGGGTGCCGGTAATGAGGTTGCGCTCGTTGGCGTTCTCCCCGGTAAGCTGGAAGCCGATGAGGTGACACCGGTTGTAAAGGTAGCCCCCATCCACGAAGTCATAGGCAGCGTTCTCCCAGCCGGTGGGTTCCACCGAACTGATGGACTCCCGTTCCTCGGTGGGCATGGTTTCAATGCCCACATTGGCATAGGCTACGCCGCAGCGCCCCAGGTGGTCCAGACGGCTGTAGAGCTCAAAGGGCTCGGTGGTGAAGTCTTCCAGAGCGAAATCCGGCTGGTTGTCCTCCACCATGACATAAGGCTGTCCGGCATATTCCGGGATGTCCGTGAGCGAGTGGCTGTCCTGTCGGGGCAAAAGCCCCTGGCACCCGCATAGCGCTGCCAGCAGCAGCGAGAGCGCGGCCAGGAGCCCGGCAACGCGAAATCCGCGCTTCATGTCGGCGCCCCCTTACCGGCGGACCATGCCGCTGGCGGCCACGGCGGTGACGACCTCCTCCATCACCGGCACCGGCTGCACCAGGGCAAAGCGCACATAGCCCTCCCCCAGGGAGCCGAAGGCCGAGCCCGGCGTACACAGCAACCCCGTCCGGTCCAGCAGCTCATAGCAGAACTCCACCGAGTTGTCATATCCCTCCGGCAAGGGGCCCCAGGCGAACATAGTCCCCTGGCTGTCCGGCACGTTCCAGCCGATGGACCGCAGCCCGCCGCACAGGGCGTCCCGGCGGGCCTGGTACTCCATCCGGTTTCGGGCCACGCTGTCCTGGGGGCCGTTCAGGGCGGCCACCGCGGCGCTCTGCACCGGTAGAAAGATGCCATAGTCGATCTGGGAGCGCAGGCGGCGGAAGCAGCTCACGACCTCCCGGTTGCCCAGGGCGAAGGAGATCCGGGCTCCGGTGAGATTATAGGTCTTGGACAGGGAGTTGAACTCCACCCCCACCTCTCTGGCCCCGGGATAGGAGAGGAAAGACTTCCCCACCCGTCCGTCATAGATGATCTCGGAGTAGGCGTTGTCGTGAAGGATGATGATTCCGTACCGTTTGGCGAAGGCGATCAGCTCCTCATAGAAGGAGTCCGGAGCGGTGACGCATAGAGGGTTGGCCGGGTAGGACACCACCATGAACTTGGCCTTTCGGGCCAGGTCAGGGTCAAAATTAGCCAGGTCGGGCAAAAAGCCGTTATCTGCCCGCAGGTCGTACCCCACGCACTTGGCCCCGCACAGGAAGGGGCCGATCTCAAAAATGGGGTAGCCGGGGTTGGGCACCAGAACCACATCGCCGGGGTCGCACAGGGCCCAGCCGATATGGGTCAATCCCTCCTGGGAGCCGTATATAGCCATCAGTTCGTCCGGGTCCAGGGCTACGCCGTAGCGGCGCTCATACCAGTCCCGCACCGCCTGAACCAGTTCCGGGGTCTCGCTGAGAGAGTAGCGGTAGTTGCGGGGATCGGCCGCGGCTCTGGACAGGGCCTCCACCACATGAGGCTCCGGCAGGAAATCTGGCGTCCCGATGGACAGATTGTACACCTGCTTCCCCCGGGCCAGTCGGGCCTTTCTCCGGTCATCCAGCACGTTGAAGATGCCGGGCTGAAAGTTTTCCATTCTCTTCGCACTTTGAATTTCCATATCAGATCACACTTTCTCTTTCTCCTGGACGTCGGGGCTAAGCTGGGATAGGATCCCCTCCTGGTCGCCGCCCTCCTCCCCCAGCAGGACGAGCAGCTGCCCTTCGTCCAGCACGGGCACACCCAGCTCCTGGGCCTTGCGCAGCTTGGAGCCGGCCGCCTCGCCGGCCACCACGCAGCTGGTCTTTTTGGACACGGAACCAGACACCTTGGCTCCCAGGGCTTCCAGCTTCTCCCCCGCCTCTTTCCGGGAATAACGGGTCAGTTCCCCGGTCAGAACGAAGGTCAGCCCAGCCAGCAGGTCGCCCACCGGCCGGGCGGCGCTCTCCATGGAGACACCCACCTCCTTCAGTTGGTCGATCAGATGCTGACTCTGGGGGGCGGCGAACCATTCAGTCAGGTTCCTGGCCGTGATCTCGCCGATGTCGTCAATGGCGGTCAGCTCCTCCTCGGTGGCCTTCCGGGTGGCGTTGGTGGTGGACTGGATGCCGCCGCCGGCGTTCTGGATCTCCAGATAGGTCTTGCCGTGGAGCTTCAGACCCAGCTCATTCTGGCGCCAGCCGCCGAAAATCAGATGGGTGTGGGCGTCCACCAGGCCGGGGGTGACGATCTTGCCAGACAGGTCGCGCTCGACGCCCTTCTCCATGGTGAGGTCGTGGCCCACCTCCACGATCTTGCCGCCGTCGGTGACCACGCCGCCGGCAAATATGCGGCGCAGTTCCGCCTCATCCATGCCATCCGCCGCATCCGGATGCAGCAGAAGCGCGTCGT
>ERZ827492.1113-NODE-1113-length-22707-cov-3.593458_pt1 | contig 22707 bp, 27 predicted proteins | sample MGYA00519704_ERZ827492 | MGnify/ENA primary metagenome ERZ827492 (study PRJEB31778, sample SAMEA3449325) | human gut metagenome | biome: human gut; feature: human-associated habitat; material: faeces | place: United Kingdom | collected 2010/2012 ...
TATAAAAAGGCTTTGGCTTGTTACCGTTGGAAACACGAAAAGCTTAGAAAAGGAATGATTTAAATGGAACGTAATGATGTTGAATTGAAGAACCTTCGTAAGGAGAATATGAAGCTTTTAGAAAGGATTCGCCTGCTTGAAAAGGATATTGAGCATTTGAAGCAGGTTAATCAAAGACTTCTAAAAAGAAAGAAAACGGTACGGAGCAATGGATAAGATGGAAAAGCGGTTAAATAAAATCAGTACAGCAGAAATGAAGAAGAATATGAGTGAAGATACCATGACAATCTGTGAATGCTGTGAATTCTTAGAAACTATGATAGGTGATGACAAAAACATCTTGGACTGCATCAACTACATAGAACGAAAGGCAAAATCTATGCACAGCAAACTGGTTCAGAACAAAGATGAAATTAAGCTCTTGAAATTTGTGAAAGGTACACCAATGCTTTTAAGCGAGACGGCAGAACAGCTGTTTAAAGAGCGTGGCTTCACAAAAAGTAATGAATGCACAAATCCTTCGTACTTCAAGAAGGATGACCCATATGCGTGGATAAACTTTTCAGACACAGGAGTTGCAATTTCAAGTCAACATGAGTTGGGATACGAACATTTAGATTATGAATTAATAAAAGCGATTTATATACAAATGAAGGAATTGGAGTTAATTGAATAAATTGTAATTTAAAAAATAGAAAAGAGGGATATTAATGGAAAACAATGAAAATTGTGTTTACTGGGAATTGGATAAATATCAGGTAAGTCTGTTGTTAAAGCATGTTTCCCAGTTCAAAACAGAAAACGAAGAGGATAAAAAGCTCGCTGAGAGTATGGCGGAAGAGCTGAAGAAACTGTTTGGATGGAATGAGGTCCATGTAAGCTGGAAGCTTACCAAGAAACAGGTTGTTTTTCTGTCAAAGTACACTGCTCAACTGGAGGGTACAGACAAGGACGAAGAAGAAACGATGAATCTTTTAACGGATGATTTAAGTTTCTTGTTCCTGTATCTGGATGCCTTAGAAAATCCAAACCGTAAGAATGAAGATGAGGAGGTTGCAGGATATGAATGAAAATCAGAGATTGTTGATGGGACTGTTTGAAAATCCAGATAATGCAGATCAATTGAACTGTTTGATTGATAAAGATGTGGATGTAGCACAGCTTTCAGCAATGATGGCAGCTATATTGGACTTTGTGTTCAAAAACGACATAAGTATGGATGATGTGTTCTATGGTGCAGGGCATGTATTGGAAAATACAATTACTTCTGGTTGTGTAGATAAAAGTCAAATGAACTAAAAGAAAGTAGAGGGGTATTAAAATGGCTTTAATTGATGTAATGAGTGGAGGAAATTCCTTCAGAAAAGTAAGTGTGGATGAGATTCGACCAAACCGTGAAAACTTTTATGCAAGTATCAGTGATAATGAAGATCAAATGGTAGAAGACATGGCTGAATTGATTCAGGAATATGGACAGGATGAAAATGGTGTTGTCTATATGGATGAATCCGTAGGAGATGGAAAGAAATATACGCTTCTTGCAGGCGAAAGACGTTTCAAGGCTATCAAGCTGAATTATGAAAAAGGTATCGGAGATGGATTGTTTCAAGTCAAAGTAGTGGCCAAGCCTAAAGATGTAACGGAAGAGTTGATTCGTATCATCATGTACAATGGAATTCGAAACAAATCAAAGGATGTGCGTAAAGCAGAAGTTGATGCATTATGCATGTGTTGGGAAGAAATGGGTGCTCAGGGTGAGAAACCTCAAGGAAAGAAACGTGACTGGATTGCAGGAAAGATTGGAATGTCACCAAGACAGGTTCAGGAATATCTGACAGGTGAATTTTCAGATCAGGAAATCGACACGGAGCCACAGGAAGATGGCAGTACTGCCACTTCTGAAAAATCTGAAAAGAAAAAAGGTCTTGAACTGTCGTCAGCAGACAAGGATACATTGAACAGTCTTCAGGAACATTTAAAAGCATCTACAGGTCGTAAAGTTAAAATCAATCAAAAAGACTGTTCTGTAACATTCTATCCAAACAAGGACGTTGATGCGATGGAAGATTTATATACGATTTTGCATGACTTTGGTTTCACGGACCAAGGATACTGGGAATAATAGAAATAAGAGGGGTATTTAAAATGGCAAAAGTAATTTCAATTCTAATGAACAAAGGTGGCGTTTCAAAAACAGAAACGAGTTTAAATCTAGCATATGGATTATCTGTGAAAGGAAAAAAGGTCCTATTGATTGATATGGACCCTTCATCGAATGCAACATCCGTTATCCTTGGGTTGGATAACAATCTGTCAGAACAGGGAGCAAGTCAATATAAGGAACTGTTTGACAAGTACATCAGCGAAGGACAGCCAAGAATCCTTGCATGCTATGAAGCGATGCATGAATATTTGAAACAGACTCCATACAAGTATGATATCCATGATGTGTTGGAAGACCAGAAACTGGATATCCATCAAGCAATTCAGAAAACACGATTTGAAAACTTGGATCTGATTCCGAGTTCGGTTGCGTTATCTACAACAGATATCAAATTAAAAGGGTCCATCAATCCTTACAATCGTTTAAGACGTGCCATTCAGAAAGTGGAAGATGAATATGATTTTATCCTTTTGGATAATCAGCCTTTTGAAAATTCGCTGTCTTTCAACTCAATTACTGCATGCTATAAAGAAGGGGATTTGATTATTGCTCCAACAAAAATCAGTTTAGGAGGAATACAGGGAATCGACTCTACCTTGCATACGATCCTACAATGGATGCAGGAAGTAGAATCTTTACGCTATGATTTCAAGCTGCTGATTACAATGAAGAACCGTAATGGGGTAGACAATAAATGGACAGATATCCTTCACGAGACTTTTGGCGAATACATGTTTGATACAGTGATTCGTTATCAAGGGAAGCCGGTTGCCGATGCATCCATGAATCGAAAGATTCTTCTTGAAACTCCAAAGTTTGGTGTTGCTGAGGACTACCAGAACTTTGTGGATGAAGTATTTAGCCTTAGCTAGTCTAATTGTAGGAAGAAGACTTCTGATAGTCTTCTTCGTACATTGGATTGCCCAACAGATGACAGATGTTCTAAAACATATGGATTCAGTCACAATTTAAGATTTGAATATGAGGAGGATAAAAGGATGAAAGACTTGTTGCCAATTGGAAGTGTTGTCACTTTAAAAGAAGGAAAAAAGAAATTAATGATTATTGGTCGCATTCAGGAGAATGAGAAGACTAAAAAACTCTATGACTATGCCGGATGTCAATGGCCTGAAGGATATAAGGATAAAGATCATTGTTATGTATTCAATCATGAAGACATTGATTGTCTGTACTACATTGGATTGCAGGATATTGAAGAATTCAATTACAGATTTGAACTGGATGAAAAATTAAAGGAAATGAAATAATGTCTGAAAAGAACGATGTAATTAGAAAAATAAAAAAACTTATGGCACTTGCTGAAGATACATCAGCAAGTGACCAAGAGATACAGCTTGCCATATATCGTGCAAACAAACTTCGCATCAAATATAAGATTGAAGAGATTGATTTATTTGATAAAAAGGGTTCACTTGAAGATGTCGTTAGGACGCAATTAGAACATACAGGTATTGGATATATCCATTGGGTATTAAATGTATTAGCAAAATATTTTCAATGTGAAACAAGTTATGCAGGGAAAATAAATAAGAATGATGCCAGATTCTATATCATTGGATTACGATCGGATGTAGATGTTTGTGTGCCAGTTGCTGAGGGAATGGTTTATTACTTGAATTCTATGTTAAAAGACGTTCAAAAATGTTATGTAGGAGATGTCGATTTCAGAATTTTCAAAAAAGACTATTGTAAAGGTTTTGCGAATGGCTTAAAGCATCAACTTGAACAGTCTTTGATCGAAATGAATCTGCAACCTAAATATGAACTTGCAGTAGTAGGAGTGCCTGCTGTTGTTAAAGAATGGGCAAATAAGAAAACCACGTTCAAAAAATCAAAAAGTAGATACGAAACTAATGTAGAAGCATATAAATTAGGAAATCAACATGGGCTTGAATATGAAGTGGAAAGGACAGATTTACTTGAAAACTAAAATGATGGCAGTACTGCCACATAGGAAGGGAATGTGAGACTAATGTTAGAACGTACGAAATTTATGTTAGAGAATTGGTATATTACTGATTTTTTTGCGAATGGGAGTTGGATTTGTGTTCTGGTAGCTCTTGTAAGTTCATTTATAGTACTATTTAGAGTGAATAAAGGTATACAAAGTGAAGATGAGAAACTTATAAGAAACTGCGAGCTTTTAGCTTATTACTCATTGATTGGATATTGGATATTGGCGGTTCTTAATTTTATGATTATGCCTTATAGTGTTCCCATTTATGCTGAAGATTGGACTTATTTAACTCTTAATAGAATTATGATCTGGTTATGTCCAGCAGCAATCGTTATGTTATTTGGGTATATAAGAGATGTGAGAAAAAACAATTGGAAATAATTGCTTGAGCAAATAAAAAATATAAAGTTAGATAGAAATGAAAATAACAGGAGGTGTGCAAAGATGGTAGTATTAGAATTGATTGGAATGTTTTTTAGAATAATGATTTCATTCTTATTTCAAATGATTGGATTGTTCTTGAGCTTTTTATTAGGAATCAGTACACTTGTTGCTAGAGTGTGGATGCTGTTACTCTTTGCAACCGTCTGTTTTCATGCATGTGGGTTGGACAGTGGTACAATCAACATGTTCTCAGATACATTCACACTGGTTGCCTACATCGTAATCACGGTAATTGTATTGTTTGCACAGACGATTATTGGATGGTTGGTAGGCATGTGTTATTACATATCTGAATCAGCCATGATGTTTTAAAATAAAGTGTGTAAATAAACAATTTATTCTAACCATGAGGCAAGAAGGATGTATAATATACTTGAATATAAATATGCTTTATATTTTGGAAAAATATCTTGTGTATTTTTTCGAGGTGTGCTAAAACGTAAACTGTAAAGGAATACATGAATAGCAAGGTACTTCGAAATTGATACGTAGTGCCTTTTATATTCAGCTGTTTAAAGGTCGATTCACGGACCTTGGCAGCAATGCCGAAAGTACAGATGAATTGAAATCATACTTTCTTCATTCGTGAAGAGGTTAAAATTTATTAGTAGTCTGTAATGCCATTGTTTGAGGTTGTACATTAGCGTGATTTCGCATGGTAGTGAAGGATTTTAGCACAGGTCAAAAAAGTACACGAGGTTGTACATCAGAGTGATTTCACATGGTAGTGAAGGTTGATAAGTGCCCGTATTGAATAATACCGAGGTGCAGTACAAATATGGAGGATAGAGAAGGAGGGGCATTTTGTTAAATGGACTTGTTATTCTAACTTTATGGTGTGGTTTATTGATTTCATTTGAATTAGCGCTTTTCTATTGTGGAAAAGCGACATATGAAATCATATCAGGTGAAACAAATTATCGTGAGTTCTTTCAAAAGGCACTGGCAACTATAGGTGTTGGAGGCCTGTTCTATATGATAATTGAATTATTTTTAAAAAATGTGGGGATGTTGAAATGATTGAAAAGGTTTTAGATGAATTATATAAAAAGCTTCCATTGGATTTGAATGTGATCGAAGTTAATGGCATTCATCCATTGTCAAATGGAGCTGTTGTTGTGGATGTATCATATCCTATGATGAGTGATGATTTCACAGAAACACTCTGTTTTAACAGCAGTTTGAATGCACAGGATATTCTGATCCACTTGGAAGAAAGAGTGAACTCGAAGTATTCATCTTTGAAGGATGATGAATATGTACGAGAGAAACTGAATGAATTTTTCGAATTAACAAATGAATTGTTACAGACGCTATAGTCTGTTATAAAGACGGGATGTGGCATTGAATACAGCCAAGCATTCATGTAAGTCCACCCCCTCTTGTTTATATGGTGGCAGCACTGCCATCTAGGAGGTAAATATGTTAAATACAGTAGCAATTTCAGGGGTGCTAGGATATCCCCTTGAATTGAAAAAAGATAAAAATGGTAAATCTTATATCCGTAGTTCTGTTTCAGTATCTAGAAACTATAAAGGGGAAGACGGATATTATTTGAAGGACTATATCGGTTTCGTTGCGATGGGGCAGAATGCGGAATACTTAGCAAAATATGCTCAAAAGGGTGATCGCATCGAAATCAAAGGACGCATGCAGTCTTATGCACAGACTTTCTGGGAATATTATGAGGAAGACTGCTTTCCGAAGAAAAGGGAGAAAAAAATCTATAAAATAGAGATTCTCGTAGAGGATGTTGAAGTTGTTTCTAAAGCGGAACAGAAGAATACTGAAGATGGCAGTACTGCCACGCATAAGTATACAGAAGAAGAGCTAAAAGAAAAATTAGAAGCCTACAGAGCAACAAAAGAAACAAATCCAGATTTAGTTTTTTAATGATGAACTTTAACTGGAAATATTTACAAATAAATTTATTGGAACATTCATTAGTTCCAAGAGGGGGTAATCAGATGAAATCAAATCAAATTTTAATGGCAGGTGCAATTGCATTAAGTATGATTCTTTCAGGGTGTTCGGCAACGTCTACATCTGAAGATGTAAAGGATGCCAAAACAACAGATACTGCAAAAAAAGCAGATTCTAAGAAATCTACAAAAGAAGATGCTAAAACATCTACAAAGGATAAGAAAGAATCACCAAAAACAGAAACAAACAAAAATACGGCTGAAGCCGTTGAAACTAAAGAAGCCTCAAATTCAGAAATCAAGAAAGTAGAGGTTCAGACACAGAATTCACAGCAGCATACTCATAACTGGGTTGCTCAGACTAAAACGATCCATCATGACGCTGTTTATGAGACAAAATATGTCGTAGATCAAGCAGCTTATGACGAACAGCCAGACTGGAAAAATGTTGATGGCTATATCTGTGACAACTGCCATCAGGAAATGTTCACGTTAGAAGAGGCTCAAATGCATGTACAGGTATCCGCTGCAATGGGAAGCGGTAACTGTAAATCTTATCACGCTGGTCTTGTAAGAATACCGCCGGGAGCACAAAATCCAATCCATCATGACGAAGTTGGTCATTACGAACAGGTACTTGTTCAGGATGCATGGGATGAAACAGTAAGCAATGGATATAAATGCTCTATCTGTGGAGCAACGAAATAGAAAGGATGTGTTGCTATGAAATCTAAAAAAAATCTTTATGGCAGGTGCACTAGCTTTTAGTATGGTGCTATCTGGTGGCATGTTGACTGGATGTTCTAATTCTTCAAACACAAAAGATACAAAGACATCCGAAGTCACTAAGAAAAAAGAAGTAAAAACAATTGGTCAAAAAACCAAGGATTCTAAATCGTTGAAGATTACAAATAGTACAGGAAAGAAAATCACAGTATTTGAAACCAAATCAAGTTCAGAAGAAAATTTCAGTGATAACTTGTTGGAAAATGGGGATGTTGTTAAAAATAAAGAAGAACGTACTTTATATTATGATGTTAAAGAAAGCGATAAGCTGGATGTAAAGATTGGGTTACAGGATGAAGATAAAACATTCGTATTCAAAGATGTAGATACTACGGATACAAAGAAAGTAGATGTTTCTTTAAAAGAAGATGAAGTCAATCTAGATGTAACGAAAAAAGATGGCAGTACTGCCACTTTGACACCGTCTGAAGATTCTGCAAAGACGGAAGATGAGAAAAAAGATGAAACTGAAGTGAAACAGGAAGAAAAGAAAGAAGAAACAGCAAAAGCAGATACTTCTAATAAGTCAAATGCTTCCGAATCAAAGAAGGAGAATACTACGGCTACTACAAATACAAGTTCAAACAAGAACAACTCAAGCTCTAGCAGTTCAAAACCTTCTTCTAAGCCTTCAAACAGCAATAGCAATAACTCTGGCTCATCAAAGCCATCGAATAACAGCGGTTCAAATTCAAGTAGTTCTAAACCAGCTGAGCATACACATAACTGGGTAGCTGTGACTGAAACTCGTACAGTTGTAGATCAGGCTGCCTATGATGAACAGGTTCCAATTACTGAGATGAAAGCATTTGATATTTGTAGCACATGCGGAGCAGAACTAACTAGTGCTACTGCTTCTGCTCATGTGAAAAATCATATGATTAATGGAGAAGATAAAGGTGGTTGGCACACTGAATGGCGTGAAGTAGTAACAGGATATAATACGGTTCATCACGATGCGGTGACGCATACCGAAACGGTGACAACAGGATATAGATGCTCGACTTGCGGAGCTACTAAATAAATTTTTTAAAGGTGGATTAAGGAATTCCGCCTTTTTTTATAAGGTCGATTCACGGACCCTGATAGCAATATCGAAAGTTCAGATGAACTTGAATCATATTTTCTTCATTCGTGAAGAGGTTAAAATTCTTCAGTAGTCTGTAATGCCATGCGTAGTGAAAGAGGGCAATAATGATAGAATTGTTGATGGAAGAAGTTGTACATCAGCATGCTTTCACATGGTAGTGAAGGGAGAAAGGGTGAGATGAAATATGAACAGATGGTGTAGTACAGCACATATTCGCTTGGTAGTGAAGGAAGACCAGAAGAAATGATTTTTCTAATTGCGTTGCAGCTTAGACTATTCTTTGAGTTGCTTCATAAAAAGAAGGTGAAGATTGAAAATGGGATTTGGCTTAGTATTGATTTTATTTGCCGGATTGATTGTTCTTAGTGTGTTTTTTTATTCACTAGTCAACATTTCAAAACAGTCCGCAATCAAAGAAAAGAAACTCTTAAAAAAAGAGATATATTAATGTTAAAAAAAGGAACTCAGGCGAGTTCCTTTTTTGTTTACACGCAATAAAGCGGTTAACGCCCGTACTATTGCACCATTTTATGGAACAGGAGGCGATATAAATATGAACAAATACAGTTTATTGGATTTTCCTTAAATTGAGTTGAAAGAATGTCAATGTTTTTTCCTTTCAGAACATTGATGTTATTAAAACTCAAAAAACAAGATTTCTAACGTTAGAGATTTTTAGGGATAGAAATAAATAAAGGGGAACGATTTAAATTAAGGTCATTTACCTTAATAGGAAGGAATGAAAGTATGAAAAAGATTAAGAATACATTTCTCGCCTTTTTTGTAACTGTGTTAACTTCACTGAATCTGGTGCTTCCTACTTATGCAGAAGAAACGACTGCTCAAACAGTGAATACGGCAGGTTTTTCAGTGAATGTTGTAGGGGATGGTACAGTTACACTTTCATCAGGCGATTTCACAAAGACACTGTCTGATGGAGAAAGTTATAATGCCGATTATAACGAAGGTACAGAGGTTAAAATTGTTTCTAAATCCAATGAGAATGCAGTTATTGATGATATTACTTTAAATGACAGTACGATCTCTGGATTTACAAGTGGAAAAAAATCTTTCAGTTTTGTCTATACAACAAAGACTGCTGATGCTTCTTTTAACGTAGTGTTCAAACAAAATGAAACACAAAAAGAAGAAAACAGTGATTCAAGCAAAACTGAAAGTGATGATTCTTCTCAGGACAAAAGTTCCAATGAATCTGTTTCTACTTCAAATGATGCAGTAACTGAATCTGAAGATGCAGATAAATATGGCACATTTGACGTGGATCTTTCAAAGATGGATATAGATACATCTAAAACCGTATATACAAAATACTTGTATGCAATTCCAAGTGCTGTATCTGAAAACGATACAATCACTTCTGCATTGATTGATAAAGACCCAAAGGATACGATCTATACGCAGACAATGGAGCCCAGCACAGTATATACAGATGGAGATGCTTACTATATTCAGGCAGACACACCTTTTGTGAATGGTTTAGCCAAGAAGAATTATCCATACGATTATGATGTGGCTCGTGGAAATGATTATGGTCAACAGCTAACAGAAGGCTTTTCTTATGATAAGAAAACTCACATCTTAAAAATTGATAAAGATGTTTTCAAAACTGTGGCTAAAGAAGCAAAAACAGATAACAATCCAAAAGAGGATTTTTCAGATTTACAGGTACAGTTTTTAGTTCCTGCTGATGTAGAAAATGATGTTAAAGTTAAAACTACGGTTGTTGATAAGACAGGTTCTATTGACAGTGTAGTAGGGGATTCAATCAGTTTACGTCCTTTCATGACAACACGTTTTCAGCTTGCTTCTGAAAAGACTGCAAGTAATATTATTCCAAAAAATGTAAAAGTATATGTGAATGGTTCAGACGTTCCTTTAGAGTCTGAATATGGTGCGTATGACCCTGAAACAGGAGAGATGGCATTATCTTATATGGGTGGTGCTTTAAAATCACTAGAGATTGTTGTTTCCAAGTCAAAGGGAAGAGCAGTGGGCGTTGGTTTAGGTACAGCCAAAGTTGGAAGTATCAATGTACTGGCTTATTTAGCAGAAGGCACAAAGGATGTGTTTAACGTTGGTTCCTCTATTGATGTAGTAGGTAAATTTGGTAATAACAGCTACGTACAGACACTTGATGGTCCAATGGAACTATATAACAAATCTAGAACTACAGCAGGTGGATATTACAATACAATTGACTGGAATGATGGCGATGGTGGAGAGTGTGTTTACACAGACTCTGCTTTAGCGGTTCCACAGTCTATTACTATGAATGGACAAAAAATTGATTTTACGATGCGTGATATCAACGGAAACAGTTATGGACAATGGGTCAATGGAGGATATCATTTAACTGATGTTTCAGATCCAGTTGCATTCAATGGCGCAATTCAGGCTTTCTGTCACCATATCAAACAAGCTGTAGGCACAATTGATGAAAGCAACCGTTATGCTTTGCGTTATCCAACCTGCACATTACGTGTGCTAGATGCAAGTACAATTAATGGATACAGACATGTTGTATTTGGATTTGAAACAAACCTACATCAGTTTGGTGGTTCAACACCTCAAACCGTTGGAACTGTTTTTGAACTTGCTTTCAAGGTACAGTCTAAAGGTAAACTTTGCATTAAAAAGACTTCTGCAAACCCAGCTATTACAGACAACAACCCTTGCTACTCATTGCAGGGAGCTGAATACGGAGTATATAAGACAGAAGCTGATGCAAAAGCCGATAAAAACAAAGTGAAAACTTTGACTATCGGAAAGTACGATAATTCCGAAAAATACAAAGACTGGTCAAACGAAATTGAATTGGATGCAGGAACATATTATCTAAAGGAAACCAAGAATCCAAAAGGCTATGCTTTGAATAATTCTGTTGTTTCAGTTGTAATAAAAGCAAATGAAAGTTCTTGGATTGGTACAAATGGCGAATTTAAGGATTATCCTCAAAATGACCCAGTAAATATTTTACTTGGAAAAGTAGACAAAGAAACCAACAAGAATAAGCCACAGGGAAGTGCCAGCCTTGCAGGTGCGGAATTCACAGTCAAATACTACAAAGGATTGTACGATTCAGATCCAGCAAGATCTGGTCAGACTCCATCTCGTTCATGGGTGTTAAGAACTGATTCAGATGGCTATTGTGATTTAAGTGATGCTTATAAAATAAGCGGTGATAAATTTTATTATGATTCAAATAATATTATAGTTTTACCGATTGGGACAATTACTATTCAGGAAACAAAAGCACCAACTGGTTATTTTATCAATAATGAAGTATTTGTCAGAAAGATTACAACATCTGGCCATGCTGAAAGTGTAAAAACATATAATCAACCAGAGGTGCTCGAAAAAGTCATTAAATTCGACATCAAGAAGGTACAGGCAGGAACTTCAACACCAGTTGCAGGTGCTGTATTCCGTCACACATTGCCAGATGGTTCAACGAAAGATTTAGAGATAAATGGCAGTGGTGAAATCACGATCACAGGTTTGGCTTCGGGAACTCACAAAATCAAGGAAATCAAATCTCCTGATGGATACCAGTTGAATCCGAATGAAGTTAAATTCAACGTCGCTTCTGGTACTGGTAAGATTACATTTACATCTGGAACAAACAGTCTTGTAACACAAGGTACAAAGGATTCAGGTGATGGCTATGCTACATTTGGCAATAAGGTAAATCCTTTCAATTTGAAAATCACAAAAACAAATGAACATGGCAAAGTCTTGAAAGGTGCTGAATTCACTTTGTACAGCGATGCTGCTTGCAAGAATGTAGTAGATACTCAGACTTCAGATGACAAAGGCTTATTGACTTTCAAAAATCTGGATGTTGAAAAGACATACTACTTCGAGGAAACGAAAGCTCCTCAAGGCTATAGAATTCCAGTAGATGAAAACGGAAAGGCTTATGTTCATTCCGTATATGTTTCCGCTACACCACAGACAAATACATTTAACTTTACTGTTGATGGAATAAAATACGATACATCTAAGACATCTGGTAATATTCGACTAGAAGGATCTAAAAAGGATCGTGTTGTTGCGGTTGATATTACTAACAAGACAACACAGTTATTACCTGAAACAGGTTCAAATGGAACAATCCTATTAATTGGATTAGGTGTTGCCGTAATAGCTTTTGCTTTATATAAATCTAAAAAAGATAAAATGATTTCTAAATAATGAAGAAAGAGGGATATTAAAATGAAAACAAAAAATGTGGTTTTTGCAGGATTAACTGCATTGTCTATGACTTTAAGTCCTGTAGCAACTTGTGTTGCCCAATTAGTGACTCCAATCTACGCTGCTGAAGCAACGCAAACTTATGCGACTCCAAACGGAGTTGCAGATTTTGGTAAAGGTAATGCTTCGATTACCATTACACCAAATGCAGGACAATCTTTGGTTGGTAAAAAATTCCAAGTCTATAAATTGTTTGACGCTGAAAACGCAGTGGATAATGAATCAATCAACTATACATGGAACAATGATTACAAAACAGCTTTACAGACTGTTGTTGGTAAGAAAATCAACAAATCTGCCTCTTCAGTTACTGAATATGATGTAATTGACTATATTCAGACTTTAAATACTAACAAAGTGGAAGGTGCTCAGGCAGATCAAAAATTAGAAGGCCGTTACAGCAATTATCGTTACTTTGTAGAAGCTTTAAGAGATGAACTCGTTAAGGAAGGTCTTTCTCCAAATACAGTTAATGTTACAGCTGTAAATGCAGTCGATGGTTCTGTTAAGTTCAGTGGATTGGGATATGGTTATTATTTAACAGATGAAGTTACTGCTGTACAGGATACACATTCAGCAGCTTCATTGATTTTAACAAATACAGCAAATCCTAATGCTCAGGTTAATATCAAATCCGATTATCCTACTTTGATTAAGAAAATCAATGAAGATGACAACAATGTAGGATGGAATGATATTGGAGACTATGAAATTGGACAGACAGTTCCTTATTACCACGATACATATGTACCAGACATGAATGGATACCAAACATATAAAATGGTTTTCCATGACAAGATGGACAATGCATTAACATTCAATAAAGACTCTGTTTCTATCACAATTTCAAGCAACAAGAAATCATATACATTAAAGAGTAATGAATTTAAAGTAGTTGAAAATAGTGGTGAAGACACATTCTATGCAGAAATTCCAGATTTAAAAGCTATCGTTGACAAACAATTCCCAGAAGGAATGAACAACAACAACGAAAATACTTATGGCCAATCTGTTCGTTTAAACTATAATGCGACATTGAATGACAATGCATCGACTCGAACTGGTCGTGCAGGATTTGAAAATGCTGTTCGCCTCGAATATAGCAACAACCCAGACAGTGATGGAAATGGTTCTACAGGAACAACTCCTTGGGATACAGTAGTTTGCTTCACTTATAAAATTAATGGTTTAAAGGTCAATAATCACAACAAATTATTGAAGAATGCTAAATTCCGTCTATACAGTGATGAAAACTGCACAAATGAAGTGTATGTTAAGGAATCTCCAAACGGATATGTTGTTATGAACCGTGATTCTTTAGGTGGAACTGACCACACTGGAGGAGCACGCCCTAGCAGTGCAGTAGAAATGGCTTCAGATGCAAAAGGTGTATTCACTATCTTAGGTTTAGACCAAGGAACATACTATTTGAAGGAAACTGATTCTCCTGCGGGATATAGAGAATTACAAGATCCAATCGTATTAAACATCAAACCAACATTCACTGATGAACGTAATAACTACAACGCAGGTGAAGGTGCTACTGACAAGACTTTAAAAGCATTAGAAGCAACTGCTCATGTTAAAGAATTCTTAGATGGTGCTTACAAAGAAAGCGACACTAACTTAAAAACAGATGTAACAGATGGTTCTGCTAACATCACTGTTGTCAACTATGTAGGAACTAAATTACCAATCACTGGTTCTAACTTAACAATGATCTGCTTAGGTGCAGGAACAATCACAGTAGTTGGCGCATTGGCGTTAAATAAAAAAAGAAAAAAAGCAAATAAAGACTAATTTTTGAATAAATGAATAGGATGGCAGTACTGCCACCTTTTCATTTTTGGAGGTGCTGATATTGAAGTCGATTATTAAAGCTATCAAGGAAACCAGTTGGACAGTTCGTTTACTGATTGTAATCGGAATATCTTTATGTTCGATTCCACTGGTATCGAGTATTCATTCTAGCATACAGCAGAATAGTATGATTTCAACCTATGAGAGCAAAGTAAAACATACGGATAAAGCAAAAATCAATGAACAGATTCAAAAGGCTCACAATTATAATGATATGCTTTTCCAAACAATGGGAGCTTCTGTAGGAGATATCGATACAGCTATTTTATCGGATGAAAGCTATGAAAGTATTTTGAACCTTTCGGATAATGGAATTATGGGTTCAATTGAGATTCCCAAGATAGGCGTTGACCTTCCAATTTATCACGGGACAAGTGATGATGTACTATCAAATGGTGTTGGCCATTTACAAAATTCTTCATTTCCAGTCGGTGGAGAAAATACACGTACTGTTCTGACGGGTCATAGGGGTCTTCCAAACGCAAAATTATTTACAAGACTTGATGAGTTGAAAAAAGATGATTTATTCTACATTCGTGTAGGAAATAAAACACTAGCTTATCAAATCTATAAAATAGAAATTGTAAAAAAAGAAGAAGCACCTGATGTTCTTGGAATTGAAGAAGGCAAGGATCTTGCAACTTTGATTACATGTACTCCATATGGAATAAATACACACAGATTGATTCTGACTGGTAAGCGTGTACCATACAGTGAAAAGAAAAAAGAAGCCATTGAACCAGAAATGATGAGTTGGAGAGAACTTCTATTTACAGCACTTCCATTTTTAATTGTATTTATGTTGATCGTTAGATTTATTTTAAATAAGAGAAAGGAGAGAAAGTTAAAATCATGAAGATTCTGAAAAAAATTGGTTTAGCATTAAGTCTGATGCTAGTTTTAGTACCATGCTTAAATGTGCAGGCTAAAGATATTACAGATAATCCAGATGTAGGGGACATTACAATTCTTCCTGAAGAGGATTTGACAAAGGTTCCTGATAATGGGTTAGGTTCAATCTCAGTAGAATTGACAGATGCTTATGATAAATATCTTTCCAAAGAAAATGTTAAATTCGGTGTGGTTCAGATTGCTGACATCGTAAAAGGCGAATATGTCATTAAATATAAGCCTTTTGCAGACGAGGATTTGGACTTGAATGAGATTAAAACAGCAGATGAGATCGACAAGGTAGCTAAGGATCTGGCGAAAAAAGTTGAGACTCCTGACTATGAAATGACAACAGACGAAGAAGGCAAAGCAGCTTGCAAAGACCTTCCAGTTGGTGTGTATCTAGTCTATGTTGAAGATTTATCTGATTATGAAACAATTACTCCATTTATTGTTGGGATTCCAACATGGGATGATGAAGATGAATTGTTCCAGTATGATGTAACAGTATATCCAAAACATACTGCTTTACCACGTATCTTGGTGAACAAGGTTGACAGCGTAACTGGACAGAATATCAAGTCAAACAAGTTTGAGTTTACTTCATATTCACAGGAAAACTGTGCTGAAAGTTCAAAACTTGAAACCATCGCAGGCGATCAGGAAACTGGTACTGCTGAATTCTTGATTCGATATGGTACAACTTATATCAAGGAATCAAGTGCTCCTCAAGGATATAAATTATCGGATGAAGTTGTAAAGGTTAAATTTACGGATGAAGGTTTGTTTGTAAATGACAAGGAAGTTCACGTAGATGATAATCATCGTTATTCAATCGTATACCAGAATGTCATGCTGCCTAGTGTAAACACAGGTGCTGCTAAAAACAAAGACATGATGTATATGATGTTAGGTGTAGTAGTCATTGCTATGGGGGCTGCAATCATAATTGTACGCAAATTCCGTAAAAATAATGAAGCATAGTTAAATAAAGGAAGGTATGAGCCTTCCTTTATTGCATATGGAACTAAATATACATGTTGGTTTCATATGCAATATAAATATAATCTATAAAAACTAGTTGTACTGACATGGTGTATAAGGAGGAAAAATTTATGTCGATGATAAAAAACATTTTGTATATATGTGTGTCGGCGTCTGTAATAATGACTGGAACTGTATTCAATACTCTTGCGGATGAGAATTCAAAATCACTACATTTTGAGATTACAGGCGGTTTAGGAACAGCTGAAGTTGTGACAGATAATGGTATATCTTATTCTGTTGAAGGAGGGGATGATTTATTTCATTTCATGCCCGATACTGAGTTGAAAATTACAATCCATTCTAAATATGGTATTGATTCTATCAAAGAAAACAACTCAGTTTTAAAACAAAAAAATACAAAAATGGAAGATATCAAAAAGAAGGACTATTCATTTACGTATAAAACAAAAAATGCAGATTCTAATTTATCTGTGAATCTGACAGAAATGCATTCTCGTTTTAAAATTACATCCATTAAAACAGATGATAATGGTGATGTAATACCTTTGCATTCAAGATTCGAGTGTGTCAAAAAAGAATATTATGAAGAGGCTAATGAAGATATAGAAAAAGCAATTGAAATTGCAAAAGAGAATGGTTCAGAAGGTGATTATCAAATTTTGGAGTCCAATGATAATGGGGTGCTTCAATCGAATGATTTTTTAAGAGGAACTTATATTATTAAAAAGATTGATGACAAAATAAATTTAGATCCTTTTGAACTTGTAGTTTCAAGAGATAAAGATACTCCATATACATACATTCGCATGAAGGATGGTAAGGAAATTTCATCTGATTCTAAAGGTACGGTTAAGATGATTGAATGCGATCAATCTATACAGTCTGCTACAAGAGTCGTTTTAAAATCTAAAAATGACAAAGTGTCAGACGAGAATGCAACATTTAAAATTAAAATGTTGAAGGATGATGAAAAGGCTCTAAAGAACTATAAAAAAGATTATCTAAAAACGGATAAAAAAGGTTATATCAGTATGTATGATGGCGTTCGTTGGATAAATACATTTACATTAAAAAAAGGAGAGTGTGTTCTTCCAGTGGTATTACCAGACGGTTTATATAAATTATCAGACTTTTCAATAAAAAATAGCAAAATAAAAAGCACACGGGTATCGGTATCTTCAGAAATCATAGCAGGACTTGATGAAGACAGTCAGCCAATCAATGACTGTGTGATTTTTCTTAAATAGCTCAAAAAGGAATGTTGTAGTATCTATGATTGATTACAGTAAATTGGAACTCGATACTTTTTGGAGAGAACCGCAGAACAGGATATATTTAGATGACATGTACGAGCCTTTACCCAATGCACCAATTGAAATCATCAATAGTTTTAACAATTATAAATTTCAAATTTGTAAAATCAAAAATAAAATTTCAGCTTACGTTTTAAAGGCAGATAATTCTTAGGATTGTCTGTTTTTTCAATACAAAAGGAGGATTTATATTATGAGCAATGCAGAAAATACATCTGGGCGATATATACTTACATTGCCCCTGAAAACAGAGTTGTATCAAGAACACATTTTAGAAAAACGTTTTAGACTGGGCGAACAATTGTATAATAAATTTTTGAATTTTGAAAAAAAGAAATATTTTGAAATGACAAAACGCAAGGATTATCGGAACGCCCAGAGCTTGATAAAGGATTATACATACCAGATTAAGTCTCTAAATAATGCGTCTGATATTTCAAAAGAAACAAAAAAGATGATTCAGGATTTTAAAAAGCAAAGAAAAGAACAATATGATATTATTTACAACATCAAGAAGATGTTTAATTGGTCTGAGTTCGGATTTGGAATGGATATGAAGAAATATCGAGGATATTATAAGAAAAACCTGAATTCTCAGATTTGTAATAATCTGGCAGTACGTTGTTTCAGAGCTTTTGAGAAGATGGAAGAAGAACTTATCAAAGACCAGTACAGAAGTGATGAAGACAAAGTGAATCCTTGTGTGCATTATAAAAGAAAAGATTCTTTGAAAAGTCTTTGTGGGAGTCAGAACACAACAGGGATTCGATTTATCTTAGATGATGAAAGGAATGTTGGAACGGTCAAATGGCAAGGCCTTGAATTTTCAATTGATCTTGCCAAATGCACGTTGTATGAATGGAAGGCATTACAATCGGAAATCTGCTACTGTGCTGTGAAACGTGAAAAGATCAAAGGAAAATGGAAGTATTATATCCAGCTCACGTTGAAAGGACATGTACCTGATAAATTTAATAAACAGACAGGTGAATTGAAAAGGCAGCTTGGAAAAGGGAATGTTGGTTTGTACTTTACAAGTACAAGTCTTACGGTTTCGACAGAAAATAGTGTTAAAACATATCCTTTAGAAATCAAAAATCATGAGGATAAGAAAACTGAATTGTTGCAGAAGATGGATACATCCAGACGTGCAACAAATCCATATAACTACAATGAAGATGGAACCAGCAAAGAAAAATGTGAAATCAATGGATGGCATTTTTCAAAAGCTTATAAAAAATATCGTGCTGAACTTTACGAAATCTTCCGAAAGGAATGTGAGGAAAAGAAATTGTTGCAGGAAATCCTTGCAAATGAAGTTATTGCATCTGGTGATGTATTTAATTGTAATAAAATGGACTTTAAATTTCTTCAAAGAAATTTAGGTAAAAAAATTCAGTCTGCCAGTCCAGCTATGTTAAAAACGACGATAGAAAGAAAGCTTTCGTATCACGATGTTTCTATCAATGAGATTAGTTATTCTAATTTAAATCCTGTGCTTGAAGAAAAAAAACATTAGCAAAAAGAATTTAGAAGATATGGCTACACTTATTCGACAGTTTTAGTTAAATATAAGAATTAAGACAGATTGCCTTAATTTATATATAAGGTCGGTTCACGGACCTTGGCAGAAATGCCGAAAGTACAGATGAACTTGAATTACACCTATGTCATTTGTGGCAAGGTTAACATTTTATAGTAGTCTGTAATGCCATGCGTAGTGAAGGTTTGAAGGATATCACCGCCAAACTTGTATGTTGCAGTACGCACATTTTCGGATGGTAGTGAAGGAAACATTAATCAAAGCTTGCATTTGCTCTTTGTTGTAGTACAGCATAATAAATTTGAAAGATAGGAAAGTTAAAGGGATTGATTGTGTATAATTATTATTTAGCAATTTTGCTTATTAGTTTAGCATTTTTTATACTTTATAGAGGTGTTTTAGCCTGTATGTTTAATCATATTTCTGAATTAAAAGGATATTATGGACTTACAGAGTGGTTCTTAGTGTTTTTTCTTGGAATTTACGGAGTTTTGTATGTTTGGATGTTGCCCTATAACAATGATGTTGAAATTGAAGAAGAAAATGGATCAATAGAAATTCAAGATTAAAGATTTAATAAGGTCGATTCACGGACCTTGATAGCAATATCGAAAGTACAGATGAATTAGGATCATACTTTCTTCATTCGTGGAGAGGTTAAAATTCTATAGTAGTCTGTAATGCCATGTGTAGTGAAAGGTGCTCAGGCAGGTCTAACAATTTCAGCGGTTGCAGTACAGCTCATTTCACATGGTAGTGAAGGGATTATTGTATTGAATACGAAATTCAATTAGTTGTACATCAGCATGCTCTCACATGGTAGTGAAGGAAGAAATAGGGTTTCTCAAAAACATTGAAAGTTGCAGTACATCACAGATTCACATGGTTGTGAAGGGTATTTAGTGGTGGCAAATAGCTTTGATGATTATATTAATTAAAAATGAATTTATTAATTAGTTTGAATGATAAGCTTAATATATAAGGTCGGTTCACGGACCTTGATAGAAATATCGAAAGTATAGATGAAGCAGAATCATACTTTCTTCATTCGTGAAGAAGTTAAAGTTCTGTAGTAATCTGTAATGCCATGCGTAGTGAAAGATGGCAATAATGATAGAATTGTTGATGGAAGTTGTACATCAGAGTGATTTCACATGGTAGTGAAGGATCGCATTTACAAGTAAATCCATTCTACCTGTTGCAGTACAACACGTTTTCGTATGGTTGTGAATGCTTCGGGAACAGGAGTATTATATGCAAATGGGTAAGTATAATACATTTTCATATGGAAGTGAAGGTAAGGATTTACTGTCAAGTATTTATTAATTGGTTTGAATGATAAATTTAATATATAAGGTCGTTTCACGGACCTTGATAGCAATATCGAAAGTACAGATGAATTTAGATCACATCTTTGTCATTCGTGACAAGGTTAAAGTTTTGTAGTAGTCTGTAATGCCATGCGTAGTGAAGGGACGGTTGGGTCACTTGTTTCACTAATAGTGTTGTACATCAGCATATTTTCACATGGTAGTGAAGGTTGAATTACTGTTTTCTTCTTTTTGTGTTTGTTGCAGTACTGCACAAATTCGGATGGTGGTGAAGGTCAGCTATGTCAATTTTATGTATTGTTAGTATTTAGATAGAATTTGTATTTTATGGATAAATATTCTACATTATAGATGTTAGTGACAGATAGGAGGTGTTTAAAGATGAATAAGACAGTTTTAATTCAAGAGGTAAGTGAACAATTTGATACCATTTCAAAAAAAGATATGGATAAGATTGTATCTTGTGTTTTTGAAAAAATGATAGAAACACTATCAGCAGGTGATACTTTAGAAATTGCAGGATTTGGTAAGTTTGTAGTCAATGAACGTAAAGAACGCATGGGAATCAATCCTGTGACAATGGAAAGAATTCGTATTCCTGCTTCTAAGTATGTGAAATTTACATCATCTAAATCTTTAAAAGACTTAGTTAATAAGTAGATATTTATTTGAATGGTTATCAAACTATTTTGGCAATCATGCCCTTATGACTTTTTTTCACATGATGTAAGTCCAGATAGTTCAGGTGAAATTTATAATTATGTATATTTCACCTTATTAGTCCTGTCAGGGTACAGGACTTTTTTTATGTGTTATTACAAGGAGGAAATATAAATGGATTTTGATAGAATGCAGAATGAGATTTTGAAAAATCTTTATAAAGAAAAGGATGCATTATCAAAAAGAAAGGAAGAACTGCAAAAGGAACTTGGACTTGTAGATTCTAACTTGACTAAAATTTTATCGGCCGAAAAGAAATTAACGGCTTCGTTTGAAAAGCTTGGTAAAGAAGTATCTGAATGGGAAAGTTTAAGTGCACAGTTAAATACAGGAACAAAGAAGAAGCGAAAGAAAAAAGATAATTTTGTTGATGGCAGTACTGCCACCACAGATACAGAAGCCAATGTTCAATTTAATAATGTAAATGAGACGTTTAATCCTTTTGGTGAATGATTATGCCTGTAAAAAAAGATTATTATACGATTGAACTGAAGTCAGGAAAGCTAAAAGCATCAATTGCTATACTTGTAGTTTTAGCAATTTGTATACTTGTACGTTTGACTCCACTGATTCATTACTACTGGGTGAATTTATTAACTGCTTTGGTAGTTTCAAATGGAATCAGTCTTTTTGTTATTGCAGGGCTGTTAATGGCTCTTCATATTGTAGATATAAAACGCTTTAAGGAAATGTTAAAGAAGGAGGATAAGAACAATGTCCACTGAGTCTTCTTCAAAAAATGCAAGTGTTGCTGTATTTCATATTGCCATCAATACAGGTGAAAATATTGCCAGAGCATTAAGACGTTTCTTAACTTCTGTGAAATATGCAAATGTGAAATATGGTGAAGCACATTATAGAAATTATTTAAAGGGCAACAAAGGTCATAAATTTAAATCTGAATCCGTTTTTGCTCATGTTGCGTATGATGTAAAAAAATCAGACGTTGAAAGAATTCCTGTTAGTGCCCGTGATAAGGAAATTATTGAATCCATGACACACAACATGAACATTGACTACTGCTTAATGAGGCGACCTGATGATCTTGAAGAACTTGTTAAGAAAGCTGTTACAGATGGCAATTCATTAACTGATTTTGAAAAGAAGATAGTAACCGCATTTACTATACGAGATGAAAATAATCAGATTGTCATGAATCCAGAAAGCCCAGATATGCCAGTTATCAATGATGCTGAATATATGCTGACTATATGTTCAATAGACCTTGCTAAATGGGAGGTCATTACCAGAGAACTGGAGGTGTTGTCACATCGTCCATCACTTATGAACAGGTTGAAAGATGCGAAGTTAATGAATATAGTTAGTCGTATCTTTAATAAGACCAAAGAACATACTCAGGAGCGTGAGACTGAATTTAGCTA
>ERZ827492.1118-NODE-1118-length-22597-cov-6.731124_pt1 | contig 22597 bp, 18 predicted proteins | sample MGYA00519704_ERZ827492 | MGnify/ENA primary metagenome ERZ827492 (study PRJEB31778, sample SAMEA3449325) | human gut metagenome | biome: human gut; feature: human-associated habitat; material: faeces | place: United Kingdom | collected 2010/2012 ...
TGCCGGATAGGAACGGCAAAATTTTTTACACTTCTATTACTTCTTTATCGCACATCAGTAAAGTCCCAGGGCATCAAGCAGCTCATGGCCGGCGGCGGTGTCGCCCTGATCGGCACCACCCTCGTCCCTCTGCTCAGCGGCCTCTTCGGCTGATGCGCATCCGACCACTCTTTCGCCCTCTCCCGCATCAGCGGGAGGTGGCCTTTAAGGAGGGATGTCCTTGAATTTCATTTGGGACAAGATTACCGAGTGGCTCAAAGGGCTGCTGGTCGGCGGCATCGTCAGCAATCTGTCCGGGCTGTTTGACAGCATCAATACCCGTGTGGCCGATGTGGCATCCACCGTGGGTAAGACACCCCAGGCATGGAACGGAAGCATCTTCAGCATGATCAAAAGTCTGTCTGAAAATGTGGTGGTGCCCATCGCCGGGATCATCCTGACCTTTGTCATGTGTCTTGAGCTGATTCAGCTCCTGATCGACCGGAACAACATGCATGATTTTGAGACCTTCATCTTCTTCAAATGGGTTTTCAAGACCTTTGCCGCTGTGCTGATCGTCACCAACACCTGGAACATTGTCATGGGCGTCTTTGATGTCGCCCAGCATGTGGTCAGTCAGGCAGCCGGTGTGATCATCGGAGAGACAGCGCTGGATATATCGACGCTGCTCGGCGATATGGAAGCCTCGCTCATGGAGATGGATATCGGCCCGCTGTTCGGGCTGTGGTTCCAGTCCTCCCTGATGAGCATTATTGCATGGGTGCTGAGCATCTGCATCTTCATCATTGTGTATGGCCGAATGATCGAGATCTACATGGTGACTTCCGTCGCCCCGATCCCCATGGCAACCATGGTGAACCGGGAATGGGGTCAGATGGGACAGAACTACCTGCGGTCGCTTTTTGCCCTGGGCTTTCAGGCGTTCCTCATTATGGTCTGCGTTGGAATCTATGCCGTGCTGGTGCAGAACATCAGCGTCGGCAGCGATGTAAGCGCCGCGCTCTGGACGTGCATCGGGTACACAGTGCTGCTGTGCTTCACCCTGTTCAAGTCCAGCTCCGTCGCCAAGTCCATTTTCAACGCACATTAATCAGGAACGGACGTGACGGCAATGAAAAAGAAAAACACAAGCTGGAAAGCAAAACCACGAAAGAAGTACCGGACGCTGCGCAAGCGGAAGCCCCGGCGTCAGGGAAGCCGGAGTCAGACCGGGAAACGACTTCCTGTCTGGTACGTGCTTCGCAGAAAAGGAGGATAACCGATGGCTTATGTCCCTGTCCCTAAGGATCTGACCCGTGTCAAATCCAAGTTTCTGTTCAACCTGACCAAGCGGCAGGTTGTCTGCTTCGGTCTGGGTGCTTTGGCTGGTCTGCCGGTGTTCTTCCTGACCAAGGAAGCGATCGGCGTGAGCATGGCGGCAGCGCTCATGATTGTCATCATGCTGCCCTTCTTTATGTTCGCCATGTTCGAGCGCAATGGCCAGCCTCTGGAGGTTCTGCTGAAGCATTACATTCAGGCCCGGTTCGTCCGGCCAAGGACGCGCGTATTTGAAACGGAGAATTTCTACGCCACCCTTGAACAGAATACGAGAAACAGACGGGAGGTCAGAAAGATCCTTCATGGCAAAGAAAAAGGAAAAGCTTAAGCTGACGCGGGCTGAAAAGAAGCAGCTGCAGGAGCTGATGACGCGCAGCCAGCAGCAGAACGCGAAGAAAGTTCCGCGGACAGCGCAGGCCACCATCCCATATCAGCGGATGTGGCCTGACGGGATCTGCCGCGTCACGGATAACTACTACACCAAAACCATTCAGTTTCAGGATATCAACTACCAGTTGGCGCAAAATGATGATAAAACCTCGATCTTTGAGGGCTGGTGCGATTTCCTGAACTACTTCGACGCATCCATTCACCTTCAGTTTTCCTTCCTCAACCTGACGGCAAGCGCGGAATCCTTCGAGCAGAGCATCATCATCCCGGATAAGGATGACGGGTTCAACGATGTGCGGCATGAATACGCCGAAATGCTCCAGAATCAGCTGGCCAAGGGCAACAACGGTCTGACCAAGACCAAGTTCATTACCTACGGCATTGAGGCGGAAAACTTCAAGGCCGCCAAGCCCCGGCTGGAGCGCATTGAGATTGATCTGCTGAACAATTTCAAGCGCCTGGGCGTTGCCGCATCCCCGCTGGACGGACGGGAGCGGCTGAAATTGATGCATGACATGTTCCACATGGACACGCAGGCTCCGTTCCAGTTCGACTGGAAATGGCTGGCCCCGACCGGGCTTTCCACCAAGGATTTCATTGCTCCGGCGAGCTTCGACTTCCGGGCGAAGAACACCTTCGGCATGGGCAGCAAACAGGGTGAGGTTAGCTTCTTCTCCATCCTCGCTGCCGACCTGAACGACCGGTGTCTGGCAGACTTCCTCGCCATGGAATCCAGCCTGATCGTTTCCCTTCACATTCAGGCCATCGACCAGGTGGCCGCCATCAAGGATGTGAAGCGGAAGATCACCGATCTGGACAAGATGAAGATTGAGGAGCAGAAAAAGGCTGTCCGCGCCGGGTACGATATGGACATCATCCCGAGCGACCTGGCCACCTATGGCGGCGAGGCCAAAAAGCTGCTGGAAGATCTTCAGAGCCGGAATGAGCGCATGTTTCTCATCACCTTCCTGGTGCTGAACACAGCGGACAACGCCAAGCAGCTGAGCCTGAATGTGAAGCAGGCGCAGAGCCTGGCGCAGCAGCATAACTGCCAGTTCATCCCGCTGGACTTCCAGCAGGAAAGCGGCATGGTTTCCTGCCTTCCCCTAGGGCACAATGCCATCCGGATTCAGCGCGGTTTGACGACATCGTCAACCGCTATTTTTGTGCCCTTCACGACACAGGAGCTGTTCCAGACCAGTAAGGAAGCACTGTACTGCGGCCTCAACGCCCTGTCCAACAATCTGATCATGGTAGACAGGAAATGGCTGAAGAACCCCAACGGTCTGATCCTTGGTACGCCCGGTTCCGGTAAATCCTTCGCCGCGAAGCGTGAGATCGCCAACGTGATCCTCCTCACTGACGATGATGTGATCATCTGCGACCCTGAAGGTGAGTATTACCCGCTGGTCAATATGTTCCATGGACAGGTGATCCGGATTTCGCCCACCAGTGATTCCTACATCAATCCGATGGACATTAACCTCAACTACAGTGACGATGAGAATCCGCTTTCCCTGAAATCGGACTTCATCCTCTCCCTGTGCGAGCTGATTGTCGGCGGACGGGACGGCTTGCAGCCGATTGAGAAAACCATCATCGACCGTGCCGTGCACATCATCTATCAGCCCTATCTGGCCAATCCCTGCCCGGAGAACGTGCCGATCCTGGAGGATCTGTACAACGCGCTACGGCAGCAGGAGGAAAAGGAAGCGCAGTCCCTGGCAACCGCCCTTGAAATCTACGTCACCGGTTCTCTGAACGTGTTCAATCACCGGACGAACGTGGATGTGAACAACCGGCTGGTCTGCTACGACATCAAGGAGCTGGGCAAACAACTGAAAAAGTTAGGTATGCTGATCGTCCAGGATCAGGTATGGGGCCGCGTGACCGAAAACCGCGCTGAAGGCAAGTCCACCCGGTACTACATGGACGAGTTCCATCTGCTCCTGAAGGAAGAGCAGACGGCAGCGTATTCCGTAGAGATCTGGAAACGCTTCCGTAAATGGGGCGGCATTCCCACCGGCATCACGCAGAACGTGAAGGATCTGCTGGCCAGCCAGGAAATCGAAAACATCTTTGAGAACAGCGACTACATCTACATGCTCAACCAGGCCGCCGGCGACCGTGAGATTCTGGCAAAGAAGCTGGGCATTTCACCGCATCAGCTGTCCTATGTGACACAGAGCGGTGAAGGTGAAGGACTGCTGTTCTACGGCAATGTGATTCTGCCTTTCCAGGATCGCTTCCCGAAGCATACCAAGCTCTACAGCATCATGACGACCAAGCCCACCGAGGTTCATGCGTCCTGATCGCTGGGAAAAGGAGGACGAGCGTGACCATTTTCCTGATCATCATGATTCCGGTTTCCGGATTCCTGGGCTTTATGACCTGTGCGATTTTGCAGATCGCTGCCCGGGTCGACAGACAGGAGGAAAAGCTGTTTGCCGCGCAGATGCAGAAAGACGCTGCGGAAGCGCAGGACCATAAGGAGGACGATGCCTGATGGATGAACATCGCAGCCGCGGCTCTCCCAGACTTCAGTTCTCCAAGGAGGAGCTGGAAAACGACGCCCTGGCCCGGTCCATCGCCAAAGAGGAAAAGGCTGCTGACAAATATGAAGCTGCCCAAAAGAAGATGCGGAAGGGTTATCGGATCAGGCTGACCCGGGAAAGCGGAGAAACCGCCTCTTCTTCCTCTTCGGATCATCCGCGCAGTGTTTCTGATGAACACCATGCAGTGCCGCACGAAGAAGAAACCCCGGACATCCGGACGGATCCCGCTGTGCAGAATACGCGGAAAAAGCCGAAGTCTGTAAAGGCTGAAGCGAAGGCTCCTGGTGCCGACACCACGCCGGTGCCTGAGCCGCTTTCCCGTGGGACTGCCCCGGATGCAGCCGTTCCTGCCGCTTCTGCCGGTACAAAGAAAAAGGTGCTGCGTCTGAGGTTTGAGGCAACGCAGAAAAAGAAGCCCTCTCAGCTTACACATCCTGCGCAAAAGGCCGTCCGAACAGCCAGAGACCAGCTTCACCGTCAGGCGAAGGATGCGAACGAGGACGACAACGTAGCTGTTGATGCGGTGCTGCAGGCAGACCAGAAAGCAGAATCAGCTTTGCAGATGGGTGAACACGCCTATCACGCCCACAAAATGCGTCCATATAAGCAGCTGGAAAAAGCGGAAAAACGCTTGGACAAAGCCAATATCCGTATGATGGAAAAGCAGTACCAGCAGGAGCACCCGCAGTTCACCAGCAATCCCTATTCCCGGTGGCAGCAGAAGCGTGCTATTCGCCGGGAATATGCCGCAGCGAAGCGAGGCGCGAATGGCAGAACCGTTCAGAGTACAGCAAAGAGCGCGGAGAAAGCAACGGAGAAGGTCAGCGATGCAGCCGGAAAAACTGTCGAAGTCATACGCCGTCATCCGACCATTCTGCTGCTTCTCGCCCTGGGCGGTATGCTTCTGATCGTCATGAGCAGCCTCCAGGCCTGCACGCCGCTGGCGCAGTCCGTACTGGAATCCGTCGTCATAGGCACCTATCCCGCTGAGGAAGAGGATGTCCGGGCTGCTGAGCGTGCCTACGCGGAAAAGGAGCGGCAGCTGAAGGACGAGATGGATCACTATGAGCGCTACCATCCCGGGTACGATGAGTATCATGTCGAGGCAGATGAGATCTGGCATAACCCGTATGTGCTGATCGCCATTATCTCGGCCTATTACGATGGCCAGGAGTGGGACATTGATTCGGCCATGCCGGTCATTGAAAAGTATTTCGCGCTGCAGTACATGGTCACGGAAACGGTAACCACCAAAACCCGATACCGAACGGAGCGTCAAACCGGAACGCGCCTTGTGACCGATCCGGATACCGGACGGACACATACGGAAACCTACTCCTATGATGCGGATGTGCCCTATACCTACACAATCTGCAACGTGAAGCTGGAGAACAAAGATCTGTCGCATCTGCCGGTCGTCAGCATGAGCCATCACACCATGGGCATGTACGCCCTGTACATGGCAAGCCACGGCAATATGGAGGGCATCTTCCACGGGCCTCACGCGGTTCCGCTGAAGGATCCCATGCTGTATGACATCCCCCAGGAAACGCTGGACGCGGATCCAACCTTCGCAAGACTCATGGAGGAAGCCAACAAGTATGTCGGCTATCCCTATGTGTGGGGCGGCGCAAGTCCGGAGACCAGCTTCGACTGTTCCGGCTTTGTCAGCTATGTGTTCACAGCCAGCGGCGTTTACAACACCGGACGGCTGGGAGCCAAGGGCCTGCGGAGCCTGTGCCGGGATGTTCCGGTGGATCAAGCAAGGCCCGGGGACATTGTGTTCTTTGACGGCACCATGGGCGAAGGCGTAGCAGGCATTACCCACTGTGGCATCTATGTTGGCAACAATATGATGATCCACTGTGGTTCGCCTCTGGGCTATGCCAACCTGAATGATTCTTATTGGAGACAGCACTTCCATTCCTTCGGGCGTGTCCCGAACTGATCCCGGGAGCGGAGTCCTGCAGCGTCAGGGCTCCGCTTTCCATACCGAAGACAATAAAGGAGATGCAGAAAATGATTCGCATGTATGAAAAGCAGTCCGCTTTTTCCGCCAGACAGGTGCTGGCAGTTATCCTCGCCCTGATCCTGATGTCGGTCTTCCTGCCGTCACAGGCAACTGTCGCAGAGGATGAACCCCTCATCGAGATCGAGGATATTGAGTGGGATGAAAATGCCTTTGTCATCCAGGACGATCCGATCTACTTCATGGGCGATGAGGATGAGGAGATTCCGGTGATCACGTCCGCCGGGAAGACGAACGTCAAGGTCAACGGCGTGAAGTCCAAAAACAAGCTGGTCAAGTACACCATCCCCGAAATGCTGCTGGTGCTCGACCCCAATTTCCGGGATCTCATGGTTGAGGCGGGAAAATACATCGGATATCCCTACGTATACGGCGGCTCAAGTCCCGAAACCAGCTTTGACTGCTCCGGCTTTGTCTGCTGGGTGTTCAATCATTCCGGCGTGTACAGCACCAGACGCCTGGGAGCGCAGGGCCTGTACTCCCTGTGCACGGATATTCCCCGTGAGGAAGTGCGGCCCGGTGATCTGGTGTTCTTTGAAAAGACCATGGGAGCCGATGTGAAGGGAATCACCCATGTGGGGATCTACGTGGGAAACAACATGATGATCCATGCCGGTGATCCCATCGGCTTTGCGGACCTGAAAAACGCGCAGTGGGCGAAGAAGATTTACGCCTTTGGCCGGCTGCCGATTGACTGAGGTGAAGAGTATGACCGAAAAGAAACAGAAAAGGTATCCCACGGACCGGCTGAAACTGCACGCGCTGCTGAAGAAAAAGGAAAAGGAGCTTGTCGACCTTCGGGAAGAGGTCGAAGAGATCCGGAAGCTTGTTCAGCAGGCAGATGCCTCGGCGATCAACGCAACGGCGGCGCAGTACAACGTTACGCCTGAGCAGCTGGCTGAGATCATGAAGAAGCTGTACGGCGACAAAACCAAACCCGTGCCGGAGCTTCCCCAAAGTGTGAAGGACGCGGGCAGGCAGCCCGCTGAAAAGGAGGAATCCATTGATGATGACAATGCGTAAGCGCGGGAGGCGAATGATTCTTCTGCTCCTGATCGCTTCCATGCTCAGGGGCATCTGCCCCGGCATGGCGGAAACCGTGAATGATCTGTCAGGAGCGGAAACGCCTGTCCTGCCTGTAAACCCGTACCGGATTGTGCTGGTCGCGCCGGGCGGCTGGACAAACAACAACGGCGCGGAAATCAAGGCCACGGTGACGGATAAGGAAAGCATCGGCTGGCAGAAGATCGAGTACCGCATGAACGGCGGAAGCTGGACGGACTGCGAAGATCGGTTTGACAAGGGCAAGGCGGAAATCACCATACATGAAAACGGCACCTTCATGCTCCGCGTCACCGATCCCTATGACCGCACGTTTGAGGAAACGGCGCAGGTCACCAGTATTGACCTGGCTGCTCCGCTTGTGAGCGCCAACATTGCAAACCATGCCCTGCACATTGAGGTGCGGGATGAGCTGTCCGGCATTGCCGGTGTTCAGATCAACAGCATGCTGTTTACGACCGTGGAAGGCAATAAGCTGGACGTTGAGCTGGATGACAACATGAACAAGTTTGAAAAGCTGGCTGTCCGCGCCTTCGACTTTGCCGGAAACTTCTCCGATCCGATTACGCTGGATAATCCGGACTATGTGAAGCCGGTTGATCCCACGCCGGAACCGACCGCGACACCGAAGCCCAGCAAGAAGCCGGGCAGCGGTGCTTCCGCGACAGATGCTCCGGCCTCTGCGGAACCCAAACCCGATCCAACGCCCACTGCTGTGGTTGTTCCGGCTGCCACGGAGAAGCCGCATGGTCTGGGCAGCTCTCTGATCTATGTTTCCGACGAGGACTGGATGGAGCCCACCCAGGCACCAACCGCGGAGCCCACGGCGGAACCCACCGCCGCGCCGACACCGGAGCCCATCATCCAGACTGAGTACATTACCATCGGCCCGGGCATGCCGTATCAGGCGGATGGCAATTCCCATACGCTGGATGTGCTGTATAGCGCGGCCACCAACAAGCAGTTCATCACCCTTCAGTCCAAGGCCGGCAACACCTTCTACCTCGTCATTGACTATGACAAGCCGATTGATGAGGAAGCGGAGATGTATGAGACCTACTTCCTGAACCTGGTGGATGAGCGAGATCTGCTGGCTCTGATGTCTGATGAAGAGAAGGAAGAGGTTCCGACTCCTACGCCGGAAATCATCTATGTCACGCCTGAACCGACTGCCGTACCCGCACCGACGCCGGTGGTTACTGAGCCGGAACCCGAGAAAAAGCCGGATCAGATGACGGCGATCATCGCGCTTGCGGCCATCGTGCTGCTGGGTGGCGGCGGTGCGATCTTCATGCTGAAGAACAAGGGCAAGGGCGGTAAGAACCGCGCTGACAATGACTTTGTTCTGGATGATGACGACGACGAACCGGACGAGGAAGAACCGAATCAGGAATAAAAACACGTGCCCTGCGGACTGAACCCGCAGGGCCGTTTGCATGGAGGAAAACATGGAATTATTCATTGCTGAAAAGCCGAGCGTCGGGAAAGCCATCGCGGCCGCGATTGGCGCGACGGAATCAAAGAACGGCTACATGGAAGGCCATGGCTTCATGGTCACCTGGTGCCTGGGGCATCTGGTCGAGCTGGCTATGCCTGAGGACTACAACAAGGGTTTTTCTACCTGGCGTTATAAGGATCTGCCCATTATCCCAGACAAGTGGAAATACAACGTATCCGCTGACGGCGCGAAACAGTTCAACATTGTCTGCACCCTGATGAACGATGACAAGGTGAATGGGATTATCTGCGCAACGGATGCCGGACGCGAGGGTGAGCTGATCTTCCGTCTGGTCTATGAAAAGGCAGGCTGCAGGAAGACAGTGCGGCGCTTATGGATTTCCTCCATGGAAGAAACTGCGATCCGTGAAGGCATCCATACCATGAAGAACCAGTCCGCCTATGACAATCTCTATCAGGCTGCCCTCTGCCGGGCGCAGGCTGACTGGCTCATCGGGATGAACGCCACACGGCTGTATTCGCTCCTCTACGGTCCTACGCTCCCCATTGGGCGGGTCATGACGCCAACCCTGGCGATGCTCAGTGAGCGTGAGGATGCTATTGAGCACTTTGAGCCGGAAACCTTCTATACCGTGAAGCTGGATCTGGGCGGGGGTCTGGTGGGTCATTCTGACCGCATCCATGACCTGAACGAAGCCCGCACGGTGATGGACGCCTGCAACAGGGACAGCGCCGTAGTGAAAAAGGTCGAGCATAAGGAGAAGCGGGAGAACCCACCTCTGCTTTACGACCTGACTACTCTCCAGCGGGACGCGAACCGCATCTTCGGCTATACAGCCCAGCAGACGCTGGAATACGCCCAGTCGCTGTATGAGAAAAAGCTGCTGACCTATCCGCGCACCGACAGCCGGTTCCTGACCTATGATATGGAGGGGAAAATGCCGGAGCTGGCCTCCCGGGTCAGCGGCACGCTCCCTTTTGCTGCCGGCCTGGATCTGGGCGGTCATGCGGATATCGTCGTGAATGACAAGAAGGTCAGCGATCATCACGCCATCATCCCTACGGATTCCATGCCGGGACAGGAACAGGCAATCAACACGCTGCCCTCCGGTGTACGGGATCTCCTGACGCTGGTCAGCACACGGCTGCTCTGCTCCATGGACGATCCGTTTGTGGCCCAAGAAACGACCGTTACGGTGAACTGCGGCGGACGTGAGTTTAAGCTCAAGGGAAAGAAAGTCCTGAACATGGGCTGGCAGAGGATCTGGCAGGCCTTCAGGGGAAGCATCGGCGGGCGTGCTCCGGAGGATGACGAGGATCAGGCAGGCACGCTCCCTGACGAACTGAAGGAAGGCGATGAAATCGCTCTGCCAAAGGCTGAGGTTGCAGAAGGCAAGACCACGCCGCCTGCGCATCATACCGAGGACACGATCCTGCACGCCATGGAAACAGCTGGTGCCGAGGATATGCCCGATGACGCCGAGCACAAGGGCATCGGAACACCTGCCACTCGTGCGGCTATTCTCGAAAAGCTGCTGGAAACCAAGCTGGTGGAACGCACTGGCGACCGGAGAAAACGCATTCTCACGCCGACCGCCAAGGGCAAAGCCCTGGCATCAGTGCTTCCAGCGAAGCTGATGTCCGCACAGCTCACGGCTGAATGGGAGCAGCGGCTCAAGCGGATTGAAAAGGGCGAAGAAAAGCCGGAAGCCTTTATGGAGGATGTCCGCGCCTTTGTCCGTGACCTGACAAAGGACACCACCCGTGCGGAGAACGCGGATCAGCTTTTCCAGCCCATGCGGCAGGTGATCTGCAAATGCCCGAAGTGCGGGGCCGCTGTCACGGACCGTCCCAAGGGCTTTATGTGTGAAAACCGGATTTGCGGCTTTGCCCTCTGGAAAACGGGCGGCATTCTGACCGGTGCGGAGCATCCGCTGACAGCCAGTGATGTAAAAGCGCTGGTAGAAAAGGGCTCTGTCCACAAGACAGGGCTCCTGTCCGCCAAGTCGCACATCCGGTATGAAGCAACGCTGCATCTGGACTACAAGGACGGAAAACCCTGCCTCCGTCCGACCTTTGACAAACAAGGAGGCAAATAGATGAAAAAGCTTGTATCACTCATTTTGATTCTGATGCTGCTGTGCGAGACGGCCCTGGCGGATACCGGAACGGTCATTACCATGGACACCTCCAATGTGCCGGTGATTCCTGAAGGCACGCTGTCCGCCGAAGTCATTTCCTTTACAGGCAATCAGACCTACGCCGTATATTCCGCCCCGACCAAGAAGAGCATCCGCGGCGCGAAAGGCAAAGCCCGTGTGAGCACCAATGGCTGGATTCAGGTTTTCGGCGCGGAGGACGACTGGATTCTCGTGCAATATGATATTTCCGATAAACAGAACCGTATCGGCTATATCTACATCAACGCGCTGCCCAAAGATGTCACCGTACCCGATCTGAACCTGAAACGTGCGGCTGCCGTGGTCAACTATGACGTGGAGGTTACGGATGATCCGCTGGTCAGCAAAACTCCGCTGGCCAAGCTGACCGAAAACACCAAGGTGACATGCCTTGGCACCATGGGTGCCTGGACCTACATTGAGGGCACCGAAAAGGATGCCCTCTTCCGCGGCTTTGTTCCGACCGAATGCCTTTCCGGCACCGTCACAACGCTGCGTGAAGCGGAAAAAGCCATTGCGGGCAGCTGGAAGCTGTATGCCGGCACATCGATTGACGCCAGCCGGATCGTATTCTACGAGGATGGCTCTGTGACCGGCAGATCCACGCTGGAAAGCGGACGCGAGGTGGAATGGAACGGTTCCTGGCAGCTGGACTATTACGACAGCAACCGCAGCCGCTATTGGAATGACTCCGAGTTCGAGCTGACTCTTTCAAGGGGCACATCGGTGGAGCTGTACGGTCTGCGCATCTGCAGGCAGTCCTCCGAGAACGGAAAGATCAAATACGCGCTGGTGCTTTCGGATGGAACCAAGACCAGTGGGATGGTGCTGACGGAATAACCCCTTACAGGCTGGAAGCTTTGATTGGCGTCCAGCCTGATCTCTTATGGAGGTGACGATTTTGCAAGACAATAGTTTCGCGATTTATCAGGTGAAGGATGGCCAGGATTACCACCTGCTTCGGTTCGCCAGCATGGAAGAGCTGAGGCGGGACGGACAACGCCTGCGGAGAGATGTCCATAAAGTCCTGACCGCTGCCGAAGGGAATACCTTCCCAGATAAAGCCGCCGCAGAGCAGTTTCTCCGGGATGAGGGTTTCCAAGTCATTCACAATGATGACCCGCAGATGATCACGGTCAGGAACATGACGCGGCAGGAAACGACTCTGTATCTGACCCTCGGAGACGGGTGCTGCTGGCTGGAAGGCTGCGATACGCGGAAGGTTGATCAGATCGTGAAGCCTGAAAGCTATGAGCTGGTTTATTCAGCTCCTCTTTCTTCAGCGGATGTGCGTGATCAGGCTGCCATTCTGGAAAGCCTCTATGCCAGGTTCAATCTGGATCGTCCTGAAGACTTTCATGGGCACAGCCTGAGCGTCAGTGATGTGATTGCCCTGAAGCAGAATGGACGACTGACCTGCTATTACACAGACAGCTTCGGTTTTCAGAAGCTGCCTGATTTCATTCCTCCGGAAAATGCGCTTCGCAATGCGGAGATGGCGATGGAAGATGACCTGAATATGATCGACGGGATCATCAACAACGGCCCGAAGGATGAAAAAACGCATAAGGTTCCTGGTGCGCCTGATCATCCGCATAAGCCCAGGCACTGGAATGAACCTGAGCGATAAACACGGAGGTACAGAATGATTGAATCTACTCACGATTACGAAAACTGGCGTGACAGCCTGCATGACACTCCCAAGCCTGAGGCGGATGAGCATCAGGTTCGGTTCTACTCCCATGACTACACGGCGGACACGACACTGGAATACAACCGTCAGGGAGAAAGGGCTGAGCTGACGCTTTCCTTCAGCTCGGAGGATCCTGATATGGGTGTTGAGGAAATGGTCTATGGCGGTGAAAGCCGGGAAAGCATGGCGGAGCTGGTCTCTGATCTGAAAAGTGAAATCACCGGCTATCTGGATGCCATGGACACTTCTTCCTTCTATGACCAGCAGGGACTGCCCTTGGAAGGGGCGGATGCCTATGGCGAATATTCCCGTACAGCATTGTATGCCTTTGAGGCCATTTTGAGTGAAACGGAAAAGGAGCTTCAGGGAGAGCTCTCGTGGAAGCCCATCGAATCGGATAAAACCGATTGGCTGTATTCCGGCAGCAGCGAACAGGATCTGGAGCGCGGCTGCGTGGGGCATCTACGCGGCGACTTCGGGAAAAGCGGCGGTGAGTTCTGGACGAGCTGGTTTGACCACCAGCCGGAGCTGAAAAGCCCCGCTTTCCATGAGGAATTCCAGAATGTGGTGAACTCGCTTCGGAAGCAGGATGGACTGCTTCGGAACTTTGCCAGCATGAACAGAGGCTGCCGGGAAGGCCTTTCCTGTGATGACAGCTTCGGCTTCAAGGCTGAGTCTCCCCATTACACCTATTGCCTGCGCTGCACCCCGCGCAGAGGCGATTACAACTTCTATCTGTATGCCTATGACAAGGATACTCAGCGTGAGCATGCGCTGCTGAAGGGCCGGAAAGAGCCTGAAAAGCAGAAGACTGCGAAACCCAAAATCAAAAGAAATGAAATGGAGCGATAAGAATATGTATCTGATGAATCTGATGAATGAGCACTGCATGACCCGCGCCGACCTGAGCATGATGAGTGGTGTGCCGGATTCCACTCTGCGGGATATTCTCAGCGGAAAAGCGCAGATTGATCACTGCGCGGCTGCGACGATCTATGGCATCGCGGACGCCCTAGGCACGACTGTTGAGGACGTCCTTGATCATTACTGGGATGAATGCCTCGGAGCAGACGATGAGGAATGCGAGCGTGAGGTTCTCCATGATGGGCATACGCTGCTGCTTTTCTATTCCACGGTAGACAGAGTGGTACAGCTGCGCCAGCATGTAGACGACGCTCTTCTCACATCCTGCGTCAACAGTGAAGCTTTTATTGATCTGTTCTTTGACAAAGGGTTTTATCGGGAAGCGTTCTTCCTGCTGGGTCTTACCGATTACCTGAACAGGAAGCTTGGGATGAAGACGGATCCCCGTTTTGATGCTTATCGGGTATACCGTCTGGATAATCCGGTTTATTCTCTGAGCACGCTCGAGGAGTACGACGATCCCGAAGAGCTGAAAAACGCCAAGGCTTATGCGGAAGCCTATGCCATTCCTGAGCTCGCTGCTTTCAATATCTTCATGACCGAGGAAGACATCAGCCCTGATGACTGATGCCTTTTTCTCTGCCGGGAATGTTCCCTGCAGAAGAAACGAGGTTCCATGACCAATAAGCAGATATTGAAAAGCATCAAGGCACTGGCCAGGGGTGAGTGTGCAAACTATGATCGCGGAAACTGCCTCATGACCGATGAACGGTGTCATCTGGTGAATCCGGATTATGAGAGCATCCATGACGGAGCGATCGACTGTGATTATTTTCTGGAGTGTGTGCTGCCGGCTGACTGGAATCTAAATGACTTGGTGTCCTATGCACTCTGGTATGACGAGGCGGATGAGGAAACCCTTCCTCACGGCATGAAACGCTGTGAAATTTGTCAGAATCCTTTTGTACCAACGCATGCCAAACAGAAATACTGTAAAGGCTGCGCAGAGACAGCGAATCGGAGAAAGACAAGAGCGCGCATGTACGAGCAGCGACATAACCCGTGAGATGGCAGTCAAATGTTTGATTTAGCATCTTTCCTGCACTCGCAAAAGCCTTATATATCAACACTTCTTCGATAGCTAATTCCCCATTTTTGAGGCAGGACGACCAAGAGGTTATCCTGCCTCAATTTGGCTCTGTAAATCAAACATGGAGGTATAGCGATGACTACGTTTACGACTGAAGAACAGAACCTGATCTGCCTTTACGATCCCGGCAGCCGGGAAGGTCTGATCCATGAGCTGCGTGAAATGCAGAAGGATCTGATGCCCGATGAGGATGATCTGGAAGCCCTGACCCGCAGTGCGTTGGCGAAGCTGGAGCGCATGACAGACGCCGAATACTTTGAGATTGCGGAAGCATTGAATCCCTTTTATCCGCTGGACGATGCGTCCTATCCGGACGAGGATTCCGCGTTCGGCTGGACAGACAACCCTGAATGGGACGAGATTGATCCGGACGCAGAGATTGAATAACCCGAGAGGAGGTAATACCCGATGCCCAACAAAACACAGATCTATGCACAGATGGCGGATGATACCGCCAGAAAAATCACCGGGGATTATCTGGACTGGGCGGCTTTCCTGAACACTTCTTCCAGACTGTATAAGTACCCCTTTCATGATCAGCTGATGATCTATGCCCAGCGGCCTGACGCCACAGCCTGCGCTACCTATGATCTTTGGAATGACACCATGCGGCGTTATATCCGGCGCGGCTCCAAGGGTATCGCGCTGCTGACACCCGGTCCCTACGGCATGGATGTCCGGTATGTCTTTGACGTGTCGGATACCGGCACGCGCCGCAATTCCAGAAACGTGGAGCCATGGGTTCTGTCAGATGAAGCCATGGAGCCGGTTCGGCAGATGCTGGAGGATCAGTATTATGCCGATGCGGCAATGGGACTGGAAGGCCAGATTGATCAAATTGCCCGGCAGCAGGCACTGGAATACTGGAGGAACCATGCCCGTGACATCCGCGACAGCGTGGACGGATCTCAACTTGCCGAGTATGATGATTTCAGCATCGGAGCTTCCTTCCGGAAGGCCGCTGCCGCCAGCATCTCCTACAGCATCCAGACCCGGTGCGGACTGGATCCGGAGCTGTTCCGGGAGGATTTCACAGAGGTGCTGGACTGGAATACCCCCGCTACCGTTGCAGAGCTTGGCAAGGCTGTCAGTGAGATCAGCGGCCAGATTCTGCGCCAGATTGAAACGACCGTCAGAATGACTGAAAGGAGCATGAACCATGAGCGAACTGATTTACAGGAGGAACGGAGATTACCTTCTGCCGGACATGGGCCTGACCGAAGCGGAACGCAGACCCCTGGGCAAGTACGGGATCATGAGGCAGCAGTACCTGGAACAGAACCGGCCCGGCCTGTACACGAGGCTGATCCTCAGCGGCAAGCTGATGGAGCATCTCCAGGAGATCGACACGACGGCGCACGGCAGGCTGGAGAGCCTGATGAGCCTGCTGACGAAGCAGCAGGGCGTGACGGAGGAGCTGAAGGCCCAGGATCAGATGGCCTGGGTCGGAGCGATGAACAGCCTGAAGAATCAGGCCGAGGAAATAATCCTGACGGAACTAATCTACGCCTGAGGTATCGCGAGCCGGAAACAGTCCAGATCGGCTTTGAGTTTCCTACTGAAGCGGAGCAGATTGAAGAAATCGACCGACAGGATCAGGAACCGGAAATACTGGAAACACCACCCCGTGCAGAGGCAAAGCCCTCTGCATTTTCTGTTTCTGACGAAGAGATTGATCATGTCCTTCGGCGCGGTTCCGGCTTTGCAGGCGGCCGGCTTCGGATTGCCGCCCTGTATGACAGTCAGCCTACGCCCAAGGCTGCGCAGGAATTCCTGAAAGAGGAATACGGCATTGGCGGGCACAGCCACACCTACCTGGATGGCTCCTCCGGCTTTGTGGATTACAACGGTCAGGGCCTTCGACTGACCCGTCGGGGCTTTCAGGAGGAAATGAAGCTGCGCTGGCCTGCTGTGGAACAGCATGTCCGCAGGCTGGTCGAAAGCGGAAACTATCTGGATGACGCGGAAAGGCAGCAGTTGGATGAGATGCGCAGCGCACTGGCCGGCCAGGATCTGCCCGTGCCTGTTCCTCGCTTTGCGTATCAGCCTGTCGCGCCTGTTGACGATGAAACAGTGCCGGAAGCGTCTGATACGACCGATGTGCAGGAAGAGCCGGATGAGGCAGACCCTCTGGATGACATTGATCCTGACGCGATCCGCGAAGAGCTTGCACGAAACGGCATTGTGAACGGCGAAGTGGTCGATCCGGAAGCGCTTGCCCGGAATCCATTCATTCAGCAGGTGGAGGCCGATGTAGCTGCGATAGCGGCTGAGGAAGCCTCCGCTGAAAAACCGGATATTCCGCCCCTTCAGCCCGGTGAACGCCGCATTCCTGAACATGACGGGATTCCCGCTATGAGGGAAGTCACCATTGACCTGACGCTGGATGACCCGATGCCGCCTCCCCGGCATCCCCAGAGACCGCCGCAGGAACCGCCCTTTGCGTATGATCTGCATCCCGGCGATACGATCTATCTGGATGGACGCCCATTCACGGTGGACGGTCTCCGCTTTTATGATGTCACCTTCCGCGATCCGGAAATGGTTTACCCGATTTTCCGTGCGGAAAGCAAGAGCATTCTGGGGCCGCTGCTGGACCGTGATGAGCGTAACTTGCCCTTCAGGACAGAACCGCTGGAGCAGACGCAGACGGAAGAAAGCCCGGAGATGGAACTTCCGCCGGTGCAGGAGACTACTTCTGAGCTTGCGGTCAATTATCGGATCACGGATGATCACCTGGGTGAAGGCGGTCAGAAGACCAAGTTTGAAAACAACATGCGCGCGATCCGCACGCTGAAAACACTGGAGAAGGAACATCGGCAGGCATCTCCTGAAGATCAGGAGGTGCTTTCTCAGTATGTGGGCTGGGGCGGTATTCCGCAGGCGTTCGATGAACGAAACGCGGCCTGGGCAGATGAATACCGGGAACTGAAATATACGCTGACCCCGGAAGAATACAAAATGGCGCGAGCATCCACACTGAACGCACATTACACATCGCCGACCGTGATTCGTGCGATCTACTCCGCCGTGGAGCAGATGGGCTTCCATACCGGCAACATTCTGGAGCCGTCATGCGGTGTTGGCAATTTCTTCGGTCTTTTGCCGGAAAGCATGCAGAACAGCAGGCTGTACGGCGTGGAGCTGGACAGCATCACCGGCAGGATTGCGCAGTATCTTTATCCGCAGGCGGACATCGCTGTCACCGGCTTTGAGAAAACGGATCGAAAGGATTTCTTCGACCTGGCCATCGGCAATGTGCCCTTCGGCGCTTATAAGGTCTCGGACAGGCAGTTCGACCGCTACAACTTCCTGATTCACGATTACTTCTTTGGTGCGACTCGTTCCTAAGTGAAAAGCTTAGGTGCAAATTTTGAAAGGCAGGTGAACCAGAATATTTGCAAACTAACAATTCGATTGGTGGAATGATGGGGTAACGCCCTGAAACGCCATCCTTAATACTCCGACTGGCTCTGCTCAAAAGGCAGATGTTCAGAAGCTCGGTGAAGTCGGCAGAGAGCTACCGTCTTGCGGCTGTGTGAACACCGCAACGAAAGCTGTCCAGCGGTGGATGGTGTAGCCTATATGCCGGAGGTCTACAAAATATCTATGGTGAGAATGACCGTAAAAAGTCTGACGAATCCTCGAATGTAAGGGTCTATAAGTAGGCTGTATAGAAATGTGCAGTTATCCAAACGGATAGTATGTGGGGAAAAGTAAAAATCGAAGATATGAAATTCCCTATGCCGTTACAGGCGGTATCAAGCATACAGGCTTAGAGAGGACACCTACGGATATATGTATAGATAGAATTGTTGGAACGAGGAAAGCAGAAAAGCTAACCAATGGTTAGTAAACGCAGGAAATCATAACTGCGTGAGTTTTCTGTGAGAGCGATGGCACGACCGTTGATGTTTCTGTAATGTAAACGGAGGAACAGCCATTAGCCGTTTATGATTTTCAAATAATAACAAAGTAAACATTCACAGCTTCGAGTATGACAAAGAAAATCAAATCCGAAAGGAGGAGATGCCTGTGACAACTACGAAGCAGAAAAAGAACTCAAAACTACGCTATTTGGAGTATTACGACCTGCAAGATACGCTTGATATGTTGTATGCGGATAGTGGACGAAGAAAGATTTTCAATAATCTTATGCCGCTTATCGAGAGCGAGGAAAATATTCGCCTTGCATATCGTAACATTAAACGCAATTCTGGAAGCAATACAAGCGGAGTAGACAAACTGACGATTAAGGATATTGAAAAGATACCCGAAACGAGGTTTGTTGAAATTGTGAGAAAGAAACTCCAATGGTATAAACCCAAAGCAGTTAGGAGAGTTGAAATTCCAAAGCCCAACGGAAAGCTAAGACCGCTGGGTATCCCTGCAATATGGGATAGGATAGTCCAACAATGTATTCTCCAAATTCTTGAACCTATCTGTGAAGCTAAATTTAGTGACAGAAGTAACGGATTTCGACCTAACAGGTCGGCAGAACACGCTATCGCACAAGCCTATGCGTTTATGCAAAAATCACACCTGCACTATGTTGTGGACATTGATATTAAAGGCTTCTTTGATAATGTCAGTCACAGCAAGCTGATGAAACAGATGTGGAATATGGGGATACAGGATAAGAAATTGCTATGTGTAATAAAAGAAATGCTGAAGGCTCCGATTGTTTTACCCAATGGAGAAACAATTTATCCGCAAAAAGGAACACCGCAAGGTGGAATCCTATCACCACTTCTTTCTAATATTGTTCTGAATGAATTGGATTGGTGGATAGCGAGCCAGTGGGAAAAGCAACCTGCTCACAATATTCGTGACCATATCACAAAAACAGGTGCTACTCACAGAGGTCGAGCCTATGACGCATTCCGCAAGTCTGGTCTAAAAGAAATGCACATGGTTAGGTATGCAGACGATTTTAAGATATTCTGCTCAAACCGAAAGGACGCAAAAAGAGCGTATGAAGCAACAAAAGCGTGGCTTCATGACCGTTTGAAGTTAGAGGTAAGTGAAGAAAAATCTAAAATCGTAAATTTGAAAAAGGGCTATTCGGAATTTCTGGGTTTTAAACTCACTCTTATGAAAAAAGGTGCGTCCTATGTTGTCAAATCACATATCTGTGATAAGGCAAAAAGGCGAGAAACGGACAAGCTGAAAGGTCAAATCAAAAAGATAGCACATCCCAAAAACGATGAGGAACGAGTAACCCTCATCAATGAGTACAACGCTATGATTATGGGTATGCACAACTATTTTCAGATTGCGACCTGTGTAAGTTCGGATTTTGCAGACATGGGACGAGAAGTTGATGTTGTGAAATTAAGCCAATTAAAGCGAAAGGCACTTTCCACAAAGGGAGATTACAAAGGGTTTTCGTTCATTGAAAAGAAATACGGAAAAAGCAAACAAATCCGTTTTTACAGCGGAAAGCCTTTGGTTCCTGTGGGATATATCAAGCACAAGAATCCCATGTGGAAGAAAAAATCGGTGTGTAAATACACCCCAGAGGGTAGACAGAAAATTCATAAAAATCTTGGCATAGACACCAATACTATGCTCCTACTTATGAGAACAAAGGAAGTTGGTAGAAGTGTTGAGTATATGGATAACCGAATTTCTCTCTATGTGGCACAATACGGAAAATGTGCAATAACAGGACAAATACTGGCGTTGCATGAAATTCATTGTCACCACAAAAAGCCTGTCAGTCAAGGTGGAAATGATAGATACGAAAACTTGATTATTTTGCACAAGGATATACACCGATTGCTACACGCAACAAAAGAAACAACAATCAAAGCTTACCTTTCACAACTGCAACTCACCTACAAACAGAAGGCAAAGCTGAACAAGCTACGCCAACTGGCAAATTTGCAAGCTATCTAATATTAAAATGAGTTTCTTTACTGCTCGAACATTGTAAGTTTACTTTAGTTAATACCGAATCATAAACGGTGGAACGCCGTGTGCGGTGAAAGTCGCACGCACGGTGTGGAGCGGGGGAAAAGGTGGAAAGCGGTGCTGACGCACCGCTCAGACCTTACCTATCGCTATCCAAGGCTTTGGATCAGGTTCGCCCCGGCGGCGTGGTGGCCTTTATTACGTCCAAGGGTACCATGGACAAGCAGTCCCCGGAGGTGCGGAAATACATCGCCCAGCGGGCGGAGCTGCTTGGCGCAACCCGTCTGCCCAACAATGCCTTCCGCGCCAATGCCGGCACAGAGGTCACCTCGGACATCCTCTTCCTGCAGAAGCGGGATCGGCCTATCGACATCGAGCCAGACTGGGTGCATCTGGGTCAGACTGCTGACGGCATCCCCGTCAACAGCTATTTTGCGGAGCACCCTGAAATGGTGCTGGGCACCATGGTTTGGGATGACTCCATGTACGGTGCGCGGCAGGAAACGGCCTGTCTGCCGATTGAGGGGGCAGCATTTTCCGCACAACTGGCCGAGGCCGTCACTCATATCACCGGGAGCTATCAGGCCGTGGTTCAGCCTGAGCTTGACGAAGGCGAGACGATCCGGGAGAGCATTCCCGCCGATCCGGATGTGCGGAATTATTCGTATAACGTGGTGGGCGGCCAGGTCTATTACCGGGAAAACTCCGTCATGGTTCAGCCTGACCTGAACGCCACCGTTCAGGAACGGATCAAGGGCATGGTCGCGCTGCGGGATTGTGTTCACCGACTGATGGACGCTCAGTTGCAGGAATCTGACGATTACACCATCGCCGCCCTACAGGGTGAGCTGAATACCCTCTATGACAGCTTTACGGCAAAATATGGGCTGATCAACAGCAGACCCAATGCGCAGGCGTTTTCCGACGATTCCAGCTACTACCTATTGTCCTCACTGGAAATCCTGGATGACAACGGCAATCTGGAGCGCAAGGCGGACATGTTCACCAAACGCACCATTCGCCAGCAGCACACCGTGGAGCATGTGGACACGGCTGTTGAAGCGTTGGCGGTATCCATCGCGGAAAAGGCGAAGGTGGATTTGCCATACATGGCAGAGCTCACCGGAAAACCGAAGGAAGAGCTGATTGCTGATCTTCACGGTGTTATCTTCCAGATCCCAAAGCTGTTTGCTGAGGATCTGACCCCCGAATATGTGACGGCGGATGAGTATCTCTCCGGGAACGTCCGGCAGAAGCTCCGGGAAGCGGAGAGCGCTGCCCGGCATGATCCATCCTTTGCGGTGAATGTGCAGGCACTGCAGGCAGCCCAGCCTAAGGATCTGGACGCCTCGGAAATCGATGTACGCCTTGGCGCGACCTGGGTGGACAAGCAGTATATTCAGCAGTTCATGCAGGAGCTGTTTGAGATACCCTTTTACCAGCGGCGGGCGGTACAGGTACAGTATTCGCAATACACCTCCGAATGGCGTATCTCCGGAAAGACCAGCCTGTCCTACAACAACGTCGCCAACAGCATGACCTACGGCACAGACCGTGCGCCGGGCCTGCGGATACTGGAGGATACCCTGAACCTGCGGGACGTGCGCATCTACGACACCGTGGAGGACGCAGAGGGCAAGGAAAAGCGCGTCCTGAACCAGAAGGCGACCACGCTGGCCCAGCAGAAGCAGCAGGCCATCAAGGATGCCTTCCGGGAATGGATCTGGAAGGATCCCCAGCGGCGGGAAGCCCTGGTTGCCCAATACAACGAGCTTTTCAACAGTGTCCGCCCCCGTGAATACGACGGGCGGCATATCACCTTCTCCGGCATGAACCCGGAGATCGTCCTGCGGGAGCACCAGCGAAACGCCATTGCGCACACGCTGTATGGCGGCAATACTCTGCTGGCCCACGTAGTAGGCGCGGGAAAGAGTGCGACACGTTCGTAACTGAAAAGGTTACGCACAAGTCAGCTAACAATAG
>ERZ827492.1122-NODE-1122-length-22531-cov-10.471926_pt1 | contig 22531 bp, 18 predicted proteins | sample MGYA00519704_ERZ827492 | MGnify/ENA primary metagenome ERZ827492 (study PRJEB31778, sample SAMEA3449325) | human gut metagenome | biome: human gut; feature: human-associated habitat; material: faeces | place: United Kingdom | collected 2010/2012 ...
CTTCGGACGTTACAAAAAGCTAACCGGGAAAACCGACATGGTTCCCGAAATCAATGCACAACTGGAAGTTTTAGCTAAAGATCACAAAATTACATTCATCAACCTCTTCCCGTTATTTACAGAGAAAGGCACGAATGCGCTTCGCAAAGAATTGACCAGTGACGGCTTACACCTGAATGAAGAAGGATATAAAATTTGGGTGAAAGCGTTGAAAAAGAAGATGTAGACTCCCCTATAAACACAAGAGGCTGCCCATAAATGAGCAGCCTCTCTTTTATAAAGAGCCTCTACTTTACTGCCTCTAATTGCATATCAAATGTCAAAGTTGAATAACCAAGAATTGAACTATATCCGCTTTCTCCATATCCACATTGGTAAGGAATATACAATATCCAGCGTTCTTTCGTATGCATATATTGCAATACTGTAGTCCATCCAGAAACGACACCTGTCACACTAAAAGAAGATGGAGAATCAAAGTCCGTAGGCACCTTGGCGCCCTCGCCTTCAGAAAGCAGTACGCCGCGGTCTATTGCGCTGTAACCAACAAAATTACCATCGAATCTATCCCCCAGTATGATTGTACCATAATAGTATGTCGTAACTGACTGCGTATAAAGCGGACGCTCCCCATCGGGATTGTCTGGCGATATTTTCTTACAATAAATATACAAAGAATTCTCTGTTGTACTCTTGTAGTTATCCTTAATAGCAAATAATTCACCTACAGGAATCTTACTAAGCTTAACAGAGTCACCGTTATCACCTTCATATTTCGCCCCTTCTATAATTCTATCAGCCCGGCCACCTATGATCAGATTCAATGAATCAATATAAGCTTCATTCCGTTCTCGCCAGTTGTCATACCTACCTACTTCCTCTACTTCTTCACAAGAAGTAAATACACCTGTCAAGAGCAACAGGAAAGGTAGAAATACTAAGAGTCTTTTGTTCATTCTATTAATTTATTGTATTACTTATTGCAACCCCTTCAGCAATGAAGTGATGCTAACACGGTCTGCAATGATGTTATTCAGTTCAGCAATAGCCACGCGTTCCTGTTGCATCGTATCACGATTACGCAGCGTCACGCAGTTATCTTCCAGAGTTTGGTGGTCAACAGTCACGCAGTACGGAGTACCAATGGCATCCTGACGACGATAACGTTTACCGATACTATCTTTTTCATCATATTGACAGTGGAAGTGGAACTTCAATGAGTCGATGATCTCACGAGCCTTTTCAGGCAGACCGTCTTTCTTCACCAACGGCATTACAGCCAACTTCACAGGAGCAAGTGCGGCAGGCAATCTCAGTACTACACGGCTTTCTCCACTCTCCAGTTGTTCTTCGCAATAAGAAGCAGACATGATACTGAGGAACATACGGTCCACACCAATAGAAGTTTCCACAACAAACGGAGTATAACTTTCATTCGTTTCGGGATCGAAGTACTTAATATTCTTACCTGAGAACTTCTCATGCTGCGACAAGTCAAAATTCGTACGGCTATGGATACCTTCCACTTCCTTGAAGCCAAACGGCATTAAGAACTCGATATCTGTAGCTGCATTCGCATAATGAGCTAACTTATCATGATCATGATAACGATAGTGGTCATCACCGAATCCCAATGCCTTATGCCATTTCAAACGGATTTCTTTCCATTTCTTGAACCATTCCAGCTCAGTACCCGGCTTCACGAAGAACTGCATTTCCATCTGTTCGAACTCACGCATACGGAAAATGAACTGACGGGCAACAATCTCGTTACGGAATGCCTTACCAATCTGTGCAATACCGAAAGGTATCTTCATGCGACCGGTCTTCTGTACATTCAGGTAATTCACAAAGATACCCTGGGCTGTTTCAGGACGCAGGTAAATCTTCATGGCACCATCCGAAGTAGAACCCATCTCTGTAGAGAACATCAGGTTGAACTGACGAACTTCCGTCCAGTTCTTTGTACCGCTGATGGGGCAAACGATTTCTTCATCCAGAATAATCTGGCGAAGCTCGTCAAGGTTATTATCATTCAGAGCCTTTGCAAAACGTTCGTGCAATGCGTCACGTTTAGCCTGGTGTTCCAATACGCGACCATTTGTGCTACGGAACTGCGCTTCATCAAAAGCCTCTCCGAAACGCTTGGCAGCTTTGGCAACTTCTTTATTGATTTTATCGTCGTACTTTGCAAGTTGGTCTTCAATCAGCACATCGGCACGATAACGTTTCTTGGAATCACGGTTGTCAATCAAAGGGTCATTGAATGCGTCTACGTGTCCGGAAGCCTTCCAGATGGTGGGGTGCATAAAGATAGCGGAGTCGATGCCGACAATGTTTTCGTGCAGCAACACCATGCTCTGCCACCAGTATTGTTTAATGTTGTTTTTCAGTTCCACACCCATCTGACCGTAGTCATACACTGCTCCCAATCCGTCGTAGATATCGCTGGAGGGGAATACGAAACCGTATTCCTTACAGTGTGATACGAGTTTCTTAAAAACGTCTTCTTGTGCCATTTTTTTGTTATATCTATTAATTTTAATCCTGTTCTTTATTAAAAAGCGCCACAAAGATAGGGATTTATATCATAAGTCGGGCAGGTGGGGTATTAATTTATCTTATCGTAACAAACTCTCACTTTGCACTTCCGTCACAATCTGTCCGTCAAACAGATTGATGATGCGGTGGGCATACGAGGCATCATGTCGCGAGTGAGTCACCATAACGATAGTAGTTCCCTGCCGGTTCAGTTCGAGCAGAAGTTCCATTACATCTTGTCCGTTCCGGGAATCAAGGTTTCCGGTCGGTTCATCGGCAAGTATCAGCATCGGATTGATTACTACGGCACGGGCAATAGCTACGCGCTGCTGCTGTCCACCGGAAAGTTGAGTAGGAAAGTGACCCGCGCGATGATCAATACTCATTCTTTTCAGAGTTTCCTCTACCCGGCGTTTCCGTTCCGAGGGTTTTATTTTCATGTAAGTCAACGGCAACTCTACATTCTCAAAAACATTCATTTCTTCGATCAGGTTAAAACTTTGGAATACAAATCCGAGCTTTCCTTTCCGAGTTTCGGTACGCTCACTTTCCTTCATATGCCCCACTTCAACACCATCCAAATAATATTTACCAGAAGTAGGACTATCAAGCATCCCAAGAATATTGAGTAAAGTAGATTTACCACACCCTGACGGCCCCATAATAGCTACAAATTCTCCTTTCTCCACTTGCAGGGAAATATTGTTAATCGCTGTTGTTTCCACCTCTTCAGTACGAAACACTTTATTCAATCCTTTAATTTCAATCATATTCTTTATTCTTTTATCAGTTTCAACTTATTACCACATTCTTTAATCCTTCAATACCAGTTCTCCCGCGTCCGAGAAATTCTCATAGCTTGAAATTACAACCTTCTCACCGGGTTCAAGTCCGCTTATCACCTCATAGTACATTGGATTCTGACGCTTAATCTGCACATTGCGGCGTACAGCTTTCTTCCCATCCGGAGTCACCACAAAAATCCATTGTCCGCTTGTGCTCTGATAGAATGCTCCGCGCGGAATGAGGTTTGCCTCTACCGGTTGTCCCAGTTGCAGGTTGATGTAATATGTCTGTCCGGCACGGATGTTATCCGGACGTTCACCTTCAAACACAAAGTCAGTCCTGAACTGCTTGTCACGTACTTCCGGATATACCTTTCTGACGCGTAATTCATAATCCTTATCCTGACGTTCGAAAGTTGCATTAAGCCCTTCCCGGACACGGTCGATATAATGCTCGTCAATAAAAGCCTCCACCTTAAAATCAGACAGAACATTGATTTGTCCGATTCTCGTTCCGGTAGCAATGGACTGTCCTATCTCCACATCAAGCAATCCGAGTTGTCCACTTACCGGAGCTTTCACATTCAAGTCTTCACCACGTTGACGTACCAGCACAAGATTACGCCTCATATTGTCCAGACTCTCCTCAAGCTGCTCTACTTGCACACTGCGATAGATAGAATCTTGTTTCCGGCTTTCAACCACAAGATTGTGTCTGTTGAAAGCCAACTCATATTCTTCCTGCGCCTGCAAGTACTCTTCTCTCGACACAAGTTTCTCATTATACAGACGCTTGTACTGCTCAAACCTCCGCTTTTGCCGTCCCACTTCAATATCAAATTGTAACTGTTCTTTTTTCAGGCTCAGCCTGTTCTGTTCCATATCGAGCAATGTATTCCGCAAGAAATTCTGTTTCTCGGCCAATTGCGCTTCACTATCGAGGATACTGAGATTAAGCATCGGATTGGTGAGGCGCACAATCACTTCACCCTGCTTCACCATAGTTCCTTCCTCCACTATCTTTTCGGCTACCATACCACCTTCCGTTACACTCAACTGCACTGTACGAATGGGCAATACTTGTCCGTTGACGCGTATATAGTCATTGAATAATCCCACCATAACCGGTTGTATATTCAATGTGTTCCGATCCACATGTACCCTACGGGTCCTATTACCAAAGAATAACCATCCGGCTGCTAAAGTTAACAACAAACCGGCAATTACATACGATATATATTTCTTTTTAAATCCTTTTTTCTGTTCGATAAGGGTATCCATCATTTCATTTACATTTTAATTAGATTATTACTGACCGATGTCTTTCTATTCACTGATGAAAGGTTCTCCTTTATAATAATTCACAAGCCGCTTTTTGAGATTATATTTCAACCGTGCATTCAGCTTTGCCGACCTTGCCTGCATAAGACGATTGGCACTTGCGTGTAGTTCGATAGCATTGATGAGCCCTTCCTCGTACTTACGGATATTGAGTCGATGGGCTACCTGCATGGCCTCTTCCTGCCGGACGGCCTGATAAAACTCATCGGCCTGCCCGTTCATGTCAGCCACCGCCTGTTCTATCTCACTGTACAAAGTACGTTGGGCTTCCTCCTTCTCATTCCGGGCAATAATAAGCTCCCGCTTACCTCTTTTCACATTTGATATCCGGGCCAGTCCATCGAAAATAGGAAAGGAAAGGGAAAAACCGACATAATATCCGCGTTTATTCCTGAACTGTTCCGAAAAAGGAATATATTCACTACCGTCCATAAAACGCGCGAATCCGGTTGATATCCCACCCTGAGCCACAAGTGTGGGAAATAACGCCCCCTTTGCTTCCCGATAAGAAAGTTGCCGGATGCGCAAAGAAGCCTCAGCGGCCTGTGCGGTAGGCAGAAACAGAAGTGCATGCCGGTAGATATCCAGGGGAGAATCTTCTGTCTTAGCTACGGCTTCAAGACTATCATATCCGGCTATTTGCAACTCTTCATCAATAGGGAAATACATTTTCTCCTTCAGACGGATGATGTTTATTTGAAGAAGATTCTTTTGACGGGTCAGGTTATAACTGTCGGCAGCTTCCTTTGCAGTTAGTTCGGCAACATCCGGTGAAGATTTCAGTCCGAGTTCTTCCATACGCTTCGTGCGTTGAAGATTTTTTCTGCTCTCCTGCCATTGTTGTCCGGCCAAGTCGACCATTTCATAACAGAAAACCGTATTAAAGAAAGCCTCCATAGTCTCATAAGCTGTTATGTCCTTGATTTCCTGTAATTGCTGTTTTCCCAATAAGATACTCACCTTTTGCATTCTGGCACGGGTGATACCTGTCAGCCCATCGAACAAAACCAGTCCGGAAGAAATCTCATAAGTATTACTGAATGAATTTACATCCGTATAAATATTTGTCTCAGAATCCAAACCACGCCCAAAACTGAGATTTGTATTTACATTTGCTTTAACAGAAGGCAGAAGCTTGGCGATAGCTTCACGATAATTCTGGGTATAGTTTCTATTTCGGGCTTCCTGACTACTCACCCGCATGCTGTTCCGTACGGCATACTCCATACATTCTTCCAGCGTCCATATTTTAGTCTGACTGCAAAGCATCATAGTAACGGTCAGGAAAATAAAAATACATGCTACTTTTCTCATAAGTTTCCGGATATTGTTTACTGTAATATTCAAGTAATATATATCCAGAAGTATGCCAAACTTAGAACAGGCTAATTTTCAAATATTTAAGTAGGAATCATGGATCATATCAGTGTAAGGTAGCTTTACACTTGCAGGGGAGATACTTTACAAAACACCATCCCGAATACCGTCCATTCCCTGACGACATAATGCTTCAGATTACCGCCATGCAAACGCATGATATAGCGTGAAAGACTCAGGCCTATGCCTGATCCCGCCTCCTTGGTAGTGAAAAACGGCACAAAAATATGCGGGAGTACTTCCTGAGGAATGGGAGCTCCGTTATTGCGCACTTCAATAACCGTCTGACGGGAAGAAGTAATGACCGCCAGTTCAATCTTCCTGCCGGAAGCAGGCTCTCCTTCTTCTCCAAAAGCTTCCACTGCATTTTTCACCAGATTGACGAGTACCTGCAATACCTGGTTCTCATCAGCATACAGAACCGATATGTCCCCTTCCAGGATGACCTTTGCCTCCACTCCCGCTTCTCCCATCTTAGGGGAACAAAGATGAATCACCTTCCCAAGTAACTGTTTCGTATCGAGAGGTACTATTTGCGGCTGGGGAATACGTGTGAACTGACGATAGGATTCCACAAAATTCAATAGTCCCTTAGTAGTGGCATTAATCGTTTCAAGGGCATCTACAGTATTCAAGTAAAGGGAATTACCTGCCATTTCTGTGGCACGGGAACGGAACGAAAACAACAACGATTCACTTAATGAAGTAATCGGCGCAATGGAATTCATGATTTCATGGGTCATCACCCGGATAAGGCGTATCCACGATTCCATTTCCTTAGCTTCCAGTTCACTACCGATATTATTGAGTGTAATAATCCGAAGCGACATACCGGAAATAACGATTTTAGTCAAGTGTAGACTAACCTCTGTCTCTTCCCGCTCATTGGCGATCTTCAGAAGCTGTACCTCACCCGGTTTCAGATGAAGAAAAAGAGCAGGGAACGATTCATCTACATTGCGCAGTTGATTCAGATGGGAAAGGCTACTCAGTCCCAAAAACTCCGTAGCCGAATGATTGACATTGCGTACGTACCCCTCTTCATCGGTAATGATAATACCGGTGGATACACTCTCCACGATTGTCCCGAGAAATTCTTCATTCTCTATAATCTCACGCCTTGCCTTAACCAGAATGTCCTTTATGCGGTTCATCATCCGATTCAGTTCCTTTTCGCGAAGAGACATCCGGTTGGTGGAGAAGTGGAAGGAATAGTCACCGTTCTCCATCGCATTCAGCAGAAACAGGATATTCTTGTTGAACTTCCTGTAATTTCTGAACAGTCTGAATAAAGAGAATACAACTATAACCGCACATACCACACCATAAGCGATTTCTCCACGAACCAACAACAAAGTAGCCGCCACAAGCGAAACCATCAATACCAGCAGGTAGATTATCAGTTTGTATTCTATTGATTTAAACATTCTTTTATCTCCGTAGCCGACATCCGGTTAAAGTTCATACTTCCTTATTTTACTATAAAGCGTAGGACGCGAAATTCCAAGTTCGGCGGCTACAGCAGAAATATTGTTATCATACTTCCGCAATGCTTTTTCTATCAGAATTTTTTCCATCTCTTCAAGGGTGAAAGACTCCACGACAAAGGAAGTCTCATCCGGCGTACGCATATAAAAATCATTGGGTTGCAATTCCTGATTATCACTCAGGATAACAGCTTTCTCTATCGCATGTTCCAATTCCCGCACATTTCCGGGCCAGGCATAACTTTCCAGTTTACAAAGGGCCTTCTCGCCCAGTTTCAAATCACTTTTACCATACTTCCTTGCCAGACGACGAAGGAAAAAATCAGCTAGTTGCGGAATATCTTCGCGGCGTTCACGCAAAGGCGGCACTTCCAAATGAATTGTATTGATGCGGTACAGCAAGTCTTCCCGAAACTCCCCTTTCTTCACAGACTTAAACAAATTCTTATTGGTAGCCGAAATCAGACGGATATCCACCGAAATAGATTTATTACTTCCCACACGCGTAATGTGCCGTGTTTGCAAAGCCGAAAGTAATTTTGCCTGTAAAGGATAGCTAAGATTTCCTATCTCATCCAGAAAAAGCGAACCGCCGTCAGCGGCCTCAAACTTTCCGGACCTATCCGCTTTAGCATCCGTGAAAGCACCCTTCACATGCCCGAAGAGTTCACTCTCAAAAAGGGTTTCGGTAACAGCGCCCATATCCACAATGATGAGTGTTTCCGCAGCCCGGGGAGAGTAGCGATGTATCATTTTGGCAATAAGTTCCTTGCCGGTTCCATTCTCACCGGTAATCAGAACGTTTGCATCCGTTACGGCCACTTTCTTTATCATGGTGAGTAAACGTTGCATGGCAGGAGATTTTCCCCAACAGATATCTTCTTCTTTCTGAATATCCCGATTGAGAACGCTCTGTTTCTCGCGCAGTTTCTTCACCTCTTTACGGGATTGCCGCAGCGAATAGGCCGATTGCAGAGTTGCCAGTAACTTGGCATTATCCCACGGTTTCACCACAAAATCGGTAGCACCACCTTTGAGGGCTTTCACGGCAAGGTCTATATCAGCATAAGCCGTGAAAAGCACAACAGGAAGTTCTTCATCCGCTTTCTTGATTTCAGACAGCCAGAACAATCCTTCGTTACCGGAGTTGATACCTGCCGAGAAATTCATGTCAAGCAGCACCACATCCGGATTCTTATCCCGCAACTCGGACATAAGCGTATTGGGAGAAGTGAGCAAAACGATATTCTCAAAATAATCGCTCAAAAGTATTCTCAGAGCACTGAGCACATTCTTATTATCATCGACAATGAGGATGTTTCCTTTCTTCATTCAGGTATTTCTTTTAAAGGGTTTTCGCCCTGATTTACAATTTCTCACGAACAAATATCGTAATATTCCGGCAGAATAAAAAATTATCTTCTAATTCGTTTATTCGGTTTTCAATGATTCAATAGGATTGGTTGTTGCCGTCCTCCAGGTTTGGTAACTAACTGTAATCAGTGCTACTAGTGCAGATAATACACCCGCTATCAGGAATACCCACCAACTCAGAGAAGTCTTTACCACAAAATCGTCCAGCCAATTATATAGAAATACATAAGCTATGGGACAGGCTATCAAGAATGAAATTACGACCCAGACTACCACATCCTTGTTTAACAGCAACAATAAGTCAGTCACCTTCGCACCGTTTATTTTGCGTATTCCTATTTCTTTTATCCTGCGTTGCGTAGAGTAAAATGCAATGGCAAAAAGTCCGGCTGCCGAAATAATAAATGTAATCAGCAGTGCATAGCTCAGCACATTGCGTGCATTCATTTCCGCTTTGTATTGCGCATCATAAGTTTCATCAAGAAAGTGATATTCAAACGGAACATTCGGATTGATTTCCTTCCACATCTTTTCCATCGCTTGTATAGCATCCTGCGGGTTACCAACGGTCCGGATAAAAATAGGATTATGATCATCACGTGACAGATTCAGATACATTTGGGCACCGGGAGTCTCATGGAGTGACTTCACATAAGAATCACGTATCACTCCCTTCACCGTATAGGTCTTTCCGTCATTCTCTATTAGTTTCTGCCCAATGGATATATACATGAAAGATGCATCCACCGGATTGTCTTCCAAACCGAGAGCACGTGCCGCAGCTTCGTTTATCACACAATAGCGGGAATTCGCAGCAGTTTCCAGCCATAAAGGGTTCTCACCGGCCAAAAACTCCATATCAAAAAAATCAAAATAGTTTGGGGATACTTCCGAAAGATCTATCAATATGGCTTCATCGCCATCCAGACTGCGGACACCCACCCCATTTCCCATGCGTAAAGGTAAATCATATTGCTTCATGGCAACATCTGCAATAGCTGGGTTCTTCCTCAGTTCATTGCGCAGTGATTTATAATCGGCACCAAACGCTCCCCAACCATTCACATAAAACACATTTTTATTATCAAACCCAAGATCCTGAGATAAGAGGGTATCAATTTGTCTGCCGAAAAAGAACACGATGATCAACAGGCTAATTGAGGAAGTAAACTGAATGATAACCAATGCTTTCTGAAAAGCCGACATTTTCTTTCCACGGAATTTGCCGCCAATCGTTTCAATGATGCCAAACTTTGTCATCCTGAATGCCGGGAAAGAACCGGCAATCAGAATCGTAACAATTATCAGGCAGAAAAGGAATACATAAAGTTGAGGATTGTAAAAGTCGAGAACTGTAGTTGAACCTGTATAATTATTGAAGACAGGTAGCGTCAGCATAGCCAACAATAATCCTCCTACCACGGAAATAAAAACATAGACAGCCGTTTCTTTATAAAATTCCAATATCAAGGTTCTCCTTCCGGCTCCCTGAGATTTCTTGATGCCGATACTCCTGGCACGGATAAATGCGGTGGATATAAACAAATTGGTAAAGTTAATACAGCCTATTATCAAAATTACCAAAGCTGTGAAAACTAATATTTGCAAGAAGCTTTTGTCCCCTTTCACAGCATTATCAAACCCGGGCTCCGTCTTACTGAAATGTATATCCCTGACAAGTTCCAATCCCACCTCATTATAGGCATTTTTCAAAAAGTCACCCGCCCCGGCTTTATTGATTTGGGTGAGACGCTCCCCTATCAGATTTAAGTCGGCACTGGGTGAAAGAATGAAATAAGTATCATAATAAAAGCCACTGTCCCATTCCCAGCTCTTGAAACTCCCGAACATAGGTAAGATAACTTCAGCCTGTATATGCGAATTACGGGGTATATCATACATTATTCCCGAAATAAAGAAATCATAACCATGCGACACAATTCGCTGCCCGATAGGATCTTCATCCGGAAAATATTTCCTGGCAGCCGACTCGGTAATAATCGCATTATTAGTTCCGGAAAATGCCGTTTCAATATCTCCTTCTTTCAATGGAAAACCAAAAAATGAGAAGAAGTTGTGGTCAGTCACAAGAGAGGGCACTCCAAAGTGAACCATATTATGAAAAGTCACCCCCATAGTCCTGCTTACAATCCGGCACATCTTTTCAATGGACGGAAGTTCTTTTTCCGCAATTTCACCCAGCGGTTTGAAGGAAGTAGCTGCCCTGATCGGTTTTCCATTGAGCTCAAAATTCTGCACGACTCTATACATTCTATCTCCATCCGAATAGAAATTATCATAGGTAAGTTCGTTTATGGCCCACAGGCCCACAACGATGGAAACCATTATGCTAAGACTGAGGCTACATATATTCAGGGTCCCTACTACCTTTTGCTTGTTGAAGTTTCTAATAAACTGTTTCATTGGGTCAATCGCTCTTTTTTAAGTTACAGCCGACTATCCGGCATCAAAGATAAAACATAATTGTTCTTCTCCACCAATTATATATCCAATTCTGTGCCAAAACGATATAAAGCTAATAATCAGAAGATTGATTGCGTTCAATCAAACAAAAGTGTTAAGTTAGTTTACAGTCAATGGAAAAAATAAGAAGTCATTCTATTGTTATTATGCGGCTCCCCGTAAATACATACACGATTTTTCAGTTCAATCTATATGCATTGCCCGTAAGACTCGTGTTATTTATTAGTTTGACAATATTGATAGTTGTCTTTATACAGCCAAATTCGCTATCTCCCCGTCCGGTACAATAAACATCATGATTTAAATTCTTATACTTTTCAAGTACACTTTGTACTGGGAGGTTATTCTGATAAACAGTAGTGGTAGAGATCGCATTTCTCACTTGATTCTCTACAAGTTTGTTTATGAAACTTATAGGTTCATCCGAACCGTGGTGAGGTATTTTTATAAAAAACACATTCTGCAGAAAATCTTCTTTAATAAATTTTACACTTTGGTTTGCAAGATCACCACAGAACAAAAAATCTATACCATTAAATCTCAGCGCATAAACGATTGATAAATCATTCATGACGAATTTAGCATGATTTGCGCTCCTACGCCACTCCAATGCTCCAAATGGAGCAAGAAAATTAAAACTGCAATGAATACTTCTAAAACTTCTAGTTTCCACAAACTTCATTTTGTATAAACTTCGACTTTCTCCGTCACTCAGACTGACAGGGATAATATTATACTTGCAGCCACTATTGTAATTCCGATGTAAATACTGAAAAGCGCAAGTTGCATCCGCACAAATTGCAAATTTATCTTCCCGATCAAAAGCACTGGGCATGTAAATAAGAGCATTGTGATTCGGATCATACATTTCCAAAACATCAGGTATCCCAATGGAATGATCCTGATCAGGGTGGGTCCAGATAAAAACATTAACAGAAGGATTACCATGCGCCGCCAGAATGGCATTGATATGATTATAATTTTGAGATACGTTTTTATAACAATCCGTCAGTGAGGTGAACAGCACCTCCTGTTTATCACATATTATGGTCAAAATAGCCTCTCCCTCTTGTGGATAACCTACTGTATAGAAATGTATCTGAAGAGATTTAAAATCTTTAATGGAAAACTCTATCTCCTTCACTGTTCACTCATTTTTTATTATATGCTTTTGTGACAACGGAATAAGACTTATTTAATGAAGCTGTAACCTTAACGCTTCTTGAAATACCAGAAATTACAGAATTCATTTCTGCAATCGGTTCAAACTTTACAGGCGAAGTTGCAACAACTCTCTTTTTGTCTTTACCTGTGAAAAATACTTTACTCATATACAATGAATTTAATGTGAACCTATAAATTTAGGAGTGAAACAGCGAGTCACCTCCTTATGAGAATTATCTAACATCTGAGAAAAGATGTCATTAAAATCTATATTTTTTATAGAATTAATAACCCTCGTAGCATATGAAGTAACATTTACATCATATATAATATTTTGAGTCTCCTTATCATATCCTTTACGAATTTCTCTAACTAAATAAATACTCAAAGCCTCATATTCATGCTGATCCGCATATCTTCCATTAACAAGATTGTCACTTTCCATCAAAGGAAACGCTTCCTTATCAAACACCTTCCACAATTGTCCTTCATCTGCCTGTGCATGATAGGAAGTTATAAATGATAGTTTTTGAGGGGTTAATTTTGATGAAAACTCTCTCAGTTGATTGAAAATATTACAAACCTCAGCCAAATAATCTCCATCACCATCATATCCACTATAGTCTATATAAAGAAATATATAATAATGGCTAATATATAATTCACAATCAATATTACTTATCTTGAAATCGAAGTATTTATAAATCTTCTTAGAGATTATTTCTTCAATGGAATTATCTAATGTGTTGACAACAGAATCAATATCAATCTTTTGTTTTTCCTCTTCTGTTATAAGCCGCTCCTGAAAACAAGGGAATCCTAGAATCTCACCTATGTTTTCTACGAACTCATTTTTAAATGAAGGTACGCTAAAAAAGTCCATCCGAAAAGATATGGACTCATTTAAGCTATTGACATTTTTTGTATACTCTTTAATCTTACACATTTTCTGATCTCACTATTGTTAGAACAAAGTTATCTATTTTTTATTGAATAACAAATTAAACTTAGTTTTTATCGTATTCCTGAAAAGGTAAGATTCTGTCCTCTCCGCCATCCGTTTAAAGAATTTGCCTGAAATTACATTACTTGTTCTCATTCTCAGTGAAACAGATTAATGTACGCCCTAAAATCAAAGTGCACAAACTCTCAACCGGATTTGTAATCCGTTCAATCTGTTCTCCGTTCAAGTACACAAACTCTCTGTTCAATCGGATTTGTAATCCGATTGTTTGAGTATCAGGATTTTTAATCCGCACACATGCTTGTTCTTTTCGCAAGAAAATGTACCTTTGTTGATAACAAACGTATTCTTAATTAATAATCAAAGAAATGGAAGAACTTCAAGACAAATATGTACGTTTCGACTGGGCCATCAAGGTGCGACATGAAGTTCTGATGCTAATTGTTTAATCTCTACTTAAACCTATTGTTCCGTCAATAGTAGCCTAACGATACATGCATTACCGGTAACAGTTTTGTGTGAAGTTATCGTGACAACGTAACCCTCCTTAAGTTTTAACCGTGAGGTGAAGAGCGAAAGCCGTAAGGCCCTCTCACGGATATGCGGGTAAAGGAAAGCAGAGAAAGCGAACGTCGTTCTGTAATCGAACGGATAAGGGTTTAAACCTCACCCTACGTGAAAACGTGCAGACTTCTGCTATGGTAATTCATTACAAGAACCCTACAGAATTTTCCAATGCAGAAAAGTCAAATGAGCGGAGATTATTCTCCGTGTGCATCTGCACACGATGCCCCGACAGCCTGGTCTACAATAGACTGGTCACGTCACAGGATCATTGTGCGAAAACTACAGGAGCGTATTGTAAAGGCTCGTCAGGCCGGTCGCCATAGTAAGGTACAAAGCCTTCAATGGCTTCTGACACATTCTTATTCAGCCAGGCTTTTGGCTGTCAAGCAAGTAACATCCAGTCAAGGCAGCCGAACCTCGGGAGTAGACCATGTGCGATGGGCTACCGACACAGCCAAAGCAAAGGCAGTCTCCAGTCTCAAACGCAGAGGTTATCGTCCGCAACCCCTTAAACGCATCCACATCCGTAAGTCCAACGGAAAGACACGTCCGCTAGGGATCCCTACGATGAAAGACCGTGCCATGCAGGCACTTTACCTGCTGGCTCTTGAACCGCTAGCAGAAACCACCGCTGACGTAGTCTCTTATGGTTTTAGGAAGAAACGATGCACTCAGGATACCATCGAACAATGTTTCACTGACTTGGCGAAAGAAAAATCCCCTCAATGGGTGCTCGAAGGAGACATCAAGGGGTGTTTCGACCATATCAGCCATCAGTGGCTCATCCAAAATATCCCGATGGATAAAAGGATGCTGGGCAAATGGCTCAAATGTGGTTTCGTATTCAAGCAACAACTGTTCCCCACCAATGAAGGAACCCCGCAGGGTGGAATCATATCTCCGGTGTTGGCTAATATGACACTGGACGGTATGCAAACCTTGCTCAGTTGCTATCAACCTACCACTAAGGATAATAGGCGCTATTCCCCCAAAGTCAATCTGGTACGCTATGCCGACGACTTCATCATCACCGGGCGAAGCCGGGAATTGTTGGAGATAGAGGTATTACCGAGACTCAAAAAGTTTCTTGAAGAAAGAGGCTTGGCATTGTCGGAAGAAAAGACCTTGATTACCCATATTGACCAAGGATTTGACTTCCTGGGATTCAATATCCGAAAATACAAGGGAAAGCTACTGACTATGCCCCAGAAAAAGAAGGTAAACAGCTTTACACAGAAAGTCTACAAGGTGATCGAATCAAACAAAGCCGTCTCACAGGAAATGTTGATTAACCTGCTTAACCCCATCATTAGCGGCTGGGGTAACTACTACAGACACGGAGTATCATCGGTGGTGTTCAATAAGGCAGACCATCGGATATTCAATAAGTTGCTGCAATGGTGTTACCGCCGCCACAAACATAAGGGTAAAAGGTGGATAATCAACAAATACTTCCATAAATCCGGCAATCGAGAGTGGTGTTTTATGCTCAGGCAAGAAGATAACGTTACCCGTTACTCTCCTAAGCTTAAACGGTTGACAGACATTAAAATTGTCCGTCACCCCAAAATCACCAATGCTGCTAATCCGTTTGATCCTTGGTGGCAACCTTACTTTGCAAAGCGGCAAACACAACAAATGCGTGCTTCCTTATCAGGGAGAAATTCTTTACTACATATTTGGATACGTCAGAAACATCTGTGCCCTCTATGTAAAGAACCTATTGATAAGGAAAGAAAGTGGATAGTTACTGAATTGACAAGAAATGGTAAACGAAGTAAATATCTGATCCATTTGGAGTGTGCTCACAAGTCATAGGATGGAATAAGAATGAACTAGACGAACCGGCTTCCCTACAGAGGGAAGCTTTGAATTGCTTGAGCCGTATGACGGGAAACTTTCATGTACGGTTCTTAGAGGAGGAAGCAGCCGAAAGGCTGCTAACTTACTCGACCGCCTGTTACGCCAGAAGGCAAACTTCGACGTGCTTGAAGGTTTCCTCACCGTGTTTCTGGGTGAGAAAGCCACTATTCTGGAAATTCTGGAGAGTGAAAGCAATCAGCTGTCTGTTGAAGATAAATTCAACCGTGTGGACATCAAGGCACGCAATAGTAAGGATGAGATCATCATCGAGATACAGAACACCCGCGAGCTTTATTATCTGGAGCGAATTCTTTATGGCGTTGCCAATGCTATAACCGAGCATATCTCGCTGGGTAAGACCTATTATAAGGTGAAGAAAATCTACTCCATCAGCGTTCTCTACTTCGACATCGGAAAGGGAAGTGACTATCTGTATTACGGGCAGAACCATTTCGTAGGTGTCCATACGGGCGACCACCTTCAGGTGAATGTTAAGGAACGTGATGCCATTGTCTCCCGCATGCCGGCCGAGATATTTCCCGAATATGTCCTTATCCGTGTGAACGAGTTCGACAAAGTGGCCGTCACCCCGCTCGAAGAGTGGATGAAATATTTAAAGGACGGCACCATTCGCCCCGACACCACCGCTCCCGGTCTAAGCGAGGCCCGGGAGAAACTGAGATACTTTTCCATGCCTCCTAAAGAACGCATGGCTTATGACGAGCATCTGAGCGCCGTGATGATTCAAAACGATGTGCTGGATTCAGCCAAACTGGAAGGGAAGATTGAAGGACGTGCGGAAGGGCGTGCGGAAGCTTACCTTTCTATGGCCCGTAATATGAAACAACTGGGTGCTCCTGTTGACATGATAGTTAAAACTACCGGTTTAACAGTAGCGAAGATTGACGCTTTATAACCAATTAAATGCAGCCCTGTAGCTGGCAGAGAAACTCTGTGGCTATAGGACTCTTTCTTCTGTTCAATCGAATTTCTTATATTACTTGTTCTCATTCACAATAAGCAATATAATTTCAGGCACTCAATCCGATTCCGTGACGGAACAACGTAAGAGACATGTAAAAAGCAAGTAATATATGCGAATAAACATACTTTTTGCACAAGGGGATATCACCTCTGATTATCAATACGTTACAAAGTATCAATTTCTTGTCGACAAGAAGTTAGGAGTTTGTCGACAGGAAGTTAACTCCTTGTTGACAAACTCTTAACTTCCTGTAAAAGAAGAAATAGCGGATTTTTCGATTTCCTTACACTGCATAAGCTGCGTGATTGATAGAACAGAATGCCACACTTCATCGTCCCTAATGCCATACCTGGGCAAGTGCGACGTGTGGCATTTGCTGTGCTGAAGTGTGGCATTTACTGCGCTGACGTGTGGCATTTGGGGCACTGAAGTGTGGCATTTGAGACGTTGAAGTGTGGCATTCGGGATGATGAAGCTCGATATTCCGGGCGACAAAGCGCGGTTTCTCTCCGTCAAAGTAACGGCAGATAAATCATCATCAGCTGCAGCAGTCTTTTCTTCTTTTCTTGTTGCTGCTGTTGTTATTATATCTTTTATATTCTCTTTATTTGTAGCATATTCATTTGGACTAATGCTATTGTATTTCAGCGACTTATCAAATAAAAAGCATTCTTTTCCCCCTTCATTCCCAAGCACTTTTTGACCATTTTCAGCCATTTTTCGCTCTTTTTTCGATGATTCCCGCTTGTTTTTGAGCGTTTTTTGAACCTTTTCTTCAGGGTTTCCAGTGCAATCCACGCCAGTCGCAACATAGTTTTCCGGCCGTTCACATATCGTTTGTTCCGTCCGTTCATGTATCGGATTCAGTTCCGCAGGCATAAAATAGCCATCCTCCTCAAAGTTGAAAAGCTGGTATCCGAAAATGATTTTCTTGATATAAGCAAAAGAAATCTTATGGACCTTACAGAAAGGGCGCAGGTATTCCACCTGAGCACGCGACTCGGGCAATAACTCCAGTTTCTCAATAATAAACCAATAGGCACCGGTTCCTTTAAGCGTTTCCTTAGCCAGCAGATTCTGCATTCTGGGATCATGCATTGCCATTAGCGGATGCTGAAGGTAGAAGTTTCTTTTCATATTTCTTTATTTTTTTATTTGACCCCGCAAAGATAAGCATTGAAGAAACCAATAAAATGTACGGTCTTACGACCTTTTCACCCCTATAGGAGGCTTCTAACAAAGATTTTCGGCCTTAAACTGTACATAGCGCAAATATGTTAATAATAACTAATCCGTGGCATTTCTTTAATAAATAGGCTCTAGTTTCGCAAGTGCAACAGTACGTGCAGTGGTTTACAAATCCGCTTGAACAGAACGAAAGCATATACAAAACATACAGAAGTGGATTCAAAACATTCATCGGACACAAGGCAAATGATTATTTTCCACATAATCCACAAAAAAGTCATTATATCCAGCTTTAAGAACAAATAGCCTATTTTTCCTCCTGTTTTAAGCATCAAATAACACATATGAGTCTTGAAATTAATAAAAAGTAAATACATTCTAAATCTTAGAACGAAAAAACATCACTTTGTCCAGCTTTTTAAATTTTTTACTGCTAAATTAAAGAATATTTCGCAAAAGACATTTTTCTTATAAAATAATTATATAAGTTTGTGAGGTCAACAACAGAAAATTTGCGATGGAAACGCTATCAACAAAAAACACTGATAAAAAGCTATTTGAGAGAGACATTCAAGATATCCTCCCAGAGCGGGCTGTTTATGCAAAAAAAGACGAGGTGGCTCATACTACCGGCAGAATGAAAGAAATATACGATAATATTTTATACTGCATAGAAAATAAAATGATTTACTTGGACCCGACTATCAACTTAAATAAATTTAGTTTATTACTATGCACCAATACCACATATCTTTCAAAAGTAATAAACATTTGTTTTAAATGTAATTTAAAGACCTTATTAAATAAACATCGTATAGAATATGCCAAAGAATTACTTAAAAAAGAACAATGCGACCTTAGAAATCTGCCCAAAAGATGTGGTTTCGCTTCCAGAAGTTCTTTTTATGCCGCTTTCATGAAGTATGAGCATATAGCACCCATGGACTTCAGAGCACATTACATGAGCATAGAAATCAGAAAGAAAATAGATATGGAAATAGATAATTTATTAACCAATTATTAATTAATCAATTTTTTTATTATTATGAAAAAGTGGACTTACTTAGTCGCTGCCGGCATGTTGCTGGGCGCGACGCCGGTATTTACCGGATGTATTGACAATGACGAGCCTGCGGGTATCGCCGAACTGCGAGGAGCTAAAGCTGAACTGCTGAAAGCAAAAGCTACTGTAGAAACTGCAAAAGCTGAGCAAGTGAAGGCAAAAGCAGCCTATTTATTGGCACAAGCTGAATACCAAAAAGCCCTTGCTGCAACAGAAAACGCCAACGCAAAGATTAAAGAGGCTATCGCCAAACAAGAAGAAGCAAAAGTTAAGCTGATTGAAACTCAAAATGAGCAGGAAAAACAGAAACTACAGGCCCAGATTGCAGAATTGGAACACCAAAAAGAAATGTGGGAAATCGAAAAGAATAATGCTATCACTACTGCTGAGCAAGCTGTTAAAAGTTGGGAATTAGCATATAAACAAGCAGAAGTAGCATATGAAAAAGCATTGTTGGAACTCGCTACACAGAAAGCTTCACTCACCAAAAAGCAACAACTTATACTAGCCGACTACGTTAGCGATGTGAAAGCTGCCAAAGAAGATTTAGCTGAAAAGAAAGAAGCTGTCCGCACGGCACAACGTACCGTAAACAAGGCTGCACAGTTGGTGGAAGAGACCGAAGCAGACAAAGCATATTGGCAATACGATCTGGCACGCACTTTAAAATTGGAAAAGAAGAAACTGGAAGGTTTGGAAGCAGCTTTGGCTGAAGCAAAAGAAGGACTTGGTGAATTCGAAAACATGAAGCCTACAGAACTCTCTGCCAAGTATGAAGCTCTGGAACAAGAACTCAATGCTCTAAAGAAAAAAATTGCAGATGAAAGCGTAAAGGCTGCTGAAGAAAGACGTGCCATCGAGGTGGGCGAATTGGCCGAATACAATAATGAAGTTCAGGCCATGCACAAGAATATGCTAAAAGATATAGAAATACCGGAATTCACTTATCCTGAAGTGATAGGTGATGCTTTACCTTTCAGCTGGATTGAGATTAAAGACCAGAAATTTGAAGCTCTGACATATACATGGATGAATCAGTATAATTATTATAACAGACTAGAAGAGTTGAACGGGTTATTAAATAATATTAAGAAATGGACCCGTGATGAAAACGACAATGAATGGACACAGCAACGTATTGCAGAGTGGAAGAAACAGATTGAAGATGAAAATACTGCTATCGAAGGTCTGAAGAAGGACTGGAAGGAGGCAGTAGATGTTTACCATCGTACTCCGGCTGATGTAGTTATCGATTTAAGTAAGATTACCGGTTACACAGAAGCTGTTGCTGCTATCAAGCCATTTAATACAGCTGTAACGGATTATCAGAAGGCATGGACGACTTTCGAAGATGCACGCAAGGTGTATCAAAAAGTAACAAATGAATTTTGGGATAATAAAAATAATATCAACAATACATATTCTACAGAGTATAACAAACTGGATCCATATACAAAAGCCGATGAGGAAAGAACGAAACTGTACGAAACTTGGAAGACTTTAGAGAATGATCCGGATGCCGAACAGGCAAAAATAGAAGAAGCTCGGAAGGCTTATATGGATTTTGACTTTAATGCCTACGTAACCGAATTGACTAAACCCCTTGAAGAAAAGCGTGATAAAGCCCTCAAAGCAGAGGATACAAAACGCTTGGAAGCAGAAAACGCAGTTCGTACTACCGTAGAAGCATATAAAGCCAAGGGAGATGCACTTATTGCAGAAGTAGACGTTGTAACACCGTTGTATGACAATTTCTATACAAACGCTTCTCGTATTGATGAGTGGAATACATATCGGACAATCTATAACAAAGCTAATTTCAGTGAAGCCGCAGGGCTTAACCAAGGTTCTTATAACAATAGCACCTATATTGGAGGATGGTATGATACAGATAATAACTATATTAATAAAGAATGGATTTACTACCCAAGTAATGTTTACACATATGAAGTAGATGCTGATGCCGTAACAGAAATCAGCAGAGAAAACATCAAAACACTGATTAAGTACAGATCACGGGCACTGTTCGGCAATGCTTATGGTATAGGAAATAATGCATACGATGATCCCGATGCACGTCTACTCGATTTGACTTTTGATGATGTAAAAAAACTCATAGAGGAAAGCAGTGACGAGCCCTTGTACGGGAATTACTATATCAATGCATGCTATCAATTTGGCAGGATGGGCGCAGTATTCGCTTTGGAAGCTCAGGTAAAATTCGCAGAAGCATGGCTGGCTGACAAAAACAATTCTGTTAACAAGCTGATTAGTGCAACAGCAGAAGCTATGGAAGCTATGGAAACCAAGTATGAAGAACAAAAACTCGGTTATGAAGAACAAGGTGAATCGTTAGATAAAGAGCTTCTGGCTATTAACGAAAAGCTGCAAGCCGCCGTTGACGCACTCAACGAATTGCGTGCTACCTCTAGCCCGATCATCGACTTGAAGCAAGCTGTTTGGCAAGCTATCCAAGATTACAGAGAAGCAGGTTTCGACGAGTGGAGCCAAGACCTCATCGACAGAGAAGTTATGAAGTTGAAGACTGCAATCGAACAGTTAGATTTAGCAATCGAAGATCAAAATCATGCTATCGAAACCGCTCAACGCAATTTGGATGGCTACAACAATGGCAACCTCACCGCTTTGCAGACAGCAAAAGAAGCGCTGGAAGATGCAGAAGCTGCCATGGTAGCTGCACAGGAAGTTTACAACGATGCATTGGATGCCCTGAACAAGATGATTGCAGCTATGGCTGCGGAAGTTGCTGAATAATCGGCAATACTAAACATTTAAATAACAAAAAGATGATTAGAAAACTTTGCACAATCTTATTGTTAGCCGCATTTGTTGCGCCCGCATGGGCGCAACAAACCCGCGGCGACAAGGAGGGTGTAGTGTTTGCTCCCCGCAAGGGTCAGTGGCAGGTGTCATTGGTATTAGGAAATAGTGGACAGTCGTACAACGACAACACTTTATTCCTTTTACCGCAATACACCAACACAGAAGGCTCGATAGGACTTCCCTCCGGAGGTTCCGATATATCGGGCGAACTGAATAGCTATCTGAACATCAGCGGGCTCAATGAAAATAGTTTAATCAACATCGCCGGTTTACAGGCCAAATACTTCATAAGCGACTGTTGGGATATTAACTTCACTTTGGGAATGAACATCAGTATTACCCCAAAGAAGGACTACATAGAGGGCGATTATGAATCAGCGCCCGACATGATTATCCCGGCTCAGAAGTATGTAAATGCACAAGTGACCAATAATTGGTATGTATCGATTGGTTCAAACCGCTATTTCAAAACGAGCAATCCACGCATACACCCATACATAGGAG
>ERZ827492.1147-NODE-1147-length-22320-cov-10.320728_pt1 | contig 22320 bp, 21 predicted proteins | sample MGYA00519704_ERZ827492 | MGnify/ENA primary metagenome ERZ827492 (study PRJEB31778, sample SAMEA3449325) | human gut metagenome | biome: human gut; feature: human-associated habitat; material: faeces | place: United Kingdom | collected 2010/2012 ...
TGTCCCTTCGGGACATTTCCCCCTGATAGGGGGAATCGGCCCCTGGAAGGGGAGCTTTTTTCTTTTATTTGAGTTCCCACTCCTTGATCTGGCTGGCCATTTCGTAAAGACGCTCGTAGCTGTCGTAGCGGGTCTGGCCGATGCGGCCGTCGGCGAGGGCTTTTCTCACGGCGCAGCCGGGCTCTTTGCGGTGGGCGCAGTCGGGGAACTGGCAGTGACCGAGGTAGGGGGCGAACTCCGGGAAGGCGTACTGCAGCTGCTCCTTGTGGACCAGCTCCATCCGCTCGGTATCGAATGCGGAGAAGCCCGGCGTATCGGCGACAAAGGTATCGGGCGCGAGGGCGTAGAGCTCGATGTGGCGCGTGGTATGGCGGCCACGGCCGAGCTTTTCCGACACCTCGCCGACCGGCAGCTGCAGCCCCGGGCACACGCAGTTGAGAAGGCTCGACTTGCCGACGCCGGAGTTGCCGGTCAGGCACGAGAGCTTTCCGGCGAGCGCGGCGCGCAGCGCGTCGATTCCCTCCCCCGTCTCGGCGCTCGTGACGAGCACGGGGACGCCCGCTCTGCGGTAGATCTCCGCCAGCGGCTGCGCGGAGGCCAGATCGTCCTTATTGACGACGACGAGGGCCGGGACGCTCTGCAGCTGGGCGATGGCGAGCACGCGGTCGATGAGGAACGGCTCCGTCACCGGCACGGCGCAGGAGGCCAGCACGACCAGCTGGTCGATATTGGCGACGGCGGGGCGGATGAAGGCATTCTTGCGGGGCAGAAGCTCCTCGAGCACGCCCTTGCCCGCGCCCTGCCGCGTGATGCGGACGAAATCGCCCACCAGCGGCGACTGGTCCTGCCGCCGGAAGCGGCCGCGGGCGCGGCACTCGACGACGCCGTCCTCGGTCTGCACATAATAGAAGCCGCTCAGGGCTTTGATGATCCTGTATTGCTCCATGTATGCCTCACCCGAACGAAATGAGCTGCGAATCGTAGATCGCGCCGTCAAGATACACGTCGACCGGGAGCGTGCCCTTGCCCCGGACCGGGATCTGGAGCATGACGGCCGTGCCGTCGGTGATGGAGACGGAGGTCGGGCCGTACTGCAGGGTGCCGTCAACATAGACGGTGACCTCATACAGGCCGTTTTTGCTCGGCAGCGTGACGTCGATGGTCTTTTCCACGGCCTTTTCCTGCACGACGACCTCGATCATGTTGGATTTCGTCGTCTTCGTGTTGTCGTCGAGGGAATTTTCCACGATGCAGAAATAGTAATATGTACCGGGTACGGAGGTATCCGCCTCGCAGGTGGTGTTGCCCTCCTTGCTGCGCGAGACGAGGGCAGCGTTGTCATAGCTGCCGTCGCGGGACATGTACCACGCGTAGCGGAGCGTGCCGTCGTCGGAGGCGTAGGCGGAGATGGAGAGCGTGAGCGACTCATCCTGCAAAACCGCCTGATCCTGCGAGAGGTTGGTCACAACGGGGGTCGCGGCCTCCTGCGGGCCGCTCGACACGCGCAGATTGATGACGGTGTCCTTCTTGACCATCTGCCCGCCGTCGATCGACTGGAACGTGACCGTGCCTTTGGGGAGGTCACTGTCGTCGTTGCGGATGCTGCCGTTCTGCAGACCGGCCTTCGCGATGAGCGCGAGCGCTTTGTCCACGTCTTCGCCGACGAGCGTCGGGACCTCGACCAGCTCGATATCCGGCCCGAGCGAGACGACGAGCGTCACGGTCTGGCCGCTGGTGAGCGGCTCGCCGTTTGCGGGGCTCGTCTCGATGACGTAGCCCTCGGTGTAGATATCGTCCTTGCGCTCGTCGATCTGGATGTTGAGGTTCAGGCCCAGCGCGCCGAGCGTCTGCTCAGCCTTCTGCCGCGTGAGGTTCACGAGCATGGGCATGCGGACCTCGGTGGCCCCGGCGGAGACGGTCAGCTTGATGGTGCTGCCGGTCTTGGCCTGCCGGTCCGGCGCGGGCGACTGGTCGATGACGACGCCGGCCTCATACTGCTCGCTTTCGACGTAGCTGTCGACCTGGATGACGAAGTCGGGATAGTCCTCCTGCCGGATATTCTCGGCGTAGAGGCCGATGAGCTTCGGGACCGGGACCTCCTCCGTCCGGCTGAACAGATCGGAGAAGAAATAGTTGTACAGGAAGTAGCAGATGACGATCACCGCCAGCGCGATACAGACGATGCCCGCGATCACCGCGATGCGGCTGCCGCGGCGGGATGCGTCCTGCTGGGCCTTCTTGTCCTGCTCGAGCTGCTTCTTCTTCGCCACGGCGTCGGCCAGCGCGCCCTTGACCGCGTTCGTGCGGCCGAGCGTCTTCGGCATGTAGTTGGGGTCGTTGATGAGGCGCTGGACATCGATGCTGTCGGCCTCGGCGGTAAAGTCGAAGACGATGTTCGGCTCCTTGCGGAACTCCTCAAGGTCGTGGAGCATGCGCGTGGCGGACGGATAACGGTGCGGCAGCTCCGCGGTCATGGCGTGCATGGTGATCTGCTCGAGGCCGAGGGGGATGGAGGGATTGATCTCGCGCGGCATGGTGGGATGGCCGCTGATGTGCTGGATGGCGACGGAGACCGGCGTGTCGCCGTCATACGGCGGGCGGCCCGTCAGCATCTCGTACATGACGACGCCGAGGGAATACAGGTCCGCGCGGCAGTCGACCTGCGCGCCCTTGGCCTGCTCGGGCGAGATATAGTGGACGGAGCCGAGGGCTTCGCGCGTGAGCGTATTCTGCGCCGACGAGACGCGGGCGATGCCGAAATCGGCGACCTTGACGCTGCCGTCCTTCAGGATCATGATGTTGTGGGGCTTGATGTCGCGGTGGATGATGCCGCGGCTGTGGGCATGCTCGAGCGCCTTGCAGATCTGCGTGGCGAAATGCAGCGCCTCGCGCCAGTTGAGCGTGCCCTTCTGCTCCATATACTGCTTGAGGGTGATGCCCTCGATGAGCTCCATGACGATATAGTCGATGTTGTCCGAGTGCGACACGTCGTAGACGCTCACGATATTGGGGTGCGAGAGCATGGCGACGGCCTGCGACTCGGCGTGGAAGCGCCGGCGGAACTCGGCGTCCTGCGACAGGTCCTCCTTGAGGATCTTGATGGCCACCAGGCGGTTGAGGCGGTGGCAGCGGGCCTTGTAGACGTCCGCCATGCCGCCGGAGCCGATCTTCTCCAGGATCTCATATCGGTTATCCAGCAGTTTTCCTATGTATCGGTCCATCAGTCCCGCTCCTTTCGTGTGATCTGGTTCATCTGCGTACCTCCGTCAGACTGCCGCGAGCGCAACGGTCACGTTGTCCGGTGCGCCGCGCTTTTTGGCGATGTGCAGCAGCCGCTGGCAGCAGTCGCTCTTGCTCATGCCGTGGACGACCTCGAAGAGCATCTCCTGATCGGCCATCTCGTTGGACAGGCCGTCAGAGCACAGGAGGATGCATTCCTCCTTCCGCAGCTTGCAGATGAAGACGTCGCCCTCGACCTCCGGCTCGGTGCCGACGGCGCGGGTGATGACGTTTTTGCCGGGGTGGAGCTTGGCCTGCTCCTGCGTCAGCTCGCCGCGCTCGACCATGTAGGCGACCATGGAATGGTCGCGCGTGACGAGCGAGACGTCTTCCCGGGTAAAATGGTAGGCGCGGCTGTCGCCGACGTTGATGATGACCGCCAGGTCCCGGCTGAGGAACGCGGCGACGAGCGTCGTGCCCATGCCGGTAAAATCCTCGCTCAGCTGCGACTGCTCATAGACCGCGCGGTTGGCCAGCTCCAGCGCGCTGTGGAGCATGGCCGCCGCCTTTTCCGGCGTCATGCCCGCCTTCTGCGTGCGGCGTACCTCGCCCGTGAAGACCTCCACGGCCAGAGAGCTCGCCACATTGCCGGACTTCGCGCCGCCCATGCCGTCGCAGACGATCATGAGCACGCGGTCGCGCGCAAACGGGACAATGGCGTAAGAATCCTGATTCTGCTGGCGGATATTGCCCGGGTCTGTCAGTCCCCATGTCTGCATGGCGGTTCCTCCTTCAGGTTTTTTCGTACTTTCTGCGCAGCTGGCCGCAGGACGCATCGATGTCGCTGCCGAGCGTCCGGCGGAGCGTGGCGGTGATGCCGTTGGCTTCCAGAATGGACTGGAATTGATGGATGGCCTGCCGGGACGAGGTATGCAGGCCGCTCTCCGTGACGTTGTTGAGAGGGATCATGTTGACGTGCGCGCCCATACCGGCGAGCTTTTTCGAAAGCAGCTCCGCCTGCTCCGGCGAGTCGCTGACACCATCGATCATGGTGTATTCGAAGGAGATGCGGCGCCCCGTCTTCGCAAAATAGTCGCGGCAGGCAGCGAGCAGCGTGTCGACCGGCCAGCGGCGGTTGACGGGCATGATCTTGCTGCGCGATTCGTCGTCCGGCGAATGGAGCGAGACCGAGAGCGTCAGCTGCAGGTCCCGTTCGGCAAGCTTTTCGATCTTGTCGACCAGACCGCAGGTGGACAAGCTGATGTGGCGCATGCCGATGTTCATGCCGTCCGGGCTGTTGATGAGCTCGAGGAAGCGCATGACGTTGTCGAAGTTATCCAGCGGCTCACCGATGCCCATGAGCACGATGTTGGAGATCGGCAGGCCGGAATCGAGCTGGGAAAAGAGCACCTGATCGACCAGCTCCGACGGCTCGAGCCGCCGGACGAGCCCGCCGATCGTCGACGCGCAGAATTTGCAGCCCATCGGGCAGCCGACCTCGGAGGAGATGCAGACGGTATTGCCGTGGTGATACTGCATGACGACGGACTCGACGCAGTTGCCGTCGCGGAGCTTCCAGAGGTATTTGATCGTGCCGTCGAGCTTCGAGACCTGCTTGCGCGCAACGGAGGGGGCCGTGATGTAGTACAGTCCGTCCAGCTTCTCGCGCAGAGGCTTGGAGAGGTTCGTCATGGCGTCGAAGCTGACCGCGCCGCGGTGCAGCCAGGTAAAGACCTGCTTTGCGCGGAATTTCGGCTCGCCGATGGCGGCAAACGCGTCCTGCATTTCGGCCAGCGTCATGGATTTGAGGTCCTGTTTCATGCGTGTCTCCTCAGCTTACAGATGAAAAATCCGTCCGCCGCGTGCTTCTGCGGCAATAAGGTGGCATAGCCCTCGTTCTTTAGGTCCAGCCCCGCCGGGACCGCGAACGGCTCCGGCGAAAATTCCGGGTGCGCCAGCAGGAAGGTCCGCGCGACGTCCTCATTTTCTTCCTTCCGGACGGTGCAGGTGCTGTAGAGCAGCGTGCCGCCGGGACGGACGTAGCGGCAGACGTTTTCTAAAATCGCGGTCTGAATGGCGGGCAGGCGCTCAATGGCGTCCAGCGGCTTATAGCGGATATCCGGCTTTTTGCGGATGACGCCGAGGCCGGAGCACGGCACGTCGGCGATGACAAGATCGAAGCCGTTTTCCAGTGCCGGGTCAAATTCCGCGGCGCTACGCGTCTCGGCTTTCAGGATGGAGATCCCGAGCCGGGCGGCGTTTTTTTCAATGAGCGCGATCTTATGCGGGTGCAGGTCGCACGAAAGGATGCTGCCCGTGTTCTCCATCTGCATGGCGGCGGCAAAGCTTTTGCCGCCGGGGGCCGCACAGCAGTCGAGCACGCGCATCCCGGGCGCCGCGCCGGAGGCAAGCGCCGCGAGCTTTGCCGCCGGGTCCTGCACGTAGACCGCGCCGGACTGGAACAGCGGCAGCGCCTCGAGATTGCCCGTCCCGGAGACGAGGAAGCAGCCGGGCAGCCATGGGTGCGGTTCATACGGGATCTGCGCCTCGTCCAGCGCGGAGGCTACCTGCTCCGGCGCGGCGATCAGGGGGTTACACTGCAGGGCGGTCTTCGGGATGTCGTTGTCAGCGGCAAGGAAGGCCTCGAGCGTTTCTTCGTCCATGGACACGCGCAGGCAGTCGACGAGCGGCTGGGGGTGGGAATATTTTGTCGCGAGGTCCTGCGGCGCGGCGAGCGTGTCCTTCTGCCGCGCGAGCGCGCGCAGCGAGCCGTTGACCAGCCCGGCGGCGCGCTTGTTGGCATAGGTCTTTGTCTGTTCGACGGCCTCATTGACGGCGGCGGAGACGGGGATCTTGTCCAGAAACAGGATCTGATACGCGCCGAGGCGCAGAATATCGAGCACGACCGGCTGCAGCTTTGCAAGCGGCGAGGAGACCACCTGCGCCAGATCAAAGTCCAGCAGCAGCCGGTTCTGCACCACGCCGTACACGAGCCGTGCGGCCAGCGCCGCGTCACGGCGGCTGAGGCGGTCGCGGGCGATATACTCTTTGAGTGCGCCGTCGGCCCAGGCATTCTGCCGCCGGATGGCGATAAGCGCCGAAAGCGCGGTCGTTCTTGCGTTCATAGGTACCTCGTTGAGGGATTTCAATACTGAATCGCGGGGCGTTCCGCCCCAAAGGCTCCCCTTCCAGGGGCCGATTCCCCCTATCAGGGGGAAATGTCCCGAAGGGACAAAAGGAGTAGGGATGCTGGCTGCGAAGCAGACTGAGAGGTCGTCACAAATTTGCTGCAACCTCTCCGTCTCGGCTTCGCCGAGCCACCTCCCCTGAGAGGGGAGGCTTTGGACTTGCGCACTCTCGAGGCTCCCCTTGTCAAGGGGAACTGGCGCGGAGCACCTGAGGGGTTAACCCGCCGCAGCGGGTGGCTTCCCCTATGAGGGGAAGGCTTTGAGGTAGTCAGATCGTGATCGGGTGGCCGCGGAAGTAGTCGGGGGCGGGCATGCGTTTGCCGCCCTGGGCCTGGAGCTCGCGGACGAGCACCACGTCGCCGCCGCGGCAGGCGACGAGCAGGCCCTTCTTTGTCAGCGCGACGAGCGCGCCGGGGGCTTTTTCGGTCTTCTGATCGGTATATTCCACGCGGTAGATCTTGAATTCCGTGCCGCCGAGCGTGGCCGTGGCCACGGGCCAGGGCACGAGGCCGCGCACCTGATCGATGATGTATCTTGCGGGCTGGTCCCAGTCAATGGGGCTCTCGTCCTTACGGAGCATGGGAGCGTAGGTCGCGCGGGAAGGATCCTGCGGGATGCGCTTTGCGGTCCCATTTTCGATGGCGCGGACGGTATCGGCGCAGAGCGGCGCAGCGATCGTGGCCAGGCGGGCCATGAGCTCCTCCGAGGTCTCCAGCGGCTGGATGACGGTCTTCCGGATCTCGATGATATCGCCCTCGTCCATGCCTGCGGACAGATACATGGCGGTGACGCCCGCCTCGTCGCAGTGGTTCAGGATCGAGCGCTGCACCGGGGCGGAGCCGCGCAGCTCCGGCAGGATGCTGCCGTGCATGTTGATCGCGCCGTGGGTCGGGATATCGAGCACGGCCTGCGGCAGGATCTTGCCGTAGGCGACGACGACCAGCAGGTCGGGCTTCAGCTCCCGCAGCTGCTGCACCGTCTGCTCCTCCCGGAACGACTGCGGCTGATAGACCGGCAGGCCCACAGCCTCGGCATACGCCTTGACCGGGGACGGCAGCAGCTTCATGCCGCGGTTTTTGGGCGTATCGACCTTGGTGTAGACGCCCACGATGTCAAAGCCCTCGGTGTGCAGGGTTTCCAGACAGGCCCGGGCAAAGTCGGGCGTGCCCATGAAGACGAGTCTCATCAGCCTTCGTCCTCCTCGTTGTCCGCTTCCTGCTGTTCCAGCGCCGCGAGCTCCTCAGGCGTGAGCATCTTTTCGGCGATCTCGGTGTACATATGGCCGTCGAGATGGTCGATCTCGTGCAGGAAGCAGCGGGCAAGGATCTCGTCGCCCTCGTACTCGTACCAGTCGCCGTTACGGTCCTGTGCGCGGACGACGACATGCTCCGGCCGGGTGACGATGCCGTATTTGCCGGGCAGACTCAGACAGCCCTCCAGCCCGGTCTGCATTTCCTCGCTGACCTCGACGACCTCGGGGTTCACAAGCTCGATATCCTCGTCGCCCGCGTCGACGACGACCACGCGGCGCAGGATGCCGACCTGCGGCCCGGCCAGACCGACGCCGTTGGCATCGTGCATGGTCTCGATCATATCCTCGATCAGGATGGCCAGCTTCTGGTCAAATTTTGTGACAGGGCGGCAGACCTTGGTCAGGATCGGGTCGCCGACGGTAACGATCTTTCTGAGTGCCATGGTAAAAACTCCTTAGTTATACGAATTGATATCGATCAGGGCGGTCAGGCCCCTGTTTTGCCGGTCTTTGGAGAACTCCGCGAGCACAAAGGCGAGCAGGCGGCGGATGGGCGCGGTATTTCTGCACACGAGCGTCAGCTGATAGCGGTAGGAATAGTTGACGCGGGCGACCGGCGCGGGGGCCGGGCCGAGCAGCTGCGCCGGTTCCCGGCAGTAGGGCTCGCGCTGCAGATTTGCCGCCAGCGCGTCGCGCAGGCGGACGCTGGCCTGGATGAGGCCGCGCTCCTCCAGTCCGGCGACGGTGATGGTGAACAGGTCCGAGAACGGCGGGCAGCTGCGGAGCTTGCGCATCTGCAGCTCCATGTCGTAGAACGCGTCGTAGTCCTGCCGGGCGGCCAGCTGCAGCACGGGATGCTCCGGCGTCATGGTCTGGATCATGGCGCAGCCGCTATCCGCGCCGCGGCCGGAGCGGCCGACGACCTGCGTGATGAGGGAGAACGTGGTCTCCGCCGCGCGGAAGTTGTCGACGTAGAGGCTCATATCCGCGTCCAGCACGCCGACGAGCGTGACGGACGGAAAATCGAGGCCCTTGGCGACCATCTGCGTGCCGAGCAGGATCGGGATCTGCTCGTCGCGGAAGCGGCGGAGCATCGCTTCGTGGCCGCCGGAGGCGGCGACGGTATCCGCGTCCATGCGCAAAACTGCCGTATCCGGGAACAGGGCCTTCAGCTCCTGCTCGACCTTCTGCGTGCCGCTGCCGACGGCCTTCATCGCGCCGCCGCATTTGGCGCAGCGCGCGTGCGCGGACTCGGAGTAGCCGCAGTAGTGGCACATCAGGCGGCGGCCCGCGGAGTGATAGGTCAGGTGGACGCTGCAGCGCGGGCACTGCGGCACGTCGCCGCAGTCCATGCAGACGAGGAAGCGGCTGTTGCCGCGGCGGTTGAGGAAGAGGATGGACTGCTTGCCGTCCAGGATGGCGTCGCGGACACCCTCTTCGAGCTCGCGGCTGAGATCCAGATCGTTCCCGGCGCGCAGCTCCTGCTTCATATCGATGAGGCGCGCAGCCGGAAGGGCGCGGCCATTATAGCGGGTTTTCAGCGTGTAGAGGGTATAGACGCCGGTCTTCGCGAGATACATGGTCTCGATCGACGGCGTGGCGGAGCCGAACAGGACGAGCGCGCCCGCCTTGGCCCCGCGGTAAAGGGCGATCTCCCGCGCGTGATAGCGCGGGGCGTTTTCGGATTTATAGGTGTGCTCCTGCTCCTCATCGAGGATGAGAAGCCCGGGCGACTGCAGGGGCGCAAAGACCGCCGAGCGCGTGCCGACCACGACTCTGGCCTCGCCCCGGGCGATGCGCCGCCACTCGTCGTAGCGTTCGCCGACGCGCAGGCTCGAGTGGAGCACGGCGACGGTCTTGCCGAAGTGCGCGGTCATGCGGCCGAGCAGCTGCGGGGTCAGGGCGATCTCAGGCACCAGGAGCATGGCGGAGCGGCCCTCGTCCAGCGCTTTCTGGATGAGCGCGACGTAGACGGCGGTCTTGCCGCTGCCGGTCACGCCGTAGAGCAGGGCCGCGCCGGGCTTTTCGCGCTCCATCTGGGCAGATAAGCCGTCAAAGGCGGTCTGCTGCTCGTCCGTGAGCGTGATGGGCTCCGCGGGGGGCGGCAGCTCCTGCTTCGGGCTGCGCAGCACCTCGCGCTCCTGCTGCTCGAGAAGACCGAGCTTGCAGAGCCGGGTGACAGTCTGCATGCTCGCGCCGGTCAGGGCGCAGATCTCGCGGCAGGGGCCCGCGCCGATGGCGCACAGCAGCCGCAGCACGGCCGCCTGCAGCGGCGCGGAGGTCTGCTTTTTGGCGGCGAACTGCTCCGCCTCCTCCGCGCTGACGGCGAGGGCGGCGATCTTGACGGTCTTGCCGCCGGTCTTCTGCGTCAGCTCAGCGTCCGAGCGCAGGAGCTTCCGCCTGAGCAGCTGCTGCACCGCCGTGTCAAAGACCTGCGGGGACGAAAACTGCTGGCGGAGCGTGCGCTCCGGCGCGCTGCCGCCGAATTCCTGCAGCAGCTGCACGAGCCGGGCCGCGTCGGAATTGGCCATGCCGGGCGGCAGCTTGTCCTGCGCGCCGGGCGCGAGCGTCAGGGTCTTCTTCTCCGCAAACCAGAAGCCCGCGGGCAGGATGGCCTTGACGGCCTCATAAAACGTGCAGAAATAGCGCTCCTTCATGAACGCGGCCAGCTGCAGCTGTGCCTGCGAGAGGATGGGCGCATCGTCCAGCGCGCGCTCGATGACCTTGAGGTCCCGCTGCGCGGTATCCTGCAGCGCGAGCACGACGGCCTCCGACCGGCGGTTGCCGCGCCCGAACGGCACGAGCACCCGCAGCCCCGGCTGCACCTGCATGCCCTCCGGCACGCGGTAGGAATAGGGCTTATCGATGGCATAGACCGCCGCTGCGACCGCGAGTTGTGCGATCATGGCCATTCTCCTTTCCGGTGAGCTGATCGTCATGGCTTTTCCTATAAGGGGAAGCCTTGGGCGGTGCGCACTCCAAAGCCTCCCCTTGCAGGGGAGGTGGCTCGGCGCAGCCGAGACGGAGAGGTCGTATCAAATCTGCGGCAACCTCTCAGTCTGCCTGCGGCTGACAGCTCCCTAGGAGGGGAGCCTTTCTTTTGCAACGAATGAAGGCGCAGGCGGCGGGCCTGCGCCTTTCGATCAATGTCTGTATTTGTCGTCAAGCGTGGCCTTGAGCGAGCCGGCGGCGACCTCGCGGATGGCGAGCGTCACGGGCTTCTCCTCGAGCGGCTCATGCGTGAGCTCGGATTCGATTGACAGCTGCCGGGCGCGGTGCGCCACGACGTTGACGAGCAGATAACGGCTGTCCACATTCTTGAGAAGTTCCGACATTGCGGGGTAAAGCATTAGAGTTCCTCCTTTATGCAATGGATGCGATCCATCATTTTACACTTTTCTGCGGTCATGATCGCCAGCAGCTCCGCTGCGGCATGGCCGACCGTATCGTTGACGACGAGATAGTCGTACTGGTATGCCTGGCTGTATTCCCATTTTGCCCGCTCCATGCGCTTTTCCATCGCTTCGGGGCTCACGTCGCCGCGTTTTTCGAGCCTGCGGCGGATCTCGGCGAGCGAGGGAGCCGTCAGGAAAACGAGCACGGCCTCGGGCAGGCGCTTTTTGATGTTCAGCGCGCCGACGACATCGACGTCCATGACGACATCGGTCCCGGCCTCGAGCGCCTCGCGGATGGGGGCCAGCGGGGTGCCGTAGTAGTTGCCGACGTACTCCGCGTGCTCGAGCAGCTCGCCGTTTTCGATCATGGTCTCAAACTGGGCGCGGGTCACGAAGTAATAGCTCTTGCCGTCGACCTCGCCCGGGCGCATGGGCCGGGAGGTCGCGGATATGGAATACTGCACCCGCTCGCGCTGCTGCACGACGCTGTTCAGGACGGTATTTTTTCCGACGCCCGAGGGGCCGGACACCGCAAACAGTTTTCCCTTCATGGCTGTACGCTCGTCTCCTCTGCATTCTTTTCTTCCATGCGCGCGGCAATGGTCTCCGGCGTGACGGACGAGAGGATGACATGATCCGTATCCATCAGCAGAACGGATTTCGTCCTGCGGCCGAACGACGCGTCGAGCAGCATCCCGCGCTCGCGCGCCTCCTGCACGACGCGCTTGATGGGGGCCGAGTCCGGGCTGACGACAGCCAAAATCCGCCCCGCCGCGACGGCGTTGCCGAAGCCGATCGAGATCAGTTTCATAGCTTCCTCCGCTTACTCGATGTTCTGCGTCTGCTCGCGGATCTTTTCCAGCTCCGCCTTGAGCTCGACGACGGTCCGGGCCTGCTCGAGATCGTTGCCCTTGGAGCCGATGGTGTTCGATTCGCGGTTGAATTCCTGCAGCAGGAAATCGAGCTTGCGGCCGATGGGGCCGCCGGATGTCAGCATCTGCTCGAGCTGATCGAGATGGCTGCGCAGGCGGACGGTCTCCTCATCCACGGCGATCTTGTCGGCGTAGATGGCGGCCTCCTGCAGGATGCGGCCTTCGTCGATATTCGTCTGGCCGAGGACCTCCTGCATCTTCTCCGTCAGCCGCGCGCGGTACTCTGCGAGCGTGACGGGGCTTCTGGCCTCGACCTTCTCGACGAGGGACAAAACGGTCTTCGCGCGGCTGCGGAGGTCTGCCTCCATGGCCGCGCCCTCTTTTTCGCGCATGGCGTTGAACTTCGCCAGCGCCTCTTTGACGACGGACAGGATATCGTCCGTCAGCTTCTGCTCGTCCTCCTCCTGCTTCTCCACGACGAAGACGTCGGGCATGCGGGACAGGGCGGTGACGGAAATATCATCGCGCACGCCGTAATCGGCGGCGATGGACTTGAGTGCGGCGAGATACCTTTCGAGCACGGGCTTATTGAGCGAGATCTGCAGGCTGGTGTCGGCCGTCACGTTGACGGTGATGAACAGATCCAGCTTGCCGCGGTTCACGTTTGCCTTGATGAGGGACTTGACCGCGTCCTCGGCAAAGCCGTAGACGCGCGGGAGCTTGACGTTCAGATCCAGATAGCGGTTGTTGACCGCCCGCATCTCGACGGTGATCTCCCGGCCGTCGATGGTTTTTTCCGCGCGGCCGTAGCCGGTCATACTTCTGATCACGTTGCGTTCCTTCCTTTCTATTCTTCCGCTGTGGCCGGTGCGAGGTTGGCGGCGATGGAATACTGGCCGATGGCGCCCGCGGAGTCATAGCCGTCGACATACACGCTGACCGGCACCTGATAGGTGCCCTCCTGCGTGTAGCCGCTCATATCCGCGACGATGCGGATATTGCCCGCGAGGATCTTCTGCGCGTCCGACGCGTCGGCCCGGATGGTGACCTGCACCTGCTGGGAAAGGCTCGTGGCCTTGAATTTTTCTTCGTTGACGCCGATGAAGACGATGTTGGTCGTCCGCAGCGTCTTGATCTGCTTGCCGTGGATGATGACGTGGATGGAGACCTCCTCCTGCCCGGAGACGTTCTTCACGTCGTTGGGGATGAGGATGGTGCGCGTGATGGTCTCGTCGTTGCTCGAGAGGGTGGAAAGGTCGATGGGTTCGAGCTGGATGGAGTTGAGCCCGTCGAGCACGGTCACGTCGCCGGAGAGCGTGACAGCCTGGATGTCCGCCGTGTAGGTCACGTCGGTCTCGGCCTTTGCGCCGCCGCCGTCGATGAACTCCACCTCGAGCGGCACGACCTTGTACTTGACGATCTTCATCGTCACCTCGACCGCGTCGGCGCTGAGCGTCAGCTCGGAGGTGTCGACCTGATTGCCGTCCTTGTCGAGCAGGACGTAGGAGACGGTCTCGGTGATGGTCTTATCGACGTTGCTGCGGTCGAGCGTGACCTGGGCGCAGTCGATGGTACCCACGATGGATTCCGGGCCTTCGACGGTGATGGAGTCATAGTCGAAGCTCGTGCTGTCGAGCATGAAGCCCTCGGCGATGCGGACGTTGGAGAAATCACCCTTGACCTCGACGGACTTGCGGATCTGCCGCTCGACGGTAAAGGTGATGCTGGTGGGGGTCTTGTCCGCCCGGGTGATGGAGGAGGCGGAGACGGCGCTGGGGAGCGTAATGTCGTAGGTCATGGTGTATTCCTTGGTGCTGCGCACCTTGGACACGTCGACAACGGCCTTGATCTCGTCCTTATGCTGGTCGAGCGTCTTGAGATCGGCGTTTTTGCCGTAGAAATGCACGGAGACGAACTCCTGATAATCCCCCGTGATGACCAGCCCGTGGTCCTCCTGCAAAACCTCCGCGCCGGAGAACGTCACGGGGATGTTGCCGATGACAAGATCGACGTCCGGATTGACGACGGTCATGACGTAGACCCACAGACACATGGCCGCAAGGACGGAGACGATCAGGGAGAAGAGTTTGCTTTTCATTTGGGACCGTCCTTCCTTGTGAGGCTTGCTGCGAGCTTTTTGAAGAGAGACTTCTTCTCGGTCTCGTCCGCGATCAGCTCGTTGGACAGCAGCTTCTGCAGCGTCTGGGGGGCCAGATGGCGCTTGAGCATGCCGCCGATGGCGACGGAGATCGTGCCGTTTTCCTCCGACACGATGACGACCACGGCGTCGGAGACCTCGCTGGTGCCGACGCCCGCGCGGTGGCGCGTGCCGAGGTCGCCGGGCAGGTGCGGATTGTCGCTCAGGGGCATCACGCAGCCCGCGGCCGCGACGCGCCCGCCGCGGACGATGACCGCGCCGTCATGCAGGGGGGAATTTTTGAAAAACAGGTTGCGCAGCAGCTGCTCGGACAGCTGCGCGTCGACGATGGTGCCGGTTTTAAAGTATTCGTCGAGCGGTGTCTCGCGTTCGAACACGAGCAGCACGCCGACGCGCTCGCGCGACATGATCTCGCAGGCCTGCACGGTGGCGTTGACGGCGCTCTGCTCGATCGAGGCGGCGGATTCGGTGGAAAGCAGGTGGAAATGCAGCTGCGCGCCGACCCGCTCGAGCGCGCGGCGCAGCTCGGGCTGGAAGACGATGATGAGGGCGATCGCGCCGACCTCAAGGATCTTGTTGAGCAGCCAATTTAATGTATAGAGATTCAGAACGTCTGTCAGCAGCGTGATGGCGAGCAGGAGCAGGATCGCGCGGGCCACGCGGGCCGCGCTGGTCGAGCGGATCAGACGCAGGAGCGAATAGAAGATGATAGAAACGACCAGGATATCGACAATATCTGTGATCCCGATCGCCGGGACCTGATACAGAAGATTCTGGAAGAATTCTCGGATCGTAGCCATAGGGTCATTCTCCCACTGATACTTATAGATAGTCTAAATTATACTCCATCTTCTCCCCCGGCGCAAGCCCGGGACGGAAGAAAGTTTTGGGGAAGTTTGGCGGCGGGCCGGCGTGAAAAAATAATCCCACGATTTTTCAGAAAAGGCTTGCTATTTGGCCGGATATCTGATATGCTTGGCACAAGAGCCAAGCGATTGGTATGCAAGCTTATCTGCAATGGGGTACCCCATTGCACCGGGGGGTCCCCTCCCGGTGCGATCCCCGTCCGTCTGCCCGCCGGGTACGGGATACAGACGCAGGAGGAAACCGCATGAAAAGACGACTCTTCGCGCTCGCCCTCGCCCTGCTGCTGGCAGTCTCCCTGCCGGTCTCGGCCCTGGCCGCGACCTGGTATCTGGAGGACGGCGATATCACCATCCGTGCCACAGAAAGCGGCCAGACTGTGTCGCAGGGCGACAAACATGACGTAAAAGACGACGATACCACTATTACGCAGAGAAACAGCGAAACGGCAACCGACAAAACGATCAAAATCGAGACCACTGGCGGCGCAACGGCAGATGTGACCATTGAGAATGTGAACATCAGCAGCGGCGGCGACGCCATCGACGTCGGCAGCTCCAGCGCAGACATCACGCTGGAAGGAGAAAACAAGATTTTCTCCGAATCCGGCTCCGCCCTGCACGTCTCCAGCGGCAATGTGACCATCGACGGCAACGGCTCGCTGGAAGCCGGGAACGGCGATGAAACCGCTTACAGCCAAGGTGCCAAGATCGGCAGCCACGAGGACGAAGATATGTCCGGCAGCATCCACATTACAGGCGGCGCAACTGTTACTGCAAAGCGTGACTCTGGTTACGGAGATGGCGCGGGCATCGGTTCTGGCAATAATGGCGATATGTCCGGCAGCATTACCATTGACGGAAACGCAAACGTTGACGCTATCGGCAGTTATGACGGTGCTGGTATCGGTGCTGGTGATGGCGGCAAGATGTCCGGCGACATCACCATCGGCGGCAACGCACAGGTAACTGCGGCGAGCGAAAGCGACGGCGCTGGTATCGGCTCTGGCTGGACGGGGGATATGTCCGGCAATATCACCATTGGCGACAGCGCACAGGTGACCGCATGGGGTGACGACGAGGGTGCCGGTATCGGCTCTGGTGGGGAAGGCGCTGTGTCTGGAACCATCACCATCGGCGGCAATGCGCAGGTGACTGCGGGAAGTGGCGAAGATGGTGCAGGCATCGGCGCGGGAGAGGACGGTTCCATAGCTGGCAGCGGCAAAATCATCATCCGCGACAGCGCAAAAGTGACGGCCATCGGCGAGAATGAGGGCGCGGGCATCGGTGCTGGTGGGGATAAGCTCATGGAAGGACTGATCATCATCCAGGACAACGCGCAGGTCACCGCCATTGCGGGTGATAGTGCCGCTGCCATCGGCAGCGATGACCCAACCGAAATGACCGGAACCATTTTCATCCTCGGGAATGCGCGTGTTACCACGGGTGTGGAAGACGGTGTCCACTTTGATTACGAGACAAATGAAATCAAATACAGGCTGGATCCGGATGAGGATGCCATCGGTTACATCGGCGACAGTTCAAACTCGCACCATGACAGCGCCAACGGTCATTACGTGATCGGGCCGGATGTGACGATCAACGGCATCAGCGGCAGTGACATTGAGGCGCTGAAAGACTACATCAACATGCGCCTGAGCGGCGAAAACCATGACGGCGAGCCGGAAAACCTGACCAAGCTGGAGATCCGCAGTGAAAACGGCGAATTTACCGTGACGGCGGACGGCGAGGGAACCGTCGAAAAGATCCTCTACGACGGCAGCGAGACCGTCCCCACCGCGCCGGGCACCTATCCCGTCACCTGCGTGGTACAGTTTGGCGACGAGACGCTCGAATTCCAGATCGGCACGTTCATCGTCCCCGAGCCGCCCGTGGAAGCCGCGCAGCCCGCGCCCGTCTACCATGTGACGGACAAGGACGGGAATCAGATCTCTTATACCGCGGCCCGGGAGGGCGGCGTGCTGACCATCCGGGTGGACGCGGCCTATGCGCGGCTGACGCTCACGGCAGACGAAGCGCAGGCGCTGACGGCGCAGGGCGTGGAGAAGGTCGTGTTCGTGACGACCGGCGCCACCTCCGCCTTCCGCCCCGCCGACCTCACCGCATACGCGTCCGAAGCTCCGTTCGTGCTGACCCACGACGGCGAAACGGTCACCTTCACCGCGGGCGAGACCGACCTCGCGTCCCTGCTGCTGCAGGCGTGACATTTTAATAGACAAAAGCCTTCCCCGGATGGGGAAGGCTTTTTGCTTTAGCGGCGCACACCCAAAGCCTCCCCTTCCAGGGGAGGTGGCTCGGCGAAGCCGGGACGGAGAGGTTGCTGCAAATTTGCGACGACCTCTCAGTCACCTTCGGTGACAGCTCCCCTGGAAGGGGAGCCTTGGATGGTGCACATCCCCCGGGGAAGCCATGGGCGGGCGCAAGCCCAAAGGCTCCCTCGTCAGAGGGAGCCTTTCGTTGTCAGGATCTTCCGCAGGATCCGGATGGTCTGGTCGATCTCGCGTGTCGTGTTGAAGGCGGAGGGGGTGAGGCGGAGGGTGCCGGTGGTGAGGGTACCGGCAGATTCGTGGGCCAGGGGGGCGCAGTGGAGGCCGGCGCGGGTGCAGACGCCGTGCTCCGCGAGCCGGGCCGCCAGCGTCTCGCAGTCCATCGTCTCCGCGCGGACCGAGAGCGTGCCGCTCTGCCCCTCTCCCGTATAAACATGCACGCCGTCAAGCCCCTGCAGCCCGGCCGCGAGCTGCGCGCGCAGCCCGGCCTCATGGGCCAGCAGCCGCTCCGGCCCCTGCTGGCGCACGAAGCGCAGTCCCGCGGCAAGACCGCAGATGCCGCAGACGTTCTGCGTCCCGGCCTCGGCGTGGTCCGGCAGCTCCTGCGGCATGTCGGGCAGGCGCGAGGCGCTGCCGCTGCCGCCCTCCAGAAGCGTGTCGGGTAACCGGCCGCAGAGCAGGAGGCCGGTCCCCTGCGGGCCGTAGAGCGCCTTATGTCCCGGCATACAGACGAAGGCCGCGCCAAGCTTCTCCAGACTGACCGGCAGCAGCCCCGCCGACTGCGACGCGTCGACGATCAGCGGCACCCGCCGCGCGCGGCAGAGCGCCGCGATTTCCTCCAGCGGCAGGATATAGCCGAAGACATTCGACACATGCGTGCAGATCACCGCCTGCGTATCGGGCGTGACGGCGGCTTCAAAGGCGGCGAGGGTATCCGCCGGGTCAAACAGCCTGCGTCCGGCGACGATCATCTCCGCCCCGATATGGTGCAGGGGGCGGACGACCGCGTTGTGCTCAAAGCCGGAGATCACGGCGCGGCCGCCGGGCCGCACCAGCGTCTTGATTGCAAGATTGAGCGCGTGCGTGGCGTTCATGGTGAACACGACCTGCTCCGGCTGGGCTCCAAACAGCTCTGCCGCGAGCACGCGGCAGTCATAGACGGCGTCCGCGGCCCGCATGGCGGGCACGTAGGCCCCGCGGCCGGGCGTAGCCATGCGGCGCAGGGCGCTCTGCATATGGTAGGCCACCATCGGCGGCTTCTGGAGCGTGGTGGCTCCGGCGTCAAGATAGATCACAGCGCCGCCTCCTCCAGATACCCGTTCGGGTGCATCCGGTACGCGCCGGAAACCGGGCTGTTCCACGCGCGCAGCAGCTGCGCGGCGTGGACGCCGTCTTCGCCGCCCACATACAGCGCCCACGTGCAGCCGAGGCCGGAGATCTCCGGCGGCGCGCGGCGCAGCTGGGCCCGCAGGCCCGATTCATACAGGATCCGCCGGCCGGACTGCGCCGCCGTCTGGCTGCGGAACGTAAAGAGATAGGAAAACATGGTCATCTCCTCCCGCTTCATCGTATGCGCCGCCCGCAGGATCTGCCACGATTCGTCAAAATTATATTTATTCAAAAAAAGTTCATATTTATTCTTGACATTTCCGCACGCGCCGGTATAATAAAACACGTTATGAGAGAGGCTGCGGCTGACATCAGTAGGGCGCGTACCCGGCGGGGACCGGGCGTCTGAAAGGGGAAGCCGCCGAAGGGCCAGCGCCGTTCCCGCAGCGCCGGTACCTGGGACGCAGGAGAAGATCCTGCGGACTGTCACAGGAGGCTTGCCTCCGTGGAGAGCTGTCATGCACAAACAGGGATGTTTTGTTTGCGTCATGATGGGATCATGACGCATTTTTATTTGGGAGTGACATCCATGAAAAAGAACACCTGGAAAACCGTTCTGACGGTCGTCGTCCTGCTCGCCCTTGCGGCGGCGCTGGTCGTGGCCGCCGTCGAATGCGCGAACGGCGCGTCGCTGGCCAACACGGCCTGGTCGCTACTGCCGCCGGTCATTGCGATCATTCTCGCGCTCATCACCAAGGAAGCGTACAGCGCGCTGTTCATCGGCGTGCTGGTGGGCGGTCTGTTCACCTGCGGCTTCGCGCCCGTGGCGACGCTCGACACCATTGTCAATGACGGCCTCATCGCCGCCATCTCCGGCAACGCGGGCATCTTCCTGTTCCTCGTGCTGCTGGGCATCATCGTCGCGCTGGTCAACGCGGCGGGCGGCTCCGCCGCCTTCGGCCGCTGGGCCGAGACGCACATCAAAACGCGTGTCGGCGCGCAGCTGGCCACGTTCGTGCTCGGTGTGCTCATTTTCATCGACGACTATTTCAACTGCCTGACCGTCGGCTCCGTCATGCGCCCGGTCACCGACAACCACAAGATCTCCCGCCCGAAGCTGGCCTACCTCATCGACGCCACGGCCGCGCCCGTGTGCATGATCGCGCCGATCTCGTCCTGGGCGGCGGCGGTCTCCACCACGGCGGCGGACCTCGATACCGGCATGAGCGGCATCGAGCTGTTCGTCAAGGCCATCCCCTACAACCTCTATTCCATCCTGACCTTCGTCTTCATCCTCGCGCTCGTCGCCATGAAGTTCGACTACGGCCCCATGCGCCAGTTTGAAGACCGGGCCGCCAAGGGCGATCTGGCCGCGCTGGCCAGCGAAGATGACGAAAAGGCGAACCCCAACGGCCGCGTGATCGATCTGATTTTGCCGGTCCTCGTGCTGATCATCACCTGCACGCTCGGCATGATCTATGTCGGCGGCTTCTTCGGCGTCGACGCCTGGGGCGGCACGGACTGCGCGGGCGATTTCATCAGTGCCTTCGGCAACACCGACGCGTTCATCGGCCTGCCCTGGGGCGGTCTGATCGCGCTCGTGCTGACGGTCATCTACCTCGTCGCGCGCAAGGTCCTGTCCTTCAAGGAAGCGATGGAATGCGTACCCAAGGGCTTCATCGCCATGGTCCCGCCGATCATCATCCTGACGCTCGCCGTCTCGCTGAAGACCATGATCAACTCCCTCGGCGCGGACGTGTACGTCCACGACCTGATGTTCGCCGCCTCCATGAGCCTCTACAGCATGCTGCCCGCGGTCATCTTCGTCGTGGCCTGCATTCTGGCCTTCGCCTCCGGCACGAGCTGGGGCACGTTCGGCATCCTGATCCCGATCGTCACCGCCGTCTTCCCTGCCGACAGCAATCTGCTCATCATCGGCATCTCCGCGTGCTGCGCGGGCGCGGTCTGCGGCGACCACTGCTCCCCCATCTCCGACACGACCATCATGGCCTCGGCCGGTGCGCAGTGCGAGCATCTGAACCACGTCACGACCCAGCTGCCGTACGCCGTCACAGTCGCCATCGTCAGCTTCGTCGGCTTCATTGTCGCGGGCTTCGTGCAGAACGTGTTCGTCACGTGGGCGGTCGGCATCGTGCTGCTGCTCGGCGCGCTGTTCCTGATCCGCGCGATCGAGCGGAAAAAGGCCGCCTGAGTCCCCATTTCATACGAAAAGCCCCTCTGCCGGACGGCAGAGGGGCTTATGTTTCTGCTGCTTATTTCTCCACGATCTCCAGCAGCTCCATGGGACATGCCTTGACGCAGATGCCGCAGGCGGTGCACTTGCTGGAATATGGGGTGTTTTCGTCCTTGACGATCAGGCCGAAGGGACAGGCCTCGACGCACTTGCCGCAGCCGGTGCAGAGCTTGCGGCTGATCATCCAGACGCCCTTCGGGTTCTGGGTGATGGCGCCGGAGGGACAGGCTGCGGCGCACTTGCCGCACTGGACGCAGACCATGGGCTTGACCGTGTCGTTCCGCTGGACGATCTTCAGCGCAGCCTTGTCGGGGTGGAATTCCTTATAGTAAGCGTTGGAGCAGGCGCGGACGCACTCCAGACAGGCCATGCACTGCACGCCTTTTTTGATGGACAGCTTTTTCATGAGCGTTCTCCTTCTCATTTTGATCTTTTTTCATTATACAGCATAACGGGAAACTTTCAATACGCTTTTATCGATTTTTGCCGTTTTGTGCGCTTTCCTGCGCTGTAAAAAACTCACAGCATACCGCCCGCTTCGCGTGCAGATACTAGCGGCAGCGAACAGATTCGCAGATAAGGAGGAATTTTTCATGAAAAAAGGCTTACTTTTGCTGCTTGCAGCGCTGATGCTCGCCGCGATGCTGACCGCCTGCGCGGCGACGCAGCCGTATGACGGCTATTCCAATGTCTCGACCACCCGCAACGGCTATGTCAACGGCACAAACGGCTACAGCGGCATGTACAACGGCACCTATGCTCCCGGCTATAACGGTTATACCGGCTATAACGGCTACACCGGTTCCAATGGCTATAATAACTACGCCAACGGTCCGACCGGCACGGGCACGTCTGCTGCAGGCCGTACCGCCACTAGCAGCACCACCGGCTCCGCCGCGCGCTGACGGAGGCCCGCCATGACCGTAAAGAGCTTTTTCCTGACCATGGGCGCGGGCGTCGCCGTCGGCGCGCTCGGGGCGATGATGCTGCCGAAAAACAGCGACGCCTACCGCATGACCAAGCAGGCCGCCAAGGCCATCCAGTCCGAAGCCGAAAAAGCCGTCGACGCCATCTCGTCGGCGATGTAACGACATCTGCCGCCAAGGCTTCCCCTCACAGGGGAAGCCCTGGACGGTGCGTTCTGTAGGGGCGGGACTCTGCTCCGCCCGTTGCTCCGATGAGATCGGTACCCGCAGGCGGAGCAGAGCCCCGCCCCTACAAAGTGCAAAGCAATGAAAGAAAACTTCCCCGCAAAAAGGTGCAGACCGGCAAATTTGGTCTGCACCTTCTATTTATGGAAGTTGTTCTAAGGCAACTAGTATCAAACTTGACACCCCCGTATCAGGCGGCGCGTAGTAAGAATACGTGAGGTGACCACCGTGTGGAACGACATCTGAAAAATAGGGACTTGCCTATAATCAGAGGCAGAAAGCACCAAACGTAACCCAGCGCCCTTTTCTCCCCTATCTTTTCCCGCGCAAGGGAAAAGATAGGGCCGCCGG